>OKCK01000063.1_pt1 | contig 51517 bp, 55 predicted proteins | sample 1614961 | NCBI WGS metagenome assembly OKCK01 (sample SAMN04436984, study PRJEB24849) | human gut metagenome | biome: human gut; feature: NICU; material: stool | host: Homo sapiens | place: USA: Saint Louis, MO | collected 2010-07-31
ACGTTTTTATAAACCATGTAGCAGACGCTCGGCAGCGTCAGCGAAATGGCGATAACCATGATGGTCAGAAAGGTCGCGAACGGCTTGCTTTTCAGATCCTGCAGCGCGCCATTCCAGGCATAGCGGAATTGTTCATTCACGCCGCCTTTGCGGGATTTCGCCTTTGGCGGTTGGCTTTTTGCGCGTTTAGGCTGCTGCCGGTTGCCGTCTGAGCCCATTTTCTGCCGGGTAAAACCGCTGAGCTTATTACCAAAGCGCCTCATCTCATTCAGCGCATCACGTTTATTCACCGGGTCGGCCTCCATGCAAATGACCATCACTCAGGGTCAACATTGGATAATGACGACGGGAAATCAGCCCCATGTCATGCGTAGCCATCAGTACGGTTACGCCCACGCGGTTGAACTCTTCAAACAGGCGCAAAATCCCTTCCGACAGCGCTTCATCGAGGTTACCGGTCGGTTCATCCGCCAGCAAAACCGCAGGCTTGTTGACCACGGCACGGGCGATGCCTACACGTTGCTGCTCACCGCCGGAAAGCTGGATCGGGAAGCTTTTCGCCTTATCCAGCAGGCCGACTTTATCCAGCGCCGCGCTGACGCGACGGCGGATATCCTCGCTACTGGCGCCCGCAATGATCAGCGGGATCGCAACGTTATCGAATACGGTTCGGTCCATCAGCAAATGGTGATCCTGGAAGATCATACCAATCTGGCGACGCAGAAACGGCACTTCACGATTTTTCAGGCGGCTGATCTCATGACCGGCAAAATAAATCTGCCCGGCGCTGGGCCGTTCAATGCCGCAGATAAGCTTAAGCAACGTACTCTTACCGGCACCGGAATGGCCGGTAAGAAACGCCATCTCGCCAGGTTGCAGGTGAAAGGTCACCCCTTGCAGAGCCTGTCTCCCACCAAGATAGGCTTTGCTGACCTGTTCAAAGCGAATCATTGTTAATCCTCTCGGGCAAAAAGTGCCTCTATAAAGTCACCCGCATTAAACGGGCGCAAATCAGAAATTTGTTCGCCAACGCCGATATAGCGAATCGGGATCCCGAACTGGTCCGCTACAGAGAAAATCACGCCCCCTTTAGCGGTGCCGTCAAGCTTCGTCAGGGTGATCCCCGTCAGGCCCACGGCCTCATGGAACAGTTTGGCCTGGCTGATGGCATTCTGCCCGGTGCTGGCGTCGATCGTCAGCATAATCTCATGGGGCGCATCTTCGTCGAGCTTTTTCATCACGCGGACGATTTTCTTCAGCTCTTCCATCAGATGCGATTTATTTTGCAAACGCCCGGCGGTATCTGCAATCAATACATCGACATTGCGCGCTTTCGCCGCCTGAATGGCATCGAAAATAACGGAAGCGGAATCGGCGCCGGTATGCTGTGCCACCACCGGAATGTTATTGCGCTGGCCCCACACCTGGAGCTGCTCCACCGCCGCGGCACGGAAGGTATCGCCCGCCGCCAGCATGACCGATTTGCCCTGCTGCTCAAACTGGCGCGCCAGTTTGCCGATAGTGGTGGTTTTCCCTACGCCGTTAACGCCGACCATCAGGATAACGAACGGCGTTTTGCCTTCGATATTCAGCGGTTCGTCTACTTTGGCGAGGATTTCACCCATCTCTTCTTTCAGCAGGCCATATAACGCTTCTGCGTCGCGTAACTGCTTGCGGCTGGCCCCTTCGGTGAGGTTGGTGATGATTCTGCGGGTCGTTTCCACGCCCACATCGGCAATCAGCAACTGCTCTTCCAGTTCTTCAAACAGATCATCATCGATTTTTTTACCGCGGAACAGACTGATAAATCCGGAACCGAGATTTTCTTTGGTTTTAATCAGGCTGCGCTTAAGGCGGGCGAAGAAGCCCTCTTTGGTGGGCTTCTCCTGTACCGGCATCGCCACGTCAGGCGCGGCCTGTTCCACATCGTCATCGGATTCCTGCGCCAGCTGGTTTGCCGCCAGCGCCTGCGCTTCCAGTTCCTCATCGCTGATTTCCGGCTCGTCTGCGACCTGCAGTTCGTGCTCGGCCTGCCACTCTTCAGGCTCGATATCATGTTCCGCAACCTCTTCCGGCAGCGGCAGTGTCTCGTGCTCAATATTGGTTTCTGCCTGCTGGACGGGCTCATTGCGCTCCGATTCGGCGATGACCTGTTCTATATGGTCGACGACCTCATCGGCAACGGTCTGCGGTGCCGCAGGCGCGTCTTCAACAACCTGGTTTGCCTGCTGCTCGCTGATTTCCACCACTTCTTCAGCGAACGCCTCGGATTCGTCAAGGGTATGAGGAGCTGAGGATTCCACGTCTTCAGCTACCGGCGATTGTGCCTCAGCCTCTGGCGCGTCAGCCTTCGCGATCGGCTCGTCGACGCTTTCCGGCGGCAGTTCGGTAACCTGATTCTGAACGTCCCGCTCTGTTACCTGCTGCTGTTCAACGTCCGGCTCCTGCTCTTTTTGGCCGAAACCCAGCCAGGAAAAAAAGCCCCTTTTTTTATCTTTTGCCATTGGCGACTACACCCCTCGCTGTTGAATCCTGGCAGCATCCCCGCGCAATCACAGCGCGGGCGCTAAATTTTTTACGAATGAATACGTTATTCTATCACTTTCCCGTCAGCGCATCACGCCGACGGATTGAGGTTTCACCTGGCGGCCTGCGCCGCTAGAATAGCAGGCCAAATGATTAAGCGCAGTGAACAGCATGAAGAAACCCAGCTCTTCTGGCAGCGGCCAGATTCGTATCATCGGCGGCCAATGGCGAGGCCGGAAACTCCCGGTAACCGACAGCCCCGGCCTGCGCCCCACCACCGATCGGGTGCGCGAAACGCTGTTCAACTGGCTGGCACCGCACATGGTGGACGCACGTTGTCTTGACTGCTTCGCAGGCAGTGGCGCATTAGGCCTTGAGTCGCTCTCCCGCTACGCCGCACATGCCACACTGCTGGAAATGGAACGCGCCGTGGCGCAGCAACTGCAAAAAAATCTGGCGACCCTGAAAGCCGCCAACGTGCAAGTGGTTAATACCAATACCCTGAACTACCTTAATCAAACCGGTACGCCGCACGACATCGTGTTCGTCGATCCGCCGTTTCGCAAAGGCCTGCTCGACGAAACGCTGAACCTGCTGGAGAAAAACGGCTGGCTCGCGGATGACGCGCTGATCTACGTTGAAAGCGAAGTGGAAAACGGGATGCCGTCAGTCCCGGCAAGCTGGCATTTGCACCGGGAAAAAGTGGCAGGCCAGGTGGCCTATCGCCTTTATTTACGTGAATCGCAAGGAGCGAGAGATGCTGATTAATCTGGGACGGCTGCTGATGCTGTGCGTGTGGGGGTTTTTGATTTTGAATCTAATCCAACCCTTCCCGCGTCCGCTCAATATTTTCGTCAACGTGGCGCTGATCTTTATGGTGCTGATGCATGGGTTGCAACTGGCCATGCTAAAAGCCACGCAACCGAAAGATGCGCCGCCGATGGGTAAGCCGGAGCAGTTCCGTATTTTTCTGTTTGGCGTTTTCGAACTGCTGGCCTGGCAGAAAAGGCAAAAATTAAAGTAATGACACCCAGGTGCGGCTACGGCTGCGCCTCGAAACGCACAAATCGCGTTCCCTGAACATACAGCACGCCTTTCTCACCCACCGTCAGTTGATGATACGCCGCGGCGTCAAGCCGGAACGTCATCTCCAGCCCACCCTGCTGCGGTTTAAAACGAGCTTCATAGCGCATCTCGTCGCCTGCGGGAGTCACGTCGCGCTGGCGCGAACGGCGATCGTTGGCCGGTTTTTCGCGTTTACTGGTCACCTCAACCTGTTTTTGCAGCACGGGCGCGGCGTCATTACTGGCATTTTCCCGGCGCTGTTGCACAAAGCGAAAAGAGGCGGCAATGACGATTATCGCGATGATAACTATCAGGAAAAGTGGGATTTTACTCATTACGGCATTCTCATTGTTGAGGCGCTTTTTAGAATACTCTGGCTTGATAAGCATTGTCATCTGCCCCGGCGGGACACTAGACTGAAAGACAGAGCCGCGTACAACGGGTGCGCGTTACAATAACTGAATCAGGGACTTATCATGCTTTGGTCGTTTATTGCTGTCTGTTTCTCCGCCTGGTTGTATGTGGATGCCTCCTATCGCGGCCCCGCATGGCAACGTTGGGTTTTTAAACCGGTTACGCTGCTGTTACTGCTGCTGCTGGCGTGGCAGGCGCCGATGTTCGAAGCGCTGGGTTACCTGGTGGTCGCCGGCCTGCTGGCAACGCTGGTGGGCGACGCGCTGACGCTGCTTTCCCGCGAACGTCTGCTGTACGCTATCGGCGCGTTTTTCTTATCCCATCTTCTTTACACCATCTATTTCGCCAGTCAGATGACGCTCTCGTTCTTCTGGCCGTTGCCGCTGGCGCTCATCATCATCGGCGCGGCGCTGATTGCCGTGATCTGGACACGTCTTGAAGAGTTACGCTGGCCAATCTGTACCTTCATCGGTATGACGCTGGTGATGGTGTGGCTGGCAGGGGAATTGTGGTTCTTCCGCCCCACCGACACCAGCCTGTCGGCCTTTGTGGGCGCGGCGCTACTGCTGCTGAGTAATGTGGTCTGGCTGGGCAGCCATTACCGTAAACGCTTTACTGCGGATAACGCTATCGCCTCGGCCTGCTACTTTGCCGGGCATTTTCTGATTGTTCGCTCGCTGTATCTGTAATATTTCCAGAAAAACGCATCTATGGCTTGACTCTGGAGTGGACTCCAGAGTGTAACCTTCCGGTAATGAGAAATTTATCGTTACCGGAGGGTGCCATGCCGACTCTTACGCCCAAGGGCAAAACCGTCCCAACGTTCGGGACATCAACACTGAAGCCGCTGAATGCGCAGGCCCCTTGCTGTGGCGACGCCTGCTGCGCCTCTCCGTCGCCTCAACCCGAGGTGTTGCCTTCCGGCGCGAACCAGCGTTACAGCTGGCATGTGCAGGGCATGGACTGCGCGGCCTGCGCCCGCAAAGTTGAAAACGCGGCGCGCCAGATTAGCGGCGTCAGCCAGGTGCAGGTGATGTTCGCGACGGAAAAGCTCGTGGTGGATGCCACTGACGATGTGCGCCAGCAGGTTGAAGCGGCGATCCGCAAAGCGGGATACACCCTGTCTGATACCTCCGCGCCGCAATCTGCGCCGGTCAGCCCTTTTGCCTGGCGTGAAAACCTCCCGCTCATCGGCCTGATTGGGCTGATGGCGATAAGCTGGCTCCTGGCGCAATTTCATCCTGCGGCCGGGGAAATGGCGTTTATCGCCACCACCCTGGTCGGCCTGTGGCCCATCGCACGTCAGGCCGTGCGCCTGATGCGCAGCGGCAATCCGTTCGCCATTGAAACCTTAATGAGCGTTGCCGCCATCGGTGCGCTGTTCATTGGTGCCACTGCCGAAGCCGCTATGGTGCTGGTGCTGTTTTTAATCGGCGAACGGCTGGAAGGCTGGGCAGCAAACCGTGCGCGCCAGGGCGTCAGTGCATTGATCGCGCTGAAACCGGAAACCGCCACCCGTCTCAATGGCGATCAGCGGGAAACGGTCGCGCTGGGCGAACTTCATCCCGGCGATGTTATCGAAGTGGCGGCAGGCGGCAGGCTGCCCGCCGACGGGAAACTGCTGTCGCCCTTCGCCAGCTTTGATGAAAGCGCCCTGACCGGCGAATCGGTGCCCGTTGAACGTCGCCAGGGCGACAGCGTTGCCGCAGGTGCCACCAGCGTTGACCGGCTTGTCACGCTGGAAGTGCTCTCCGAACCCGGCGACAGTGCCATTGACCGGATATTACGGCTGATTGAAGAAGCTGAAGAGCGCCGCGCGCCTGTCGAACGCTTTATTGACCGGTTCAGCCGTATCTATACCCCGGCCATCATGGCCTTTGCGTTACTGGTTGCCGTGCTCCCGCCGCTGTTTATGGGTATGCCGTGGCTACCGTGGATTTATAAGGGGCTGACGTTATTACTGATCGGCTGTCCGTGCGCCCTGGTGATTTCCACACCCGCAGCGATTACGTCCGGTCTTGCCGCCGCTGCCCGCCGTGGCGCGCTGATCAAAGGCGGCGCGGCGCTGGAGCAGCTTGGGCAAATCCGCCAGGTGGCGTTTGATAAAACCGGCACCCTGACGCTCGGCAAACCCCAGGTGACGACGGTCTCGCCAGCAGCGGATTGCGATGAAAGCACGTTGTTGCGCCTGGCGGCCGCGATTGAACAAGGCTCGACGCATCCGTTAGCGCTGGCGATTGTCGAACAGGCCAAACGCCAGGGCATTGCGCTGCCCGTTACCGATAATCAGCGCACGCTGGCGGGTATTGGCATTGAAGCGCGGGTTGAAGGTGAAACCTACCTGCTCAGCGCGCCGGATAAACTCCCCGCAGGGATACTGGACGCCGCCGCGCACGCCGCAGTGGAACAGCAGGAAGCGCAGGGCCAGACCGTGGTGGCGCTGGTGCGCGACCAGCAATTGCTGGGCACGCTGGCGTTGCGCGACACCCTGCGCCCGGATGCGCTCAGGGCAGTTCAGGACCTGAAGCAGCTCGGCGTTCAGGGCGTGATCCTGACGGGCGATAACCCTCGCGCCGCGGCAGCCATTGCCGGTGAGCTTGGCCTGGAATTCCGGGCGGGACTGCTGCCTGCCGATAAGGTGGCGGAAGTGAACCGACTTAATCAGCACGCTCCGCTGGCGATGGTCGGCGACGGCATTAACGATGCGCCAGCGATGAAGGCAGCGACGATTGGCATCGCGATGGGCAGCGGCACCGACGTGGCGCTGGAAACCGCCGACGCCGCCCTCACCCATAACCGCCTGACGGAGCTTGCGGGCATGATTAGCGTGGCCCGCGCCACCCATGCCAACATCCGGCAAAACATCGCCATTGCGCTGGGCTTAAAGGGGCTGTTTCTGGTCACGACGCTGCTCGGTCTGACCGGTCTGTGGCTGGCAGTGCTGGCCGATACCGGCGCGACGGTGCTGGTGACCGCCAATGCGTTAAGGCTTTTGGCAAGGAAATAAACAAAAGAGCCCGGCACATGCCGGGCTCAGTCGCCAGGGTCGAGATAAACCTGTTCGCCCCTGTTACATCATTCCCAGCACACCCGGCAACCAGAGCGAAATGGCCGGAACATAGGTTACCAGCGCCAGCACCACCAGCAGCATGGCGTAGAACGGCAGCATTGAACGCACCACTTCCTCGATTTTGCGCTTACTCACGGCGCTCGCCACGAACAGTACCGAGCCGACCGGCGGCGTCACCAGGCCAATGCCCAGGTTCACCATCATGATCATCCCAAAGTGCACCGGGTTGATCCCCAGCATATTGGTCACCGGCAACAGCACCGGTGTAAGGATCAGGATCAGCGGTGCCATATCCATCAGCGTGCCCACCAGCAGCAGCATGATGTTCAGGTACATCAGGATGACGTATTTGTTATCCGACAACGAGGTGAAGAATTCGGTGATGCGCATCGGCAGTTGCATATAGGTCATCACTGCGCCAAACGCCGCCGCGAAGCCGATAAGGATCATCACGATAGTGACCGTTTTTACCGTGCGGAACATCAGCTTCGGCAGCTCGCTCCACTTGTAATCACGGTAGATAAACATGGTCACGAAGAACGACCAGATACAGGCCACCGCCGCGGATTCCGTTGCGGTAAACACGCCGGTCAGGATCCCGCCCATAATGATCACCACGGTCATCAGGCCCCAGAGCGCGTCAAAGAAAATCTTCAGCGCCTGTTTGAACGGGATACGCTCGCCTTTCGGATAGCCACGGCGGTGGGCGAAGCCCATGCACATCACCATCAACCCCACACCCAGCAGCAACCCTGGCAGCACGCCCGCGATAAACAGCGTGGCAATCGACACCGTGCCGCCTGCCGCCAGTGAGTAAATCACCGAGTTATGGCTGGGTGGGATCAGGATCGCCTGCACCGAGCCGCTGGCGGTCACCGCCGCCGCGTATTCGCGTGGATAACCCTTTCTCTCCATTTCCGGGATCATTACGCTGCCGATGGAAGCGGTATCCGCCACCGACGAACCGGAAATCGCGCCGAAAAAGGTCGAGGCAACGATATTCACCAGCGAAAGCCCGCCGCGAATAAAGCCCACGAAAATATAAGCGAAGTTCACCAGGCGGCGCGCTATGCCGCCTTCCGCCATAATAGCCCCCGCCAGGATAAAGAACGGGATCGCCAGCAGGCTGAATTTGTTCACGCCACTGGTGATTTGAATCATTAACGCTTCCAGCGGCAGTTCAATATACAGCGCGCCAACGACCGCGCTCAGCCCTACCGCAAAGGCCACCGGCATGCCGACCGCCAATAATACGCCCAACGTAAAAAGTAAAACGAACGCGTCCATGATGCCCCCGTTAACCGTGATTGCCGATAAGCACTACCGGACGATTCTCCTGGGAACCGAACAACAGCCGCTCAATAACAAACAGAATGATGATGGCCGAGCCAACTGGCAGCGGCAGGTAGCTTTCCCCGGACGTTAAAATCGGGAATTCCGCCACGGGCTGGTCCCAGAGTTCGATACACAGCAAAGCGCTGTACCAAAACATCAGCCCCGATATAGACAGCATCAATAAATCCACCACTTTAGCGCACAGGCGCTGCATGGCCGGAGGAATACGGTCAGTCAACATGTTGACCGCAATATGCGAGTTGGCGCGATAGCTGACCGCCGCACCCACAAAGCTAAATGTCACCATGCAAATAATCGCAATGGGCTCAGGCCACGACTCGCCACGGTTCAGTACGTAGCGGGAAAAGATGCCAATCGGGATCACTACCGTCATGATCAACAGCGAAAACCCGGCCACGAACATGGCGAGCAGGTACAGGCGATCCATCCACTTTATATAGAAAGGGGTCATAAGTACTCCGGGAAAACGCGCCGGACGAGCCGGCGCCTGAGATTACTTAACGTCTGCTATCGCTTTCATCAGATCCTGATGCTTGTCGCCAAACTGGGCGCGCACGGGCTCTGTGGCTTTAACGAATACGGATTTATCAATGTCATGGAACTGCACGCCGCCTGCCTTCATTTTTTCCAGCGCCTCGGCGTTATACGCATCCCAGAGTTTGCGCTGTTCCATCTGCGCTTCGCGGGCGAGGGTCAGAATTTTTTGCTGCTGATCGGCGCTCAGTTTGTCCCATTTCACTTTGGAATAGAGCAGCATTTCCGGGGTAATGAAGTGGCCGCTCAGGGTGTAGTTTTTGGCAATCGGCATGTAGTTATGCGCGATAAACGTTGGCGGGTTGTTTTCCGCACCGTCGATCACACCGGTTTGCATGCCGCTGTACACTTCACTCACGCCCATTGCAACCGAGTTGGCGCCCATGGCTTTCAGCGTGGCCAGCGCAACCGGACTACCCTGAACGCGGATTTTCATCCCTTTCAGATCTTCCGGTTTCAGCACTGGCTTAACGGTGATCAGGTTACGGGTGCCGGAATCCATCCAGCCCAGGAACACCAGTTTGGATTTCGGATTGTTTGTCAGCTTCTCGCCGATTTGTTTGCCAATATCGCCGTCGATGATTTTGTGCATATGGTCTTCATCGCGGAAAACATACGGCAGGGTAAAGACTTCGATATCCGGCAGGATGGCGGCAACCGGGGCCATGGAGACGCGGATAATATCGATAGCGCCCATTTGCGCCTGTTCGATCATCTGTTTTTCATCCCCTAATACGCCGCCAGGGAATACTTTGATTTCAAGATCGCCGTTAGTTTGTTGTTTGAGCTTTTCACCCATGTTTTGCACGGCCACCACGTTGGGATATCCCTGCGGGTGAACGTCGGCGGCTTTAATAGTCTGCGCCAGTACGGTCGGTGCGAATAAGACGGTGGAGAGGCACAACCCAGCTAAGGCCGGAATAAAAGTCTTTTTCATCGGTTCAGCTCCAGAAGGTACGGATGTAAGAGGGTAAAACGTTGTTTTGATTTTCCGTTTATAAACTAACCGAAGATGTTAAAAGACGTGGTGAAGCACCTCACAAAAGCGGCAAAAAATGAAACAGGGGTTTAAAGAGAATGCACCGGGGGTTCAGGGCAGAGATTTATCACTCTGCGCCTGAGTTGTCAGTGTTTTTTACGAAGCAGATAGCGATAGGGCAGAGTTTCCGTTTGCGACGCAATCAGTTCATGCTCCATAAAACGGCAAAAACCTGGAATGTCGCGGGTGGTGGCAGGATCGTCGGCGATAACCAGCAACGTTTCGCCGGTCTCCATACTGCGCACGGTTTTGCGCACCATCATCACCGGTTCAGGGCAGCGGAGCCCCAGCGCATCCAGCGTATGGTCGGGGTGAGTAAAAAGGTCGGTCATGATTGTCTCACGGATGAAAAAACGCCTTAGTTTACCCCGCCAGACAACCGGCGCAAGCGAGGTTAACGATTGCGTTAAAATTAACCATTGCAAACCAGGCCTGAAGCAGTATCATGCGGCGGTTTTCTTCTGGGTTCCCTCACCCCATCCGACAAAAAGGTCACAATATGACGACGTTTACATTACGCCAGCGCCGCAATGCGCTTATCTGGCTATCGCTGTTTCATTTACTGGTCATCACGTCCAGTAACTATCTGGTGCAATTGCCGATCACGATTTTCGGTTTTCACACCACCTGGGGCGCGTTCAGTTTCCCCTTTATCTTCCTGGCTACCGACCTGACCGTGCGCATTTTTGGCGCACCATTAGCGCGTCGCATCATCTTTGCGGTAATGATCCCGGCACTGATCATTTCCTACGGTATTTCGTCGCTGTTTTATATGGGAAGCTGGCAAGGGTTTGAGGCGTTAGCACACTTCAACCTGTTCGTGGCGCGCATCGCAACGGCGAGCTTTATGGCCTATGCCCTGGGGCAAATCCTTGATGTCCACGTCTTTAACCGCCTGCGCAAAAGCCGCCACTGGTGGCTGGCCCCGACCGCATCAACCATCTTCGGCAACGCCAGCGATACGCTCGCCTTTTTCTTTATCGCCTTCTGGCGCAGCCCGGATGCCTTTATGGCCGATCACTGGGTTGAAATCGCGCTGGTGGATTACAGCTTCAAAGTCCTTATCAGCATCGTATTCTTCCTGCCGATGTACGGCATATTGCTGAACATGCTGTTGAAAAAACTGGCAGATAAATCTGATTTCGCGCGGTTCCAGCCCGGTTGACGGTCGCCAGGAATTCTTGTGATAAGATGCGCTACAAGGTCACTTGACCGTTATCGTAAAGGAAGAATTCAATGCGCAATCTGGTTAAATATGTCGGGATTGGCCTGCTGGTGATGGGGCTGGCGGCCTGCGACAACAATGACAGCAGCAAGGCGGCGGAAGGCAACGCGGCCGCAAGTAACGCGGCGGCCCAAAACGTCACGCTGCTTGATGGCAAACTGAGTTTCTCGGTGCCGGCAGATATGACCGACCAGAGCGGTAAGCTGGGTACCCAGGCCAACAATATGCACGTGTATTCTGACGCCACTGGCCAGAAAGCGGTGATTGTCATCGTCGGCGACGATACCACTGAAGGCCTGGATGTGCTGGCAAAACGCCTTGAAGATCAGCAACGCAGCCGCGACCCGCAGTTGCAGGTGGTGACCAATAAATCTATCGAGGTCAAAGGTCACACCCTACAGCAACTCGACAGCATTATTTCCGCGAAAGGCCAGACCGCCTACTCATCCGTGGTGCTGGGAAAAGTGGATAACAAACTGCTGACCCTGCAAATTACCCTGCCTGCCGACAATCAGCAGCAGGCGCAGGCCACTGCTGAAAACATCATTAATACGCTGGATGTGAAGTAACCCTTCACGCTTCAGTGACGAAAGCCTGCCGGTGAAAGCCAGCAGGCTTTTTTGTTTGATGAAGTGGCGGTGCCCTGTTTACTGCGCAGAGGGGCTTTACCGTGCCATCAGATGCGCCGCTTTGGTTATGACATCCGTGCGCAGACAACGCCACTCGATAACAGAAGATTCGGCATCGGCGATTTCAGCGGATGGCAATTATGCTTCAATAAAAGCACAGCGCGAAATGACATGTATGATATGTCAGTAGAGTGGTCGAAATAACAGTAGCGTGTTATTTAAATCAGCCGTTCAGTCCAGAGCAGGCCAAACTTACTGTCTATTTTATTCCCGCTAATTTATTCCCCCTTCACCTTAAATATTCCGGTTATTACGCCCAGTAATACCGGCTGAACACCATTTCCCAAAACTAAATTTTCAACGTATATTTGTGCAACTCCACTTTTCGTATGGATACGTTATGCAAACATCGGATTATTTAAAAATGAAATTCCAGAGCGACCGGCACCTGGCGATTTATGGGCAGAAAGGCGTTACTGGAACATGGAAACAGTTAAAGGGGATCGGTTCTGATATTTACTCAGGGATGGAGCGTATAAGCTGGTATTCATCATGTTTATTCCCCGGCTATCACGACGTATGCGATGAACTTCACGCGGAAGAAAAGAGAATGTATCTCTCAATTATGTCTGTTTACCGGTATCGTGACGTAATAGCACAAATGCTCTATCTTTATTTTGAAAGGATGATAAATGACTCAGATAATGGAAATGAAGATAATCGCGTTCGCAAGACGGATTCAAACGTTACCGGGTTGGTTAAAAACATCCCGGCAAGCAAGACTGCACGTTTAGCGATAGCACTGGCGCTGGCTAAATCTCTTTCGGCATCAGGTTTGCTTTCAGATATTGCCGTCGAACGGCTTGCACGACGCGTACCTGCTGTTGTCATGGCGCTTCAACTGGTTGGTACGGACCAGAAGTGCGCGCTTGCCGCCCGTCGCCTGAAAACCCTGGACCCGGAGTATTACGCTATCCTGTATACCGCACAGCTGGAGATGCTTTACTATTTTATTGAGCCGTTCCTCTCAGATCTGATAAAGAAAGTACAAATGGGATTCTGTAAGAGCTTCGATGTGCTTTATGAAGACTTAAAGGGCAAATAACATGTTTAAGAGCCTGCTATCTATTCTTTTTACGGATATTTTATTCCCCGTTTATATTTTTGCCTGTGCCTCTTTGTTCGTGTGGCTGGTACCTGACCACTGGGTATTATTAACATTCATTGCACTTATCATATTTATCATTGTGCATCCGCTTATCTTCGGGCGTTTTGATAAGTATGATTAACTTTCATAAACAGGATTTTTATGTCAAACCCAGCTTATTTATTTTTGAAAGATGAGAACGGATCGCCCATGAAAGGTTCTTCATTGGTATTCGGACGCGAGGGTGCCATTGAGTTAACGTCATTCACTCACAACGTCAGCATACCCGTGGATGGGAATAGCGGTAAATTGACAGGCACTCGAATACATATGCCTGTTATGTTGCAGAAGGAATTTGACTCTGTCAGCCCGCTTTTATTTCGGGCGCTGAGTACAGGCAGAACACTACAATCAGCCACCATAAAAATGTACCAGATAAATGAGGCTGGTTTAGAGCAGGAGTATTTTAATATCCTGCTGGAGGATGTAAAAATCACCTCTATTACACCAGACCTTTATCCGGGTGCAGGCACCGGGACGCACCTTGAAACGGTTCTTATGCGCTATGAAAAAATCACCTGGAAGCACTGTGACGGAAACATCATCTACAGCGATTTCTGGAATGAGCGAGTAACGTATTAAAACGCCATGACAGCCACTCAGGTCGCTGTTCTGCTCCAATGATATGGCAGCAAAAGTCGCGATCGGGTATTGCCAGCCCCCGGAGTAAACGTCCCGTCGGTCTGACTATCGCTTAATTTGATGACATTGACTGAGCGGCACACATGACGTCTGCGTTAATCTCACTGACGGTGGATTAAGAGGTCATGCCCAGAACGGCGTTTGAAAAGCGACTTACTCAGCCAACCGCCAGCTAACACTGGTGCAGGCGCTCCTAAAGATCCGTGCCTGCACCTGAGTGCCGGGATGATGCCCGCAGCTTCAGCGTCAACCCTGCCGCCAGCGCCACCAGTACCGCCGTCGCCAGGTAGATGCTTGATACCCCTGCCCAGGCCATCAGTAAACCCGCCAGCGGGCCGGTGATGCCCAGCGACAAATCCATAAATACCGTATAGGTCGCCAGCGCGCTGCCCTGGTTCTGCGCCGGGACCGCCTTCACCGCCACCACGCCCAGCGCCGGGAACACCAGCGAAAATCCCGCGCCGGTGAGAAAAGTACCCAGCTTCGCCATCCACGGGCTGAACGCCATGCCCACCAGCAGCAGTCCAATAATTTCAATAGAAAAACAGATCAGCGCGACATTTAGCCCGCCGAGCCGGTTAATGCCATTCGGGAACAGTAGCCGGGTGCCGACGAACGCCGCGCTGAACAGGGTTAACGCAAACGCTGCGCCGTCCCACCCTTTCGCATCATAGAACAGCGTAATGAAGGTCGCGATTACCCCAAAACCCGCCGAGCCCAGCGCCAGCGCCATGCCATACAGCCATACTTTGCCCAGCACCGCCCGGAACGGCAGCGGCTTGCCTTTACTGGCGGTGACCGGTTTGCGCGGCAGCGCGCACAGGATGGCGATCAGCGCGATCCCCATAATCACGCCAGCCAGGAGTTGCATACCGCCCTGATGGAAAACCCACACCCCAAGCGGCGCGCCGATGGCCATCGCGCCGTAGGTCACAATACCGTTCCACGAAATGACCCGGCCAATATGCAGCGAACCGACAACCCCAACGCCCCACAGTGTCGAGCCGGTCCCGGCAAAGCTCTGGCCGATCCCCAGAATCAGACGCCCCAGGCACAGTAATACCAGGCTTACCAGCGCGGCATCGGCGCTCAGCCCCGCCAGAAAGTAACCCAGCCCGCTGAGGAAACAGCCGCACAGCCCGAATATGACGATTTTCTTAGGCCCGAACAGATCGGCGTAGCGCCCGGCGTAAGGACGGCTGAGCAGTGTAGCCAAATACTGAAGGCTGATGACCAGCCCCGCCCAGAACGCGCTAAAGCCCATCACTTCGTGGACATAACCAGGAAGTACGGCCAGCGGCAGGCCGATAGTGAGATAGCTGGCAAAATTAAACATGGCGACAGAAACGATGCGCAGATTTAAACGCAATCCGCTTATTGCCGGTTCAGCGGCTTCAGGCATGACAATTACCGGAAATGAAAATAAGGGTTGAGTATATACCCTGACAGCGCGACTTTCAGAGCGATCTACTCCATCACCTTATCCGCCAGGCACTACACTTTATCCGTCGTCCCGTTAATTGCAGATCCCCTGCGCTGGGCGAATCAAGGATATTCCACGCAGATGGCAAAAATGAACCCAAATCTCACTTCCCCTCCGACGGATAAAGTCGGTCTTCACATGCTGCAAAAACTGGCGGCGCTGGTCATTATCCTGGCAGGTATTCACGCTGCGGCGGACATACTGGTGCCCATGCTGTTGGCGTTGTTCTTTGCCATCGTACTCAATCCGCTGGTGACCTGGTTTTTACGTCGGGGCTTTAATCGCACCATGTCGATCACCATTGTGGTGGTGGTGATGCTGGTGGCGCTGACGCTGTTATTTGGCGTTCTGGCAGCCTCACTCAATGAGTTCATTGCGATGCTGCCCAAGTACAATAAGGAACTTACCCGCAGGTTGCTTGATCTGCAGGAAATCTTCCCTTTCCTGAACCTGCACGTTTCGCCTGAACGCATGTTAAAACGCATGGATTCAGAGAAAGTGATGACTTACGCCACCACGCTGATGACCCAGCTTTCCGGCGCGATGGCCAGTATCGTGCTGCTGGTGATGACGGTGGTTTTTATGCTGTTCGAAGTGCGCCATTTGCCGTACAAACTGCGCTTCGCCCTCTCAAACCCGCAGATTCATATCGCCGGCCTGCACCGGGCACTGAAGGGGGTGAGCCATTACCTGGCGCTGAAAACGCTCATCAGTCTCTGGACCGGGTTCATTATCTGGCTGGGGCTGGAATTAATGGGCATTCAGTTCGCCCTGATGTGGGGGGTACTGGGCTTTTTGCTTAACTACATCCCTAATATCGGTTCGGTGATCTCCGCGATCCCGCCGATGATCCAGGCGCTGCTATTTAACGGCGTCTACGAATTCGTGCTGGTGGGCTCGCTATTCCTGGTGGTGCATATGGTGCTGGGAAATATGGTGGAGCCGCGCATGATGGGCCACCGTCTGGGCATGTCCACGCTGGTGGTTTTCCTGTCGTTGCTGTTCTGGGGATGGCTGCTGGGGCCCGTGGGAATGCTGCTTTCGGTACCGCTGACCAGCGTGTGTAAAATCTGGATGGAAACCACTGTGGGCGGCAGCAAGGTTGCCGTATTGCTGGGTCCGGGTCGACCGAAAAGTCGCCTTCCCGGCTAGCCTCTTCTCCGGGTATTAAAAGAGAAAAACGACGCGCCAGGCAATAAGCCTGGCGCAGTACTATTTTACCGGCACAAAACGTTATCCCATGTTAATTTCACGTGCTTTTATTCTAATCACGACGTGATGTTTTATGCGTAATCGTGCTGGCGTCACAGGGATATAGCATGTACCACTTACGGATATTTTTGCAGGAAACTTAACAAAAGCGTGGTTATTTCACTTAAGAATGTCCTTATCCACGACAATATATTGCACAGCACTTTTTGTTAACTTACCATTATTGCCCTTCAGGGTGTTTAAACCGGAAAAACAAAAGGAACAGCGAAAACGCCACGGATGACAATGCCATTATTTTTAATGGTTTATAAAAACTTCATACATCTGTTTTCGCCGTCCATTACACAGTTTCGCAGACTGGTGGTTGTGAGCCAGCAAATCATTTTTCCCCATGTGCTTCGGCGCACGCGGTAATTAAGCTGTTTTGATGAAACGTCTATGGAGAGTGTATGAAGAAAATCGTGAAAATTTTCGCGGCCATCGCTGTGGCTGGCGCACTGGCAGGCTGTGCGCGTACCGCGCCGGTTGAACAAGTCAATGCGACGGTGGCAGGCAACCACACCGCCGAACAGGTCCGCACCGCCATTCTGAAAGCGGGCGTACAGCGCAAATGGGTCATGACCGATGCTGGCCCAGGCGTTATTAAAGGGCGTTTACAGGCACGCGATCACGTTGCGGAAGTGCGCATTCCTTATTCCGCTAACCGCTATTCCATCATTTATGACAGCAGCCTGAACCTGCAAGCCGCCAATGGCAAAATTCATAAAAATTACAATCACTGGGTAAACAACCTGAATCAGGATATCCAGATTAATCTGTCCGCTGGCGCAAACCTGTAAATTCAACGAATTAAAAACCGGCCTTACCCGGCCGGTTTTTTTGTTTACCTCTGGTTAAGGAAGGCACCGTGCGTCATGACTACGATCGGGATACACTCTCCGCCCTGGAGGCTATTACCGAAGCGCAACATATCGCGTTTGCTCCGATGCTTTTTCAAACCGCCGTTATATTACGGGACAGCGGCATCCTCGCTTTTCTTGATAATCAGGGAAATTCGGGAGCCACATTAGAAAATATCGAAGAAAATTGTACTCTCGATAAATATGCGGTTAGCGTACTGCTGGATATGGGTTTGAGCGGACGTATCGTCACCCGGCAAAATGAACATTATCGCATCGCTAAGGTCGGACATTTCTTACTTCACGACCCGATGACCCGTGTGAATATGGATTTCACCCGTGATGTTTGTTATCAAGGGCTGTTTTATCTTCAGGACGCCCTGCGCACCGGAAAACCGGAAGGATTAAAAGTTTTTGGCGACTGGCCGACAATCTATCCAGCCCTGTCGCAATTACCTGAACGGGCGCGGGGCAGTTGGTTCGCATTCGATCATTATTATTCTGACGCGGCCTTTAATGCGGCCTTGCCGCACGTATTTGAACTTGCGCCGAAAAAGCTGTACGACGTGGGCGGAAATACCGGTAAATGGGCCCTTCGCTGTTGCCGCTATAACGCGGCGGTTAGCGTCACCATTCTGGACCTACCGCAACAAATCGCGCTGGCGCAGGAAAACATCGCCGCCAACGGCTTCAGCGATCGCATTGATTTCCACGCGGTGGATCTGCTCAGCGATGCGCCGCTGCCTGGCGATGCCGACATATGGTGGATGAGCCAGTTCCTGGACTGCTTCAGCGCGGAACACATCGTCACAATATTGGGCCATATCTTCCGGGTGATGAAGCCGGATGCCCGCGTTTGCATTCTGGAACCATTCTGGGATGCACAGAGATTCGAGGCCGCCGCCTTCAGTCTGAACGCCTCGTCGCTGTATTTCGCCGCTATGGCGAATGGCAACAGCCGTTTTTACAGCGCCGCCACGTTTATGGCGCTGGTGGAACAGGCTGGGTTTGAGATTGAACAACGGCTCGACGATCTGGGCGTCGGGCATACCCTGCTGGTATGCCGGAAAAAATGCCTCCCGCAGCAAACCGGCCAGCCGGTTGCCGCAGAGTGGCGTAATCAGTAACAAAAAGCGCGGAAAGCGTGTAGATGAAATTTTCACTGAACATCCTTGACTGGCAAGCCCGCGCGCCGGGATTAAGCGATGCCGCTGACTGGCTCGCCTGGGCGCAACAGGATCGATCCATCGATCCGGCCGCCCCACAGGCCAAACCTGCCGAATTGCCCATGATGACCAGCCGCCGTTTGAATTCCGGCAGCCGTCTGGCGGTGGACAGCGGGCTGGCGATGCTACGCCGCCATGCTCCCGACGCGGTGTTGTTCACCAGTCGTCACGGCGAACTGGAGCGCAACTTTCGCATTCTGGAAGCGATTGCTGCCGAACAGCCGATCTCGCCGACTGACTTCGCCATGTCGGTGCATAACTCATCGGTGGGCAATCTGACCATCACCGCGAAGCAACCGCTGGTGTCGTCATCGCTCTCCGCCGGACAGGACACTTTCCAGCAAGGCTTGATCGAAGCGCTGACCCTGTTTCATGCGGGCTATCAGCGCGTATTGATGGTGGACTTCGACGGCCAGTTGCCGCCGTTTTACCATCCTTATCTGCCTGCGGATATGCCCACCTGGGCCTGGTCATTCGCGCTGGTGCTGGAAGCGGGGGATGAATACCGTTGCGAAACCCGCCCGCGTGCGACCCGTCAGGAAAACCCGTTGCCGCAAAGCCTGCAATTCCTGCGCGGCTATCTGAGGCACGAGGCGGCCTTCTGCGTTGAGGGCGAACGCGCAGACTGGCTGTGGAGCAAATCATGAAACGCCTCCCGGCGCGGCTGAACTGGCTGTGGCGGCTGGCGATGACCGGCCTGTGCTTCGCGCTGTTCGGCCTTGGCGGGCTGGCGCTCTCGGTGGTGTGGTTCAACCTTTTGCTGCTCGTCCAGCGTAATCCGGACAAACGCCGACGCCTGGCGCGCCGCAGTATTGCGGCCAGTTTCCGCTTCTTTCTGCGGGCGGCGCGGGCGGTGGGCGTTCTTGATTACCGCATTGAAGGCAAAGCCATACTGGATAATGAACACGGCTGTCTGGTGGTCGCTAATCACCCGACGCTTATTGATTACGTGCTTATCGCCTCGGTGATGCCGGAAACCGACTGTCTGGTGAAAAACGCGCTACTCAAAAACCCGTTTCTCGGCGGAGTCATACGGGCGGCGGATTATCTGATCAACGATCAGGCGGACGCCCTGCTGCCCGCCTGCCGTGAGCGTCTGGGGCGCGGTGAAACCGTGCTGATTTTCCCGGAAGGCACCCGCAGCGTGCCTGGCCAGCCGCTGACGCTGCAACGTGGCGCGGCCAATATTGCAGTGCGCTGCAACAGCGATTTACGGGTCGTGCATATTTATTGCAGTGAGCATCTGCTCGACAAACACAGCCGCTGGTTCGACGTTCCGCCCCGCAAACCGCTATTTAATGTCGTGGTGCGCGAACGCATCCGTTGCCAGGAATTTTTCGATCCGTCACAGGATCACGAGCCCGCGCTGGCGGCTCGCAAACTTAATCGACACCTTTTGTACCAATTAACACCAGGCCTGATGCCTGGCCCAGGAAACAACGATGCAAGCGCTCTACGCTGAAATTAAAAATCTGATTATCACCACCCTGAATCTCGACGAACTGACCGCCGATGATATTGACGCAGAAGCGCCGCTGTTTGGCGACGGCCTGGGCCTGGATTCCATCGACGCGCTGGAGTTGGGGCTGGCAGTGAAAACCCAGTATGGCGTAGTGCTCTCCGCCGAAAGCGAAGAAATGCGCCAGCATTTTTATTCCGTCGCCACGCTGGCTGCATTCATTAATTCTCAACGCGCCTGAAGACGAGCCCGATATGGTTGATAAAAACGCGATTTACCAGGAAGTCTCCGCACTTCTGACCCATCTTTTTGAAATTCCCGCAGAGGATATCTCCCCTGAGGCGCGTCTCTATGAAGATCTGGAACTCGACAGCATCGATGCCGTCGACATGGTGGTGCACCTTCAGAAAAAAACCGGCAAAAAGATCAAACCCGAAACGTTTAAATCAGTGCGAACCGTCCAGGACGTGGTCGACGCGGTTGAGCGTCTGCTGAACGACGAATAAACGATGCTGCACGCGGTCCTCACAACAACGCGGCGTCTGACACAGCCGGCCATCACGCTGGTGATGGTCGCCTGGCCGCTGATCATCGGGTTTGGCATTACGCATCACGCGCTTCCCTGGCTGTTGCCGATGATGGCGCTGCTACTGCTGATTCGCCTGCGTCAGGCCCGGTTGCGCGGCGGGCCGCTGCGATTGATCGCCAAAAGCATCGCCGTAACGGGCATCGTCCTGTGCGTGGCGAGTCTGGTATTACGTAGCCACGACCTGCTGCTGTGGTATCCGGTGGTGGTGAACACGCTGCTGCTCGCCCTGTTCGGCGGGTCACTGTGGAGCCACATGCCGCTGGTGGAGCGTATCGCCCGCCTTAAAGAACCGGATTTACCGCCTGCAGGTGTGCGCTACACCCGGCGCGTCACCCAACTCTGGTGCGGCTTTTTTATGATTAACGGCGGGGTTGCCGCGTTCACCTGCTGGTACGGCGACACCCATCTCTGGACGCTGTGGAACGGCATGATTGCCTATCTGCTGATGGGCGCTCTGATGACGAGCGAATGGCTGGTGCGCCAGCGCGTCCTCCGGCGGGAAGCACAATAATGACGACCTTACCTCTGGCGCAGTGGCTGAGCGCGCAGCGTCCCGATGACGCGCCCGTCGCCTGGCTTGGCGACCACACCTGGACCGTGGGCCAGATGCGTCACGACGTGGCACAACTGACCCGGCAACTCCAGATGCAGCCTGGCGAGCGCTGGGCGCTGTGCTTCGAAGACAGCTATCTGTTTATCGTGGCGCTGCTGGGCGCACTGCATGCGGGCAAAACGCCGGTTATTCCCGGTCACAGCCGCCTGTTACTACTGGAAGAGCAGCGGACGCTGTTTCATGGCGTCCTGAGCGACCGCACGCTGGGCTGGCACGGCCCGATGCTGGTGGTGGCCTCGGCCCGCCGCGCCGCGCCGCAGGCGATCGCCCTGCCGGCTATCGATCCGCAAAGCGTGGTGGAGATCTTCACCTCCGGATCGACCGGCACGCCGCGCCGGGTGATCAAGCCCGTGGCATTGCTGGACAGCGAAGCCGCGCTGCTGGCAGAACGCTTTGGCGAACGCCTGGCGGGCTGCCGCATTGTCGCCTCGGTGGTGCCGCAGCATCTTTACGGCCTCACGTTCCGCATCTTCCTGCCGATGTCGCTGGGTTTGCCGCTCCATGCCGCCATGATGTTTTATGCGGAACAACTGGCGGCGCTGCCTGTCGCTCACCGTTATGGCTTTATCAGCAGCCCGGCGTTTTTAAAACGCCTCGATCACCATCTTACCCCGCCGCCGATTGCACTGATTATCTCCGCAGGCGGCATGCTGCCCTGGCGTGATGTGGAGCAAACCCGGCAGTGGACCCAGGTGACACCGGACGAAATTTACGGCAGCACGGAAACCGGTATTCTCGCCTGGCGTTATCGCGCCGAAGATGACGCCCCGTGGCGGCCTTTCACCGGGATGCGTTTCGTGCAGGAAAACGACGCCTGGCGGGTGTTTTCCCCGCTGGTCCCGGAGCCTGCCGGTCTGTTGCTGGACGATAACCTGGCCTTTGAAGAAAACGGCCTGTTTCGTCTGCATGGCCGTCGTGGCCGGGTCGTGAAAATTGAAGAAAAACGCATTTCCCTGTACGAAATCGAACAGCGCCTGCTGGCGCTGGACGGCATCGTCGACGCCGCCGCCCTGCCCGTCACCCGCCACGGCCGCCAGGGGATCGGCGTGCTGGTGGTGGTGGATGAGGCCACCCGCGCACGCATGACAACCGCCGCAGGCAGGCAGCAGGAATTCGCCTGGCGTAAGGCGCTGATCCCGTGGCTGGAGCCGGTGGCGATCCCGCGCTACTGGCGGGTGATCGAAACGATCCCGGTTAACAGCATGAATAAACGCGTCTATGCGCAACTGCAGGAGTTTTTCCATGACCCCGCATGAAATTGCCCGAACGCGGCTCACTTCCCACAGCTGGGAGCTTCATTTGCGCCTCGACCCGGCGCTGTTCTGGTTTAAAGGCCACTTCGCCGCGCAGCCGCTGTTGCCGGGCGTGACGCAGCTTGACTGGGTGATGTATTACGCCCGCGAGCTGTTGGTTCCCGGAGCAAACTTCCGGAAGATCATCAACGTCAAATTCCAGGCTCCACTGCTGCCGGAAAATGAAGTGTGCTTAACGCTGACCTGGCAGCCGGAGCGCAACACGCTCTCGTTTAGCTATCACCGCCTGTGCGGCGAACAGCGTCTGCCTGCCAGCAGCGGGAAAATCCGTTTATGTCTGTAGACGCCGTCTTCTCGCCCTGTGTGGTGATCCCCTGCTATAACCACGGCGCGATGATGGCGCAGGTGCTGTCGCGTCTTGCGCCGTTCGGTTTGCCGTGCATTGTGGTGGACGACGGCAGCGACGCCGCCACCCGCCAGACGCTCAGCCAGTTACAGGCCGATAACCCCACGCTGATTCTGGTGCGGCTGGCGCAAAACGCCGGTAAAGGCGCGGCGGTGATCCGGGGATTAGAAGTTGCCCGCGACGCGGGTTACAGCCATGCGGTGCAGGTGGACGCCGATGGGCAGCACGCCATTGAAGATATCCCGCAGTTCCTGGCTAAGGCCCAACGCCATCCCGACGCGTTGATTTCCGGACAGCCGGTGTACGATGACTCTATCCCGCGCTCGCGCCTGTATGGCCGCTGGGTAACTCACGTCTGGGTGTGGATCGAAACCCTCTCCCTGAGCCTGAAAGACAGCATGTGCGGATTTCGCGTCTATCCGGTCGCGCCGACGCTGGCGCTGGCGCAGCGTATCGCGCTTGGCCGCCGCATGGATTTCGATACGGAAGTGATGGTTCGCCTCTACTGGCGCGGCCACCCGAGCTATTTCATTCCGACCCGCGTCACTTACCCGCAGGACGGCCTGTCGCATTTTGACGCCCTGCGCGACAACCTGCGTATCTCCTGGATGCACACCCGGTTATTTTTCGGCATGTTGCCGCGTGCGCCGGGCTTGCTGATGCGCAAACGTCGCCAGCACTGGGCGCGCACCGAAGAGGTCAAAGGCCTGATGGGGATGCGCATTATGCTCCTGGTCTGGCGCCTGCTGGGCCGCGGTGCGTTTGAACTGCTGTTGCGTCCGGTGGTGGGCGTTTACTGGCTGCTGGCTCATGACGCACGGCGCGCTTCACAGCAGTGGATCGACACGGCGAAGCAGCAGCGGGCCGAACAGCAGATCCACGATAATCAACGCCTGAACAGCTATCGCCATTTCCTGCGTTTCGGCAGCGCGTTGCTCGATAAAGTCGCCAGCTGGCGCGGCGAACTCAGGCTGGGCAAGCAGGTGGCGTTTGCGCCGGGCGCGGAAGCGGTGCTGGATATCTACGGGCCGGTGGGCAAACTGATCCTTGCCTCGCATCTTGGCGATGTGGAAGCGTGCCGGGCACTGGCCCAGCGCAGCGGCGCGCATACCGTTAACGCCCTGGTGTTCACCGATAATGCCCGGCGTTTTAAACAGATTATGGAAGAGATGGCCCCGCAGGCGGGCGTCAATTTAATTCCGGTGAGCCATATTGGGCCCGATACCGCGATGATGCTGAAAGAAAAGCTAAACGCCGGTGAATGGGTGGCGATTGTCGGCGATCGCCTCGCGGTCAATCCCCAGCGCGGCGGCGACTGGCGGGTGGTCTGGAGCCGGTTTATGGGCCGCTCCGCGCCGTTCCCGCAGGGGCCGTTTATTCTGGCCTCGGCGCTGCGCTGCCCTGTGGTGCTCCTGTTCGCACTCCGTGAGCAGGGCCGTCTGGTGCTGCACTGTGAACCCTTTGCCGATCCGCTCGTCCTGCCCCGCGCCACGCGCCAGCAGGCGCTTCAGGAAGCCGTGGATCGCTATGCGGCGCGGCTGGAGTATTACGCGCTGCGTTCGCCGCTGGACTGGTTTAATTTTTTCGATTTCTGGCAGTTGCCCGACGCGACGCGCCATCAGGATAAGGAGTAACAGGTGCTGAACGATCCGCGTTTTACCGCCGAAGTTGAGCTGACCATCCCGTTTCACGATGTCGATATGATGGGCGTGGCGTGGCACGGCAACTATTTCCGCTATTTCGAAGTGGCCCGCGAGGCGCTACTGAACCAGTTTGATTACGGTTACCGCCAGATGAAGGCATCCGGCTACCTGTGGCCGGTGGTGGATACCCGGGTGAAATACCGCGACGTACTGACCTTTGAGCAGCGAATCCGGGTGCGGGCGCGCATTGAAGAGTTTGAGAACCGCCTGCGCATCGGCTATGAGATTTTCGATGCCGCAACCGGCAAACGCACCACCACCGGTTACACCATTCAGGTGGCGGTGGAAGAGGCCACCCGCGAACTCTGCTTCGTGAGCCCCGCCATTCTGTTTGAACGTATGGGAGTGACGCCATGAGAGCCCTTGCTTTTATCCTGTTATTGCTCGGCCCGCTGGCGCACGCCGTCACGCTGGACAGCCTGCAACAGCGCTTTACCTCGCAGCCCGTGGTGCGTGCGCACTTCGTCCAGGAACGGCAGATTAAAGATATGCCCCAGCCGCTGCGCTCGTCCGGCGAGATGATTATCGCCCGGGACAAGGGTCTGCTGTGGCAGCAAACCGCGCCGTTTCCGATGACGTTAATGCTCAACGACAGTCAGATGGTGCAGGTGATCAATGGTCAGCCGCCGCAGGTGATCACCGCCCAGACCAACCCGCAGATGTTTCAGTTCAATCATCTGTTGCGCGCTTTGTTCCAGGCCGATCGCAAGGTGCTGGAGCAGAACTTCCGCCTCGATTTCCAGGACAAAGGCAACAACGCGTGGCAACTGGCGCTTACCCCCATCACCACGCCGCTGGATAAAATTTTCGCCACCATCACCCTGACTGGCAGCGAGTATCTGGATGCCATCCAGCTGGACGATAAGCAGGGTGACAAAACCCATATTACTTTCAGCCAACACCGCCTGACCCCTGCGGCGCTGACCGATGACGAACGTCAACGTTTCGCTTTCTAAGCCCCGGCGTGGCGGCGCGCTGATCTGGCTGGCGGTCTGTCTGCTGTTGGCGGCGGCGCTGGCGGCGCTGTTGCCAGGCGCGCGGATCAACAGTTCGGTGCTGGCGCTGCTGCCGGGCCAGAGCATGGGCGCGGTGCCGCCTGCGCTTAACGACGGCTTTATGCAACGCCTCGACCAACAGCTGGTGTGGATGATCAGTCCGGGTAAACAGGCCGATCCTGCGCCCGCACAGCGCTATCTGGATTTGTTGCGCCAGCAACCGGCGCTGGCGAAAGTCGGCGGCCCGGTGGATGCCGCCGCACAGCAGGCGTGGGGCGAGTTCTTTTTTCAACACCGCAACGGCAGCCTCGACAGCGCCACCCGCGCCCGCCTGCAGAATGGCGGTCAGGCCCAGGCGCAGTGGATTTTGTCCCAGATTTACTCGGCGTTTTCCGGCGTCAGCGGCAAGGAGTTACAACACGATCCGCTGATGCTGGTGCGCGGCGCGCAGATGAATCTGGCGCAAAACGCCAGCCACCTGCGGCTGCTCAACGGCTGGCTGGTGGCCCAGGATGCGCAAGGCAACTACTGGTATTTACTGCATGGCGAGCTGGCCGGCTCGTCGTTCGATATGCAGCAAACTCACCGGATGGTAGAGGCGCTGGGCGATCTTAATACGCAACTGAAACGCGAATATCCCCAGGCGCAGGTGCTGGCGCGCGGTACGCTGTTTTACAGTGATTACGCCAGTCAGCAGGCGAAACACGATGTCTCAACGCTTGGCGTCGCCACCGTGCTTGGGGTGATGTTGCTGATTGTGGCGGTGTTCCGCTCCCTGACGCCGCTGCTGCTGTGCCTGCTATCGGTGGGCATCGGCGCGCTGGCAGGCTGCGTATCGGTGCTGCTGGCCTTTGGCGAGTTGCATGTTATGACGCTGGTGATGAGCATGAGCATCATCGGTATTTCCGCAGATTACACGCTTTACTATCTGACCGAGCGCATGGTGCACGGCGCGGAAATGACGCCGTGGCAAAGCCTGGTCAAAGTGCGTAAGGCGCTGCTGATGGCGCTGCTGACCACCGTGGCGGCGTATCTGATTATGATGCTCGCGCCCTTCCCCGGTATCCGCCAGATGGCGCTGTTCGCGGCGGCGGGCCTTAGCGCGTCCTGCCTGACGGTCATTTTCTGGCATCCGTGGCTGTGCCGCCGTTTACCGGTACGCCCGGTGCCAGGCATGGTGTGGCTGATGCGCTGGCTGGCGGCCTGGCGGCGTAATAACGCCTTGCGCATCGGTTTGCCGGTAGCGCTGGCGGTCCTGTCCCTTACCGGAATGGCCCTGCTAAAAGTGAATGACGATATCGCCCAGTTGCAGGCACTGCCCGCCGATATCCTGGCCCAGGAAAAAACTATTACCGCCCTCACCGGCCAGGGCGTCGATCAGAAATGGTTCGTGGTGTATGGCGATAATCCTGAACAGACCCTCCAGCGCCTTGAGGCTTTTACGCCCTTGCTGGCGCAGGCCAAAGAGCAGAGGCTGATTGAAAGCTGGCGGCAAATACCGCTTAATTCCCTCGCCCGCCAGCAGCAGGATGTCGCGCTGATTGAACAGAGCGTGCCCGCAGTGCGTGAGGCGCTAAGCCAGGCGGGGATTGCGTTAACGACGCCGGATATCCGTCCGATGCAGGTGACGCCGTCGCAGTGGCTTAACAGCCCGGTGAGCGAAGGCTGGCGGCTGATGTGGATCACTCTGAAAGACGGCCAGAGCGGCGTACTGGTGCCGGTTAACGGCGTGCGCTCCAGCGATGCGCTGAATCAGCTGACCGAAAAGGCCAGCGGCGTGGTATGGGTCGACCGCAAAGCCCGTTTCGACAGCCTGTTTGCAATGTACCGTACCCTGCTGGGTGGATTATTAGGCGTGGCGCTGCTGATCATCGCCCTCGGCGCGGTAGCGCGGCTGGGCCTGCGCAAAGGGGCGATAAGCCTAGTCCCGTCGCTGCTGTCGCTCTCCACCGGCCTTGCGGTACTGGCGTTTACCGGCCACAGCCTGAATCTGTTTTCCCTGCTGGCGCTGGTGTTGGTATTAGGGATCGGCATTAACTACACGCTGTTTTTCAGCAACCCACGCGGTACGCCGCTGACCTCGCTGCTGGCGGTAAGCGTGGCGATGATCACCACGCTGCTGACGCTCGGCATGTTGGTATTCAGCAACACCCAGGCGATTGCCAGCTTTGGCATTGTGTTGTGCAGCGGCATATTCACCGCGTTTTTGCTGTCGCCGCTGGCGATGCCCGACCGAAAAGAGAGAAAGAAACGATGAAACAGACTATCTGGCGCGCGGGCCTGCTGCTTGCGGTACTGTGGCTTACGGGATGCAGCCATTCCGCACCCGATGAAACGCGCCCTCAGGCCTGGCTGAAGCCGGGGGTGCAGGTGACCCTTCCGCCACCGGGCATTACCCCGGCGGTGAGCGCTCAGCAACTGCTGACCGGCCGCTTTAACGGGCAAACCCAGTCGCTGCTGGTGATGTTGAACGCCGATGCGCAAAAGCTCACCCTGGCCGGGCTGTCATCGGTGGGCATTCGCCTGTTTTTGCTGACCTACGACCAGACGGGGCTCCACACCGAGCAGTCGATAGTGGTGCCGCAACTGCCTCCCGCCAGCCAGGTGCTGGCTGACGTGATGCTCAGCCACTGGCCGCTGGCGGCCTGGCAAACGCAGTTGCCGAAAGGCTGGACCCTGCGCGATATCGGCGACCGTCGTGAGTTGCGCGACCCCAGCGGCGAACCGATCACGGAAATCACCTACCTGACGCGAAACGGCAAACGCGTGCCGATCGCGATAGAGCAGCATGCGTTCCATTACCACATCACCATTCAATACCTTGGTGACTGACATGATTTATATCTCTGCTATCGGCATGGTTAACGCGTTGGGCAATACGCTCGACGAGATCGCCCGTCAGCTTACGCTCGGCATCGCGCCGGGCATGAAACCGCGCCAGGGCTGGCTGATTAACGGCGGCGAGGCGGTACTGGGCGGCGTGGAGGGCGAACTGCCCGCCATTCCCGCGCATCTGGCGGCCCACCGCTCCCGCAATAACCAGCTGCTGCTGGCGGCGCTGGCGCAAATCCAGCCGCAGGTGGATGACGCGATTGCCCGCTACGGTAGCGAACGCGTGGCGGTGATCCTCGGCACCAGCACTTCCGGTCTGGACGAGGGCGATCGGTTTGTAAGTCATCACCATCACAGCGAACGTGACGGTAACTGGCATTATTACCAGCAGGAGCTGGGCGACCCGTCGCGCTTCCTGAGCCAGTATCTCGATCTCGCCGGCCCGGCTTACACGCTTTCCACCGCCTGTTCTTCCAGCGCCCGCGCCATTATCAGCGGTCGCCGCCTGATTGAAGCCGGGCTGGTGGACGTGGCGATAGTCGGGGGAGCAGATTCGCTCAGCCGCATGCCGGTGAACGGTTTTGACAGCCTCGAAGCTTTTTCCCCTAAACTCTGCCAGCCCTTCGCCCGCGAACGGTGCGGCATCACCATTGGCGAAGCGGCAGGGCTGCTGTTGCTTACCCGCGAGCCGCAGCCGCTGGCGCTGTTGGGCGTGGGCGAATCCAGCGACGCGTTTCATATTTCCGCGCCGCACCCCGAAGGCGAAGGGGCGATCCGGGCGATTAACCAGGCATTGCAGGACGCCGGATTAACGCCGCAGGATATCGGCTATATCAATCTGCACGGTACCGCGACGCCGCTTAACGATCAGATTGAATCGAAAGTGATTAACGCCATTTTCGGCGATACCACGCCGTGCAGCTCCACCAAGCCGTTAACCGGGCACACTCTGGGCGCGGCGGGCGTGACCGAAGCGGCACTGAGCGCGTTGATGTTGCTGCGCGGACTGGATATGCCCGCCCAGGACTTCCGTCACGCCACCCCTGACGACAGCCTCCCGCCGTGTGGCCTTCTGCACGCCCCTGCGCCATTGCCCCGGCCGGTTATCCTGTCGAACTCTTTCGCGTTCGGCGGTAATAACGCCAGTCTGATAATCGGGAGACGTTGATGAACGGTTACCTTACTCCAGGTGATTATTTACCCCATGAAGCACCGATGGTATTGCTGGAACAGGTGCTGGACGTCAGTGCCGACAGCGCCCGTTGCCGGGTGACCCTCAGTGCGGACGGCGTACTGGCGCCGTTTCTGGATGATCAGGGCTGTCTGCCGGTGTGGTATGCGCTGGAGCTGATGGCGCAAACTGTCGGCGTCTGGTCCGGCTGGCATCGCCACCAGCAGGGCGAAAAGCGGATTTCCCTGGGTATGGTTCTCGGCGCACGGGATCTGGACTGCAAAGTCGACGCTTTCCCCGCCGACGCCACGCTGGATATCGCGGTGCATTTGCTGATGCAGGACAGCCGGTTCGGCAGCTTCGAGGCGACGATTAGCCACCAGCAACAGCCCGTCGCGACGGGACGCATTAATACTTTTCAGCCGGATGACGCTGAATTAGCACAGTTATTTAATCAGGAATCACCACAATGAGTCGTTCAGTTCTGGTCACCGGGGCCAGCAAAGGCATTGGCCGGGCTATCGCCGTTAAACTGGCTGCAGATGGGTTTACCGTCGGCGTGCACTACCATCGCGATGAGGCAGGCGCGCAGGAAACGCTGGCGCAGGTTATCGCGGCGGGCGGTCAGGGCCGTCTGCTCTGCTTCGACGTCGGCAACCGCGAGCAGTGCCGCACGGTGATTGAACAGGATATCGAGGCCAATGGCGCGTGGTATGGCGTGGTGAGCAATGCCGGTATCGCACGCGATGGCGCTTTCCCGGCGCTGAGTGACGAGGACTGGGACGGGGTTATCCATACCAATCTCGACAGTTTCTATAACGTCATCCAGCCCTGCGTCATGCCCATGATCGGCCTGCGTAGCGGCGGGCGCATTATCACGCTGTCTTCAGTGTCCGGGATCATGGGCAACCGTGGTCAGGTGAACTACAGCGCCGCCAAAGCCGGGATTATCGGGGCGACCAAAGCGCTGGCGATTGAACTGGCGAAACGCAAAATTACCGTTAACTGCATCGCGCCCGGCCTGATCGATACCGGGATGATTGACATGGAAGAAGCGGCGCTGAAAGAGGCGATGAGCATTATCCCGATGAAACGGATGGGCCAGGCGGAGGAAGTGGCCGGGCTCGCCAGCTATCTGATGTCGGATATTGCCGGTTACGTCACCCGCCAGGTTATTTCTGTAAACGGAGGCATGCTATGACGCGTCGCGTTGTGATTACCGGTATGGCCGGGGTGACCGCTTTCGGTGAAACCTGGCAACAGGTGGCCGCCCGGCTTAAACAGGGCGAAAACGCGGTGCGCGCGATGCCGGAATGGCAGGTCTACGACGGTCTGCACACATTACTGGGCGCGCCGATAGACGATTTCAGTTTGCCCGCGCATTACACCCGTAAACGTATCCGCTCTATGGGCCGCGTCTCACTGATGTCGACACGCGCAACCGAGCTGGCGCTTGAGCAGGCAGGCTTAATTGGTGAGGAGGTACTCACTAACGGAGAGACCGGAATTGCTTATGGCTCCTCCACTGGCAGCACCGGGCCGGTAAGCGAATTTGCCACCATGCTGACCGAGAAGCACACCAATAACATTACCGGCACCACCTATGTGCAGATGATGCCGCACACCACGGCAGTGAATACCGGGCTGTTTTTCGGCCTGAAGGGCCGGGTGATCCCCACGTCCAGCGCCTGCACGTCCGGCAGCCAGGCGATTGGCTACGCCTGGGAAGCGATTCGCCACGGCTACCAGACGGTGATGGTGGCGGGCGGCGCCGAAGAATTGTGTCCGTCGGAAGCGGCGGTGTTCGATACGCTGTTCGCCACCAGCCAGCGCAACGATGCGCCGAAAACCACGCCGTCGCCGTTCGATAAAAACCGCGATGGTCTGGTGATTGGCGAAGGCGCGGGCACGCTGATTCTGGAGGAGCTGGAACACGCTAAAGCACGCGGCGCGACGATTTACGGGGAAATTATCAGTTTTGCCACCAACTGCGATGCGGCGCATATTACCCAGCCTCAACGGGAAACCATGCAGATCTGCATTGAAAAGGCGCTGAAAATGGCGGACCTTGCACCGGCTGATATCGGTTATATCAGCGCTCACGGCACGGCGACGGATCGCGGTGATATCGCCGAAAGCCTCGCAACCGCCGCGCTGTTCGGTACACATACACCCATCTCATCCCTGAAAAGCTACTTTGGGCATACTCTCGGTGCATGCGGTGCGCTGGAAGCCTGGATGAGCCTGGAGATGATGCGTGAAGGCTGGTTCGCTCCCACCCTGAATCTGACGCAGCCCGACGAGCAATGCGGCGAGCTGGATTACATCATGGGCGAACCGCGGGCGGTGGATTGCGAGTTTTTGCAGAGCAATAACTTCGCTTTTGGCGGCATTAATACCTCGCTGGTCATCCGCCGCTGGCCGTAACCATGGTGAGGCTGATTGTCGGTCAGATTTCTGCGCTGAGCGCGCCTGCTACCGTGGCGCGCTGGCTGCCTGCTGACGTTGTCGCCGCTGCGCCGGACGGGCCGCGTCGCAATAGCTGGCTCGCCGGGCGGATCATGCTGGCGGCGCACTGCCCGGAAGAAAGTTTGCAAGCGCTCACTTTTAATCACCAGGGTAAACCCGCTTTCACCCGTCCCGACGCCCCCTGTTTTAACATCAGCCACAGCGGCGATGAAATTGTGCTGGGGATTGACGCGATCGCCCCTGTGGGTGTGGATATTGAAATCCTGCGTCCGCGCAGCGCGTGGCGGCGTATTGCCCGGGACTATTTTGGCGAGGCGGAGGTGTTACGCCTGTTGGCCCTGCCTGAGGATGAACAGCTGTCTGCTTTCTGGCACGGCTGGACGCTGCGGGAAGCGGTGCTGAAACAGCGCGGCGGCAGCGTATGGGAGATGTCGACGCTGGATATTTCCCCGGACGCGCTCGCCGCGCATGGCCTGCATACCTGCTGGCATCGCCATGAGGCGCGGCTTATCGCCGTGTGCGCCGCACATCCGTTTCAAGTGACTGTGCTGACGATGACGGGCGATTAACCCACCGGTTTTACCGCAACGCGGCGGGCGGCCTGATAATGCGTGCGCCAGTATTCATTATTCAGCGATGAGATCGTAACGCCCTCGCTTGTTGAGGCGTGAATAAATTCATCCCCGCCAATAAATACCCCAACATGGCGCTGGCGGCGACCCGTCTGGAAAAACACCAGGTCTCCTGGCTTTAATTCCTCGCGGGAGACGGCCTTACCCCGGCGCATTTGTTCAGCGGTGGTACGCGGCAAGGAAAGCGCCATTGATTCAGCAAACAGGTGTTGCATCAGGGCCGAGCAATCCACTCCGCGATGGCTACTCCCTCCCATATGGTACCGGGTCCCTTTCCAGTCGGCGTATTGTTGTAATAAACGCGTTTTGAGTAACTGGTTGGTCATATCGCGCGCAATAAAGGTATCGTGCGCAGAAAAAGGATGAGGATGCGAAGCTAAATAAAAAGAGGCCGGGAAATGCGCTGCAAAAGAGGCCTGTGAAATAAGCGCCAAAAATATGAAAGATACGATTTTAAACATAATACGCTGCTAATTAAGTTACTCACTCCTTACTCAAGGGGCGTTCCCCAGTCCGAATCACCTTTTCGAGGCGCAAACAGTAACGACTGGTCAGAATTCACTCAATTAATGGTTTATAAAAACGTTGTTTAGCAGCGGAGAAGGATTTTAGCGATCAGCGTGTTAGCGCCAATAACGCCGGGTACAAACCCGGCATGTTGTCGAAGCGGTATCGCCTGAGCGCGTATTTAGGAGCAACAGCGATCGTAAAAGCCACGCTATTGATGGTGAATGCGCGGGAGGACCGCTACGGCGGAGTGAGGTTAAATAAACAGTGAGATGTCGATATGGATTCTGGCCCGGGTGCCAGCACGGCGGGAAAAATCAGAACACAGGTTTGAGCAAACCGACAAGCGCACTCGTCGGCCTGCTCAACAGGATAACGCCGTTCATAAAGCGCCTCATGACAGGGTGATACGCGTATCCGGGCCGCACAGGCGGATCGGTTGACCGGCATCGAGTTTTTCCAGAAATTCGCTGTGACGCGAGCGGCTAATGCCCGTGCCGCACCATAACAGATGGTGTTCGTAGCAATATTGAGAAACAGCCGGCGTATCCTTCACCTGGGAAGACAACTCAACGTCAAAACCCTGACGCGTAAGCCGGATAGCCTCAAGCCAGACATCCGTTTCGTCAGACACGCTGACGGCTTCAAGAAATAACGGCACCATTTTATTCCGGTACGCCTGACGCATCATACAACGCGCCCGGTTTAATACCGTTTCGTGGAAACGCGTCAAACGGCGTGCCGCGCCGACACGGTTATCTTCACGCAGCCATTTATTTAACGGCCGTAATACATAGTTAATAAAGTCATCGCCGCAATAATCATGGTCAATACGACGCATCACGCGCGCCAGCGAACGCGGCGTACCGTATTCAAGCTGCCATAATAATTTGCCACGATGAGCAGACCAGCCCGGCGTAAAAGATTGCTTACCCACTAATTGCCAGTGGCGGATTTCTTTTAATGTCGCCCCGCTTGCAGCCAGATTTATGACGCGATAAATATCGCCTATCTGCTCTGTCTTCCAGCCGGTTTGCGCATTATGAATGCTGATTAATCCCGCTTTCGACCAACGACGGATGCAGGCAGGATGGCTGCCCGTTATCGCGCAAATCGCTTCGGTTGATAAAATATTCATTAATACCCCTTAATGAGGGGAATGGCCTTCGGATTAAATCCGGGGATGGATGACCATTGTGAACCTTATAAATATAAAAATATACGTTTATTTCCTGACCGTTAAAATTTTGTTTAAGTCATTTTTAATATATAGGTGAAACAACGAGTTATATACATTAGAAAATATATCATGCACTATATATTAATTACTCTGTTTTATTATTCAGGATTTAACATTGTCCAGGATGGCGTTTGTAAATTTGTCTGACCTTTTCTTTATTTTCCGCAATAAAAATTAATATCCCTAAATTCACACAAAATTCATAACACATTTGTACGCTGAAATTTTCAACCTAAACGTAACGGCATAAGTTCCCTGCTGCATATATTCTTGTAGTCCATAATGGTAATAACTCAATCAGACTAATGTAAAAAGGTTTAAAATTCTGATTGTTTATTAAAAGCATTCGCGGGTTCAACTTTTCATGGCTACCTTTAATAGTCCTGAATGTAAACGAGACGCGAATCATGATTAACGACAAAAAGCACCTTCACTATCCACGCCCCCCGTTTGTGGAACAACCGCAAAAAGCGCCGGGCCTGGCGTCGGAAATGAAGCCAATACCCGATCATGGTGAAACCAGTTATATCGGCTCGGGTAAACTGGCAGGGAAAAAAGCATTAATTACCGGTGGCGATTCCGGTATTGGACGCGCAGTCGCCATCGCTTATGCACGTGAAGGTGCGGATGTCGCGATTAATTATCTGCCGGAAGAAGAAACCGATGCGGCGGCAGTCATTGCATTAATTACCGCTGAAGGAAGAAAAGCCATCGCTATTCCTGGCGATATTCGTTCCGAAGCCTTCTGTCAGCAGCTGGTTGAGCAGGCAGTTCAACAATTAGGCGGTCTGGATATTCTGGTGAATAACGCCGGTCGCCAACAATTTTGTGAATCCATTGAAGACCTCACCACCCAGGCCTTTGACGACACCTTCAAAACCAATGTGTACGCCCCGTTCTGGATCACCAAAGCCGCCGTGCGCCATCTTCAGGAAGGCGCGGTGATCATCAATACCTCGTCCGTTCAGGCCTTTAAGCCCAGCGAAATTCTGCTGGATTATGCCCAGACCAAAGCCTGTAACGTGGCCTTTACCAGAGCGCTGGCGAAGCAGCTGGGGAAAAAAGGTATTCGCGTCAATGCCGTTGCGCCAGGGCCATACTGGACGCCATTGCAGTCAAGCGGCGGCCAACCGCAAGAGAAAGTGATGCAGTTTGGCGAGTCCGCCCCACTGGGACGCCCGGGTCAGCCTGCTGAAATCGCGCCGTTGTATGTGACTTTCGCATCGGATGAATGCTCATTTACCTCCGGCCAGGTGTGGTGTTCAGACGGCGGCACAGGAACACACTAATCAGTGAGTCGTCGCACGGGCGGCGACGCAGGACGCAAGGGGGCTGCCAGATGAAAAACCAGTCGTATCAGAATCATCAACGTATCAATGGCTACGCCGGGCTCGGCGATTACGCGGCCATTGGCGACGGACGCTCGGTGGCTCTTATTGCGCCGGACGGCGCAATTGACTGGTGGTGTGCGCCAAATATGGACTCGCCCCCGTTGTTTGACCGCATTCTCGACGCCAGTGCCGGTGGCTTTTTCCAGATAGCCCCGGTCGGCGATTACCAAACCGAGCGCCGCTACCGGGAAAACAGCAACGTGCTGGAAACCTGTTTCACAACAGCGTCCGGCATGGTGCGTGTGACCGAATCCCTGAACAGTACCTTCGCGGGGCGTCTGCCGTGGTGCGAACTGGCGCGGCGTATTGAATGCCCCGAGGGGGAAGTGGAACTGCAATTAACCTTTTCGCCGGGCACGGCCGCCTGCACCCGTGCGCCGTGGATCGCGTCATCGCGTCTGGGTGACGTCGTACACATCGGCGATTTAATGGCGATGCTACGCACGCCTGACGATATGGTCTTCACGCTGAAAGATGATAAGCGCATCGAAGGGAAAATCACCCTGCGTGAAGGCGATCGCACGCTCATCGCGTTGCTGGTAAGCCAGAAAGAGCCGCTGGCGGTACCCTCAATGGAATCCATTGACGAGCGTATCGACAACAGCGATCACGCCTGGCGTCACTGGACCGGGAATCTGACTTACGAGGGGAAATACCAACCTCATGTCCATCGTTCGGCGCTGGCGCTGAAATTTCTGCTCTATTCCCCCACCGGTGCTCTCGCGGCGGCCCCGACAACCTCCCTGCCGGAAGGTATCGGCGGAGAGAAAAATTATGACTACCGTTACGCCTGGATCCGCGACGCCTGCCTGATTATTCGCGCCTTCGCGTTTATCGGGGCGCTGGCAGAGTGCAAGGCGGCATTTTCATGGCTGACTAACACTATCCTGCGCCATGAAGGGTCGCTGCGGGCCTGTTATACCCTTGACGGCGATATCGTGCCGGACGAGACATTCCTGCCGCTGGAAGGTTATATGGGCTCCCAGCCGGTGCGGCTTGGCAACAATGCGCAAAGCCAGCAGCAGCTCAGCATGTATGGCGATATGCTGGAAACCGCGTTTTTGTTCGTCAACGCCGGGCATGTGCTGGATCTGGCCACTTCCCGTTTGCTGGCCCAGCTTGCCAACGAGTGCGCGGATTTTTGGCGTCAGGATGATTCCGGCATCTGGGAACTGCACGAACGACGGCATTACACCCATTCGAAAATCGCCTGCTGGATCACGCTGGATATCGCCATCTGCCTGGCGGATGAAGGCCATATCGAGAATACCTGGCGGGGGCGCTGGGAACGTGAGAAAGCGCGCATCAGCGAATGGGTGGAAACCCATTGCTGGTCCCCGACAAAGCAGGCCTACACGTTTTACGCCGGGACCGACCGACTCGACGCCGCACTGGGGCTGGTGTGGTATTACGGACTCAAGGTAAATCCGGCGCGCATGAAATCCACCTACGAGGCCATGGTGAAAGAGTTGGGCCACGGTACGCCCATGCTCTATCGCTACAGTGATGTGGAGAAGGAAGAAAGCACCTTCGTGGCGTGCTCATTCTGGCTGGTTGAGGCCTGGGCGCGGTTAGGCGATGAAGAGAAAGCGTGCGGCTATATGGACCAAATTCTTGAGACGCTGTGCGACAAAGGCAACGTTGAGACGTTCAATGAAATGTTCGATGTCCGCACCGGTGAATGGCGCGGAAATGTGCCGCAGGGATTAAGCCATCTGGCGCTGATCTGCGCCGCTGACGCATTAGCCGGTAACCGTTTCTGGGTCAAAGAAGAAACATGAGGTGACGCTGCCGATGCCTCATGCATCGGCGGCCCTTTAACGCATTCTTTCCGGCCAGACCACATCCGACACGCCGTTCAGTACTGGCCGGGCGAACAAAAATCCCTGGAACCGTTGTACACCCGCGGCTTCAAGCCAGCACCATTCTTCGACTTTCTCTACGCCCTCCGCCACCACGCTGATTTCCAGCGCTGCACAGCAGCTTAAAATCGCCTGCACGATCGCCTGTTTAGGGCCGTGAATATGGATGTCGCTGACAATGCTGCGGTCGATTTTCAGTTTATCCGGCTGGAAGCGCGTCAACAGCGACAGCCCGGCAAATCCCGATCCGAAATCATCTATCGCCAGGCCAATACCCGCTGAACGGAGCTCACGCACCGCGCTCTGGAAGGCATCAAAGCGGGAAATGACTTCATCTTCCGTCACCTCGACGATCACCTGTTCCGGCACCAGGCCATTTTTTCTGATTTGCTCAAGCAGGACGTTGACGGCATTCGGGACCGTTACCAGGGACATCGGTAATAAATTTATGGATATCTTGTGTTCGCCAATCCCGATTTTATTCGCCAGCGCAAACGCCCATGACTTCGAATAGAGATCGGCTTCGTGAAGTTTATTCTGCGGTATGGCGCTGAAATAGTCCTGCGGCGAACCGCCTGCCGGGCTGCGAATGAGCGCTTCAAGCGAGCTGATTTTTCCTTGCAGGGGTTCAACGATGGGCTGAAAGGCAAACTGACAGGGTTGATCACTGGAAAGCGGGACGGTCACGGCGTCGAAGGCCCGGTTATCCCGGATAAACGTCCAGTCGCCCGGATCGGTACTGTTCGTGAGGAGGGTCTTCCAGCCGCCATTGATAAACGCCTTTATGAATTTATAGACGCGATCTTCGCCCGACAAGTCAAAAAAACGGGAGCGTTTAATCACTGGCGTGCGTAAAAACGCACTTTGTTCCGCATTGCGTAAATCGACTAACTCCATCCCGAGATTATTAAAGCGCCGACGCGGCGCATAGTCGCGCATCAGTTCCACGACGTTGTCATGACGGGGGTCTTCGCAGATTATGCGGTACAGCGTGTTGACCGATTCCAGTGGCCCTTCAAGAACTTGCAGGAAATGCGTTCCGTCAAAAAGAAGCACTCCCGTCACCTGCAAGGTTTCATTTCTCGCTTGCGCCTTATTAACCAGCAACGGCAAATTCGCAGGGCTAAAACCTGAATTTAAACGGCTCCGGTAGATTAATGTTGAAAGCATCACATCAAGTCCTTTTGCGTATGAGACTCGCCAGGCGTAGCGGGCAAAAAGTTGTTTCAGAATACCTTTAATTTTTTCCAAATAACAACAGGCCCGATAAAAGAAATATCGTCCGTTACAAGAAAGTATGTCGGGGAATAGCCACAGTCAATTAAGGGATAAAAGGACAAATTTGGTGCGTATAAGCGGGATAGATACAGAGAACGGGCGGGAAAGGTTATTTAAGTGAAATTATTTCAGCACTAAAATGAAATCAGCTCAACCACCGGGGAAAGCCCGGTGGTTTATTTATTACGTTTATTTCTGATCGGGCTTTTTATCACCTGATTCCGGCGCATTGGTCGGATCGTCTTTTTCTTTTTCATCAACGTTAAGCACAGAAAATAGTTTCATAGGGCCTCCTGATTGTTTCACGGAAAACACAGTATTGCGTCGCGCGGAATAAATTCAGAAGTAAAAGTATGGTTCAGCATTGAGACTTTGTCATACAGAAAAATCTTTATCAGAGGGGAGGCTGTCGCGTCATCCATCACACACGGTTAATTTACCGTTTCGCTCAAACGAAGCGATAGAGAATATATTTTACGTATCCAATGAGTAACAAAAATTAACGCTCAGGCGCAAGTCGGTAAATTTTCACAACCCACATGAATATATGATATTTAATTACTAAGCCGTATAATTTCAATATGTTATTTCAAACGCAGCGCGGCCAAACAGGAATATTCTGATACCCATTATGGGTGGTCTGTTCAAAATTAAATTCAGAATTCACACATATTTCGTTGTTCCCGTTAACACTTTGATACTCACCCATCAACCTGGTAATGGAGAAAAGTATGTTTTCACATTGGCTGGTTCATAAAAATGGTGTCATCGGCGATCTTTTTTATCCGGTCCGCATCGGCGATAAGCTCTGTCTGATCCTGCGAAAAGGCGGCGTCATTTATAAGCCCGCCAGTTGGCTTAAAAAAGAAAAACATCACCTGTTCAGGCTGAATAAATTTTAACGACGCGGGTGTCGCAGGCGTCGCGGAAAAAGGCGTCATCCAGCGCAACCTGATTACGCCCCCGATGCTTGGCGGAATACAGCGCGGTATCCGCCGCGCTGTATAACGATTCGAAATCGCTGCCGCGCGATCCAAGGCTAACGCCGATGCTGGCGGTCACCAACTGGCCGGGCAACACGTCCAGCGGCGACGCGTTAAGCGACGCGTGGATGTACCCTGCGGTGATCATCGCATCCTCAATCCGCGCCTCTGGCAACAGGATCGTGAACTCTTCTCCCCCTACCCGACCAATGGCGGCAAAATCCGGCACGGCCCGACGAATGCGCGCCACCAGCGAGCAAATCACTTTATCGCCCATGGGATGACCGTGTTCGTCGTTAATGCGCTTGAAATGATCGATATCCAGCAGGATGAGTGCGACGTCTCCCTGGCGCAACGCCTGGTTGATCTGATTGATGATCGCGCTGCGGTTAAACACGGCTGTTAACGGATCGTGGGTCGCTTCATATTCCAGTTGGCTGGCGAGCTGTTGCAGTTGTTCATTGATGCGGTTCAATTCCCGCTCCGCGCGGTCGCTACGGGAGATCAGCCGATAGGATTCGCGGATCAGGCGCTGATAACGCAGGGCAAGGACCAGCAGTTCTTCGCGGCAGGCGTCAGCTGGCAGCGTGGCGTTAGCCGCGGCCGCACGCGCCTCTTCGAGTACGGAAAATTCATCCCTGAACAGTTCATTGATATCTAACATGCGTGCAGATCCGCTATCAGGGAGACGTGCAGCGCCGGGAAATCCTGGCTCAGCTCCTGGCCGAACTCTTCAGAGATATCGTCCTCCGCATCATAGTACCAGTGCAGGTGACAGGGGATGCCAGTCAGCGCAAAGCGGTTCAGGCAATCAAAAAACTCAAACAGCAGCTTCGTGCTGGAGCTGTTGAAATAGCTGAGCGCGACGTGCACCGCAACAGGTTGCGAAGGCGCATTATCCATCAGCCAGTTTTCTACGGCCTCCAGCAGCGGACGGAAAAATGCGGCGGCGTTTTCCGGATAGGCTTCGCCTTTCAACAGCAGACGGCAGGCCGAAAAATCAAAATTCACTTCCGGTGTGGAATGGGTGGCGGCAAGCGCGATGGACGGCATTAAGGTGGTATCACTCATGGCAGAAGGTTGCCTTCAGATGGAAGGCGGACAAAGGACTGGCCGCCAGTGGATGTAAGCGATACTCCAGCGGTTCGCTGGTGTCTCGCGCCATGGTCAACAACCCGATATTCGCACCCTTACTGGTTGGCGGCGCTTCATTGCGCAGGCCCTGCTTCCAGGCCTGTTTGATTTCGTCCTGCGTCATGGTGCGCAATACTTCCAGGTTGGTCTGCAGCAACGAGGATTCTTCCTGGCCCACCAGATTGGCGGTTTCCAGGTAATAGCGATGATGGTCGGTGTGAAAGCACAACGAACCAAAGCGCAACTCTTCCTGACCGGTACACATAAAGCGTTCGTCGGACGAATAGCGGACGATGTTCTGCCCCATCTCGACAAATACCGAAAACAGACGGCGGCGGATTGCCGAGGAGGATTCGTGCTTATCCAGCCAGACGCGGATCACGTCACCCATGGCGATAATGTTCTGTTGGGAAAAATAACCGGTATAAAACAGCGCGACGTCGCTGTGCCGGGACAGTCCAAATAACGGCATCAGCACCGCCTCTTTTACCTGAATATCGTTCATTGTCATCGGTCTCTCACCAGCGAAAGCCAAACCAGGTCATATCATCCCGGGACGCCTGCTCGCCCTGCCAGCTTTTCAGCGCGGCCAACAGTGCCCCGGAGCGTTGCGCCATGGTGCTGGCGCGCTCCTGCAACATCAGCGCCTGGATGCGTTTTTTGCCAAACATAATTCCGCGTTCACCGCCGATTTGGTCGGTTACGCCATCGCTGACAATAAGCAGTTGATCGCCCTGATGAAGCGGACACTGATGGCGCTGCCACTGAAAATCAGAAGGCGTATCGATATAGCCCAACCCTTTACGGTCGGCGCTCAGCACCGCCACCTCATCAGCATCGGCGCCCAGCCGGAACGCGTGCATCTGCGCATTGGCCCAAATCAGGGTGTCGTTTTGGGTATCCGCAAACAGGGCGATGGCGTCGCATCCGTCGTTAGACTGGCTTTTATCCGCGCTGTGCTGGAGCTGGCTCAGGGTCTGTTTGATGTGTTGGTTGATGAGGCTCAACAGGCGTTCAGGCTCGTGGGGCGGGACCTGCGTTAGCGCTTTTTCCAGGGCTGACGAGAAAATAAAGGTCATAAACGCGCCCGGCACACCGTGACCGGTGCAGTCCGCCACCACCTGTAACCAGCCGTGCTCAAAGGGATGAAAAGCGTAGATATCCCCGCTGACGCAGTCCCGGGGATGCCAGTACAGACACCAGTCTTTAAGATGCGCTTCCATGGATTGCCGCGACCGGTTAAGCATCGATTCCTGAATCACGCGGGCATATTCAATGCTCTGCATAATTTGCTGATGCTGCTTCGCCTGAAGTTCGGAGACGGTTTTGATCAGATCGATACCCAGCCCGATGCCGACATAATGCCCGTCATCGGTGAGAATGAAGCCTTCGGTCACGGCTTTATCGCCGGTCTCGATGACCCGCTCCGCCAGGTAATCCAGATCGGCGGCGGCTTCGACAATCAGCGGCGTTTTATCCATAAAGGCGATGCAGCTTTTATGGTCATAGAGCTCGTGAAAAAACGGCCTGCTCATTTGCGAAAGGAAGATATGGCGGTTGATCATGCCAATGGGCCGGTTCAGTTCCAGCACTGGCAAACCAATCAGCGACTTATGATGATTAAACAGCGTCATCACCTGCTGGTTATTTGAGGCTGGCGTGACATGTGGCACCACAATACGCAGCATCCCTGCGTTTAATTCCCGTGAAGAGGAAACCATTGCCAGAGGTAAATCCATGATGGATAAGCACCCATTACCGTAAGAATTATCTTAGGGTAAGAGGCGATTGTGACACTTTTATCTCAGCGGCCTGGCTTAATGAAAATCAAGATTAAATAAACACTTAAATAAAATCACCCTGCCCGCGTGCTGCCTGTCCGTTACGCGTAATAGCGCGCCATCAGTAACATCAGCATCGGGGTAGTCACGGTCGACAGCACCGTGGTTAGCAGCATGCTGGTCGCCGTCGCGCCCTGTAATGCATTGAATTTTTGCGCCATCAGATAGACGTTGACCCCGACGGCCATCGAGCCCAGCAGCACCACCACCTGGCTTTCCTGCTGGGGTAAATGCAACAGAATCGCCGCGCCCCAGACCATTAACGGCATGACCACAAGCTTTAAGAGGCTGATTACCGCGCTCTCCCGCAGACCGTGGCGGATTTTATAACGCGCCAGGCTCATGCCCAGCGTGACCAGCGTCAGCGGTGCGGAGACCTGCCCCAGCATGGTCACGGGTGAATCGATGATATAGGGCAGTGGACGGTGCAGCAGGCTCCAGGCGAAGCCGGTAAAAATCCCGATGATGATGGGGTTACGCACCACATTGAGCAGCGTTTTGACGATGCCGCGCAGGGAGAAACTGCCGTTTTGCGCCCACTCCACGGAAACCGTCACCAGCGTCCAGAGGATCAGGCTGTTAAACACCAGCACCAGCGCAACTGACGGCAGGCTGGCCTGGCCAAGCAAAATAATCGCGACCGGAATGCCGAGCATAACGTTGTTAGAAAAGATACCGCCAAGGCTGAAGACCGATGAGGCCACGGGATCGAGATGAAAGAGGGTTTTGGCTACCAGCCGGCCAATGAAATAGACCACGAAGCAGCTACCGAAAAAGGCGATCAGCAAACGCACGTCTACGGGGGGACTTTCGTAGAATTTGCTCATGACCTTAAACAGCATGCACGGTAACGCCACGGTAAAACAGAAGCGGTTGAGCCCGTCGCCCACCGAATCCGGCCAGCCGGCGAACCGCCCGATGCCGTAACCTGTCGCCATCAGTAAAAATAATGGCGCTGACAGCACCATCTGATGGGTGAGTTGCCCAAAAAAGCTGACCGATTCCATCGTTATCCCTGCCTGAAAATGTTTATGTCTGTTTTTTATTCTTTTTCGGCAGTATACGGCATTCGATATGGCGCGCCAGTGGACGTTTACCGGCGTCAGGATTTCTGGGCATATGCCTGGAATCGGGCCGTGTCGTGATATCCGCTCTGCCTTTCAGGCACTTATCACTGGTAAATAAAAGGTAATGCACAACAAAATATCCTGTTGCTGAATCGAATCATTCCTGACGCAGACACCCATCTATTTTCGGATTATCCAGCTAATCAATTTGAGTTAATCCGAAATAAATATAACGCTATTATTTTCCTGTGGGTGAGTCGCGCCGTCTGTCTGCCAAAGCAAGACGCATAAAAAACCAAGCGGCGTTAATAATTTACTCTTCATATACTCCCTTAGAAGTATATTTTTCTGTCGTTAAGTATGTTCATCGAATCAGATAAAAATACGCGGAAAGATTTTCGATAAATTATATATATTTCATATAATTACCTAAGATTAATTGTAATTAGCGACGCCAAAATCACCACAAAAATACGTATTTACCACATGCTCAAAATGTAATCCGTCTGGCGCAGGCTATTTGAGATCACAAAACCCCCGCCCGCCGATAACACTCACTCTACAAATTGACCTTGAACAAAAATAACCCTTATTGACTGTGATAGTTTTCGCACGGCAATTTCTGCAATGTGGTGCTTTTTAACCACCCAACACCTGGGAAATTTACCCGCACAATAACTAACTATTAATGGTTAATTCATTTTAGTTAGCGGCGGGCATATTTAGCTGGCATCACCCTTTACCAATAAAGAAGACAAGAAAATAACTTCTGTTTCTGGTTCAGGAATGAAGTTCATAACAAAACCATTCACCATCACATGGGGTAAACAATGGATGTGAATCGCAGGCAATTTTTCCGGATTTGCGCCGGTGGCCTGGCAGGCACCACCGTTGCTGCGCTGGGATTTGCGCCCAAAACGGCACTGGCGGGTGTTCGCGACTATAAATTGTTGCGCTCTACCGAAACCCGCAATACCTGTACATATTGTTCCGTCGGCTGTGGATTATTGATGTACAGCCTCGGTGACGGCGCGCTCAACGCCAAATCCTCGCTGTTCCACGTCGAAGGGGACCCGGATCATCCGGTCAGCCGCGGCGCGCTGTGCCCGAAAGGCGCAGGCCTGCTCGACTATGTTCACAGCGAAGGCCGTCTGCGCTATCCGGAATACCGGGCGCCAGGTTCAGACAAGTGGCAGCGCATCAGTTGGGAAGACGCGTTTGATCGCATCACCCGCCTGATGAAAGAGGACCGCGACGCTAACTTTATCGAGCGAAACGCGGCGGGCACCACGGTGAACCGCTGGACCACGACCGGCATGTTGTGCGCGTCTGCCGCCAGCAACGAAACCGGGATGCTGACCCAAAAATTCGCCCGTTCTTTAGGCATGGTGGCGGTAGATAACCAGGCGCGCGTCTGACACGGACCAACGGTAGCAAGTCTTGCTCCAACATTTGGTCGCGGTGCGATGACCAACCACTGGGTTGATATCAAAAACGCCAACGTCGTGATGGTAATGGGCGGTAACGCCGCTGAAGCGCATCCGGTGGGTTTCCGCTGGGCGATGGAAGCGAAAAACAACAATGACGCCACCTTGATCGTGGTAGACCCGCGCTTTACGCGCACGGCGTCGGTTGCGGACCTCTACGTGCCTATCCGTTCCGGTACTGACATTACTTTCCTGTCAGGGGTTTTGCTGTACCTGATTGAAAACAACAAAATTAACGCCGAATACGTTAAGCACTACACCAACGCTAACCTGCTGGTGCGTGAAGATTATTCCTTTGAGGACGGGTTGTTCAGCGGCTATGACGCGGAAAAACGCCAGTACGACAAAACCTCCTGGAACTATCAGTTTGACGAAAACGGCTATGCGATGCGCGATGAGACGCTGACTCACCCGCGTTGCGTCTGGAACCTGCTGAAAACGCACGTTTCCCGCTATACGCCGGACGTGGTGGAAAACATCTGCGGTACGCCGAAAGCGGACTTCCTGAAAGTGTGTGAAGTGCTGGCTTCCACCAGCGCGCCGGATCGGACCACTACCTTCCTGTACGCACTGGGCTGGACGCAGCATACCGTCGGCGCGCAGAACATCCGTACCATGGCGATGATCCAGTTGCTGCTTGGCAACATGGGCATGGCGGGCGGCGGTGTGAACGCCCTGCGCGGTCACTCCAACATTCAGGGTCTGACCGACCTCGGCCTGCTCTCCAACAGCCTGCCGGGTTACCTGACGCTGCCTGCGGATAAGCATCCCGATCTGGAAACTTACCTGAAGGCGTTTACGCCGGTCGCGACGCTGCCGAACCAGGTGAACTACTGGAGCAACTATCCGAAGTTCTTCGTCAGCCTGATGAAATCGTTCTATGGCGACGAGGCGCAGAAAGAGAACCAGTGGGGTTACGACTGGTTGCCGAAGTGGGACCAGGTTTACGACGCCATGAAGTACTTCGACATGATGGATCGCGGCCAGGTGAACGGCTACATCTGTCAGGGCTTTAACCCGGTGGCGTCTCTGCCGGATAAAAACAAAATCGTCAGCCGTCTCAGCAAGCTGAAGTACCTGATCGTCATTGACCCGCTGGTCACGGAAACCAGTAACTTCTGGCAAAACCACGGCGACATGAATGATGTCGATCCGGCAAGCATTCAGACCGAGGTGTTCCGCCTGCCATCGACCTGCTTTGCGGAAGAAGACGGTTCCATCGCCAACTCCGGACGCTGGTTGCAGTGGCACTGGAAAGCAGCGGATGCACCGGGCGAAGCGCTGAACGACGGTGAAATCCTCGCGGGTCTCTATCATCGCCTGCGCGAGCTGTACCGCCGCGAAGGCGGCAAAGGCGCTGAGCCGTTGCTGAAAATGAGCTGGTCGTACAAACGCCCGGATCATCCGGAATCGGCGGAAGTGGCGAAAGAGAACAACGGCGTGGCGCTGGCGGACCTTTATGATCCGAACGGCAATCTGCTGGCGAAGAAAGGCGAGCTGCTCAGTTCGTTCGCGTTGATGCGCGATGACGGCACCACCGCATCTTCCTGCTGGATTTACGCCGGGAGCTGGACCGAGAAAGGCAACCAGATGGCGAACCGCGACAACAGCGATCCGTCAGGCCTGGGCAATACGCTGGGATGGGCGTGGGCGTGGCCGCTTAACCGCCGCATTATCTACAACCGCGCGTCCGCCGATCCGATGGGTAAACCGTGGGACAGCAAACGCATGCTGATCAAATGGAACGGCAGTAAGTGGGTCGGGAATGACATTCCGGACTACAACACCGCCGCGCCAGGCAGCGGCACTGGTCCGTTTATCATGCAGCCGGAAGGGCTGGGTCGCCTGTTCGCCATCGACAAAATGGCGGAAGGGCCGTTCCCGGAGCACTACGAGCCGGTGGAAACGCCGATTGGCACCAACCCGCTGCACCCGAACGTGGTATCCAACCCGGCGGCGCGCCTGTTGCCGGAAGACGCCAAACGTATCGGGGATCGCACCGCGTTCCCGTATGTGGGCACGACTTACCGTTTAACCGAGCATTTCCACACCTGGACCAAGCATGCGTTGCTGAACGCGATCGCCCAGCCAGAGCAGTTCGTGGAAATCAGCGAAACCCTGGCGAAAGCGAAAGGTATCGCGAACGGCGATTGGGTCAAAGTCAGCAGCAAGCGCGGGTTTATCCGTGCCGTTGCCGTGGTGACGCCGCGTCTGCAGGTTCTCAACGTCGACGGCAAGCAGGTGGAAACCGTGGGTATCCCGCTGCACTGGGGCTTTGAAGGCACCGCGCGTAAAGGCTATCTGGCGAACACCCTGACGCCGCCGGTGGGTGATGCTAACTCACAGACGCCGGAGTACAAGGCGTTCCTGGTTAACATTGAGAAGGCGTAAGGGGCGAACTCATGTCAATGCAATCTCAGGACATTATTAAACGTTCCGCCACCAACGGAATGACCCCGCCGCCGCAGGCGCGTGACTTCAAGGAAGAAGTCGCCAAGCTTATCGATGTGTCCACCTGTATCGGCTGTAAAGCCTGTCAAGTGGCGTGCTCAGAGTGGAATGACATCCGCGAAGAGGTCGGTCACTGCGTGGGCGTTTATGACAACCCAACGGATTTGACCGCCAAAGCCTGGACGGTGATGCGCTTTAGCGAAACCCGCGCCAACGGCAAGCTGGAGTGGCTGATCCGTAAAGACGGCTGTATGCACTGCGAAGATCCGGGCTGCCTGAAGGCGTGCCCGTCTGCGGGGGCAATCATTCAGTACGCCAACGGCATCGTCGATTTTCAGTCTGAACACTGCATCGGTTGCGGTTACTGCATCGCGGGCTGTCCGTTTAACGTCCCGCGCCTCAATCCGAAAGACAACCGGGTGTACAAATGCACCCTGTGCGTCGATCGGGTCAGCGTGGGCCAGGAACCGGCATGTGTGAAAACCTGCCCGACGGGCGCTATCCATTTCGGCACCAAGAAAGAGATGCTGGAACTGGCAAGCGAACGCGTGGAGAAACTGAAAAAACGCGGTTACGCGCAGGCGGGTATTTACGACCCGGCAGGCGTTGGCGGTACGCATGTGATTTACGTGCTGCACCACAACGATCAGCCGGAGTTGTATCACGGCTTGCCGAAAGATCCGCAAATCGATACGCCGATTAGTCTGTGGAAAGGGATCCTCAAACCGCTCTCCGCCGCTGGCTTTATCGCCACCTTCGCCGGTCTGATTTTCCACTATGTGGGTGTCGGCCCGAACAAGGAAGTCGATGACGACGAAGAGGAGGAGCACCATGACTAAGAAAAGTAAGATGATCGTTCGAACCAGCTTTATCGACCGGGCTTGTCACTGGACGGTGGTTATCTGCTTTTTCCTGGTGGCGTTATCGGGTATCGCGCTGTTTTTCCCGACGCTGCAATGGCTGACCCAAACCTTCGGGACACCGCAGATGGGGCGTATTCTTCACCCCTTCTTTGGCGTGCTGATTTTTATCGCGCTAATGTTCATGTTTGTCCGTTTCGTCAAACATAACATCCCGGATAAGCAGGATTTACCCTGGCTGAAAAACATTGTGGAAGTGCTGAAAGGCAACGAACACCATGTGGCAGACGTGGGTAAATACAACGCCGGGCAGAAAATGATGTTCTGGAGCATCATGAGCATGATTTTCGTGCTGCTGGTGACGGGCATTATTATCTGGCGTCCGTACTTCACGCACTTTTTCCCGATGTGGATCGTGCGCTGGAGTCTGCTGATCCACGCGCTGTCGGCCATCGTGCTGATCCATGCGATCCTGATCCATATGTATATGGCGTTCTGGGTTAAAGGATCGATTAAAGGCATGATCGAAGGGAAAGTCAGCCGTCGCTGGGCGGCGAAACACCATCCGCGTTGGTATCGTAAAGTTCAGAAAGCGGAAGACGCTCAGGAGTAACGAGCGGCAGTATCACACCACGGCGCCTTATAACGGCGCCGTTTTTATTTTTACGCTTTACGCCCGGCTGTGTAGAGACATTAAAGTTGTATCCTTTAACCTGAAAAAGACTTTAAAGTTGTAAAGTTTTAAAAAAAACACATACAAAACATGATGCTAAGTGTGTATCACACGCTGTTCCAACATTATGCCTTGATGTTCTTGCAGGAACTGCAATTTACAGGAGGAAAAAGGTGTTTTTGTAGTTATCTGGCGTTACGTGACAGTGTTGGTCAGATACTTCCACCTCTTCAGAGTTAAAGTTTGATATATGGGAAAAAAAAACGCTCCCGGACGGGAGCGTAAGCCAGTGACTTCGGCGTCAAATGAGGGTCTAACAAGTGGAGCTGCGGGTTAATTCTGGGTGATCTGACTGCGATGCTTATCAGCCTGCTGCTGGTGAACAACGGAAGACTGACCATTATTCGCCTTCTCATGTACAGCTGCGGCCTTCTCATGCTCGCTCATTTCAGAAAATGACTTTGCTGTTTCGTTGGTAGCTCCGGGTTTAGCTTTCATCATTTTTTTATGCATTTCAGCCATGTCCTGATGGGCAGCAGAATTGCCGTTTTGCATCATTTCATGGGACATTGCGGCCTGATCGTGACCGCTCATATCCATCATTTTCATGCTCTCCCCCTGAACTGCACTTTTTTCAGCGGATGATTGCATCTGATGGGCAGGCGCCTGGGCATTATTTACCTGGTCATGCATGTTCATTGTCTCTGCAGCCCAGGCAGATGAAGCGACAGCCATCATGGCAATAAAGGATACAAGGATCTTTTTCATGGTTGGGTCTCCGGTGTTTTCATACCCGAACAATCAATGCTTATAACAGAGAAAGCATTTGATCTCAGGGCTGGTTGATCATCACGCCAGGAACCGGGCGATTGAATTATCACGCTGTCCTGATTTATGGCTGATTATAAAAAACCGCCTCTGTTTATCGCGTGACTGAACGATGACATTTTTGTCACCTTCCGGGTTTCTCCTGAATAACGGTATTAATCCATTAACAGACGCACACTGAACACAATTTCCCGCCCCTGCTGTTCTGCTGACAGCTCGCCGCCGTGAGCATGAATGATCGACCTTGTAATTGATAATCCCAGCCCCGCGCCTTCCGTGTTGTAGAACCTTGATGAGTCTGCGCGATAGAACCGGTCAAACAAACGTTCCAGATTAGCGGGAACCTGGCCGGACATCGTATTCGTAATCATCACGTTCACACAGTCACTGTCACGCTCAAGGTGTATCGCTGTACAGGTGTTATCGGGAGAATACTTGATTGCATTGGAAAGCAGGTTACTGAAAGCACGTCGGAGCATATCGCTGTCTCCGGCAACAACGCCCTCTCCTTCAACCGTAATTGTCTTTCCTGTTTCGTCTGCTAGGGGCTCGAACAACTCACGTAATTCATTCAGTTCGGCTGCCAGATCCACATCATGTTTATCCAGCCGCAGCAGACCATGCTCTGAACGTGCCAGAAAAAGCATGTCACTGGTCATTCGTGACAACCTTTTCAGTTCTTCCAGGTTAGCGAATAAAATTTCGCGGTAATGCGAAACATCCCTTTCCTTAGCCAGTGCAAACTGCGTCTGCATCATCAGATTACTAACTGGTGTGCGCAGCTCATGCGCGATGTCAGACGAGAAATCTGACAGTTTCCGGAATGCCCCCTCCAGGCGATCAAACATATTATTGAACTCCTGCATGGTCTCAGAGATTTCCGGCGGAGCCAGATCGGGATTTAGACGCTGATCCAGGCTGTGTACGGTCATGGAGGAAGCCAGACTGGTCATTTCCCGTAGCGGTTTCAGACCAATACGTGTGGTCAGCCAGCCCAGAAAAACAGAAATAAAGACCAGACCGATATTGAACCAGAACAGCCAGGTACTGAGTTTGTCCATAAACAGGGTGTGATACCCAGTATCCGTGGCAACCGTAATGATGACATGTTTGCTTTTACCCTGTTCCGGCGTCACGGCAACCCGCCGCGAGATACTGCGGTACACGGTGTTATTTTCTTCCGTCTGGATCATATAGTCGAGAATATCACCTGAATCGCCACGGGTTTAACAGACACCTCAGAGTCATTTAAGATGGCTTAAAGAG
>OKCK01000064.1_pt1 | contig 51146 bp, 40 predicted proteins | sample 1614961 | NCBI WGS metagenome assembly OKCK01 (sample SAMN04436984, study PRJEB24849) | human gut metagenome | biome: human gut; feature: NICU; material: stool | host: Homo sapiens | place: USA: Saint Louis, MO | collected 2010-07-31
CGTCAGCGGTTACGCTGCCGATTTCAACACCGTTGTCATAAATCACCACGGTACTGCCCGGTTCGGCTTCGCCGCTGAGGGTCGGCGTGTTGTCCTGGGTGGATGCGCCGTCAACGAGCGGCTGGTTATCGCCGCTGAGGGTTACCTCACTGGCCGCCGCCGGAGCGGTGGTGTCAATGGTGATGGTCCCTGCGCTGGTTGACGGGCTGGTATTGCCCGCCGGATCGGTGACGTCAACGGTAAAGGTATGTTCCCCGTCATCCAGCGCGGTCGCCGGGGTAAAGCTCCAGTTGCCATCGGCGTCAGCGGTAACAGTGCCGATCTCAGTCCCGTTGTCATAAATCGCCACGGTACTGCCCGGTTCGGCTTCGCCGCTGACAGTTGGCGTGGTGTCCTTCGTGGACGCGCCATCGGCGAGCGGCTGGTCGTCGCCGCTGAGGGTTACTTCACTTGCCGCCGCCGGATCGGTGGTATCGATCGTGATGGTCCCCGCACTGGTTGACGGACTGGTGTTGCCCGCCGGATCGGTGACCTCAACGGTAAAGGTATGTTCCCCGTCATCCAGCGCGGTCGCCGGGGTAAAGCTCCAGTTGCCGTTTTCATCTGCCGTGACGGTGCCGATCTCAGTCCCGTTGTCATAAATCACCACGGTGCTGCCCGGTTCAGCCTCGCCACTGAGGGTCGGGGTGTTGTCCTTCGTGGACGCGCCGTCAGCGATCGGCTGGTCGTTGGATGAAATGATCACGTTTTCGGCCACAGCAGGAGTACTGGTGTCGATGGTGATGGTCCCTGCGCTGGTGGCCGGGCTGGTGTTGCCCGCCGGATCGGTGACGTCAACGGTAAAGGTATGTTCCCCGTCATCCAGCGCGGTTGCAGGGGTGAAACTCCAGTTGCCGTCGGCGTCAGCTGTAGTGGTGCCGATTTCTGTGCCGTTATCGTAAATAATGATGGTAGAACCAGGATCGGACTCTCCACTTATGGTGGGCCTGGCATCGTCAGTGATGCCCTGGTCGTTGATAATGCCCGACTGATTACCTGTATCGTCAGTAATCACAACGTTACGGGCCGGGGTACCTACCGTGAGTGTAAATGCCGATGACGAAGCTGTATTACCGGTAAGATCGGTAATCGTGACGCTAAAAGTATGTACGCCATTGTCCAGGTCTTCGTCGGGCTTGAAAGCCCAGGAACCATCAGCCATAACACTGACGGAGCCTAAGACGCGGCTACCATCATGAATAGTTACAATACCACCTGGTTTACCACTGCCCATGATGAGCGGGCGCGTATCGTCAGTGATATCGCCAGAGCACAGTTCGCCTTTGACCTCGCCTGCATTGTCTACCACTTTGACGATCATGACCTGTGCAGGCGTAGTATCGACCGTAATAATCATCGGGTTAGAAGGTTCGCTTTTGTTGCCTGCGGCATCTTCAGCGACAACCACCATGGCATGTTCGCCATCGCAAAGCGCCTGAGAAGGCGTGAGGCTCCAGCAACCGTCGTCAGCGACGGTCGTTGACCCAATCGCTGTGATCTCCCCGGTCTCCATGTCCCTGTCATACACCGTGATTATGCTACCCGGCGTGCCTGTTCCGTTCAGTTCCGGGGTGGGGTCGTCAGTGACAGCGCCATTTGTGATCGGGCCCACTACATCCCCTGCGCGATCGGTTATCTGGTCAAAGGCGGGTTGTGGCAATCCAGCCGCAATTGAAAACGTCCGCGTATCGGATACCGGACCCGCGTTGCCAGCCTGATCAACCTGAACGAGCGAAATGCTGTGCGCGCCTTCCGTCAGTGCGACGGCGGGCTGGAAAGACCAGTGCCCTGTTGCATCGACAGTGGTTTCGCCAATACAGACACCATTGTCATAAACGAAAATTTTGCATCCGCTTTCGCCTGAACCGCTAAACACAGGGCGGGTATCATCGGTGATGGTGTTACTGGCTATCTCACCCGTGACTCCTCCCACATTATCGGTGACATGCTCAAACGCCAGCGCGCCTGGCGCGACGGTATCAACGAAAAAATTCACAGGAGAACAAGGTGCGCTTTGATGCCCGGCGGCATCGGATTCGATGGCGGTGATACTGTGCGCGCCATCGATAAACGGGATGGCAGGCGTAAAGGACCAGTTGCCATCCGGGCCTACGGTAACGGTTGCGATGACAATGCCATTTTCATAAAGAGAAAGGGTATTTCCGGGCGTGCCTGTGCCGTGAATGCTAACGCTGGAATCATTAATCACATTGCCATTTTTGAACGACGACGTGTCTATCCACGGTGTGGGAAGGGGAGCGCTGTCCTGGTTGTGATGATGGTTTTTCCCGCCGCCCTGATGACTCGTGGCAATCCCAATGCCTGCCGCTCCTGCCAGCGCGGCCAACCATCCGGCTAACCCAAAGGTGAAACCATGGCTACTTTCCGCGCCGCTAAAAAACAATGCAGATGAGCCCAGTGAATCATTGCTCAGCCGTGCGGGCGCCATCACGCCATCGTTGATTGCCGCAACGGAATCATATCCTGTTATTTCTGCGGGAATGTATGCACTGAGTTCGCCGCTTTCCGTCGTACCCAGCAGCACACCGGAGATCGACTCATCATAATAGTTATCAATAATAATGCAGGGTTCAGTCTCGCCTTCCTGAATGATATAGAGCGCTTTGCCGACGCGTTTCAGGGTTATTTTTTCAGGGGAAACATTACCGTCAGCATTTTTTAACAGACATTTATCATCTGCATTTAAATGTAAGGTAATTGTTTTGTTATTGCTTGTTGAATAAACGGTGTTTTTACCATCTTTTCCACGAATAACGAGTGCAAGGGTCTTGCTCATCATGAACTCCATATCATGTGTCGCTCATCCATTCTTTGCTGTGGAATGCCCGGTGACAAAGATGTACTGGCGTGTTGAATTTTAAGTAAATAAAACATAGAGATAGAGAAATAGGATATAAACAATGACGCGAAATTTAACCGGCGGGTTTATGTCATTAGCTGCTTTGATTAATGTTTAATAAAGTCTATCTATTTCGATATGTAAATTATCTTCACTATTTAATGCATTTTTCGCGTAGAGGAAATATAAATTACGCTTTTTAAGATAATGTTCACATCATACCGAAGGCATTTTCATTATCTGAGTGAATGCATTTTGTTCGTCAATATAGTAAGTGGATATCAATAGTGCCATGAATGGCTATTATACAGATATGCCAGAAAATAACGTTTACCTGCACTAATAAATGAAATTATAAATAATTAGCGCTTATCAAATTCTTTTTTCTTTTTTAAGGCGGTGGAATCTTCATTCTTTTTGAATTATGGCCGCTAACTGCAACTCGACATCCCTTCCCACTCCGGTTATCTTTGGGTGTCTGGACGGCTAAATCTGTGCGGGTAGGCCGCTGTACCGTGTGGGGATTCAGGCAAACAACCTCCTGTACACGCCTTGAAAAGTGCCACAATTCAGAAAGCAAAAGGTCAGTCACACCACTTAATGAGATGAGATAGCGTGAGCCTAATCGTAGAAAAATTACAGCAGCAACTGAGCAAGCGGATCCTGATACTGGATGGCGGCATGGGCACGATGATCCAGAGCTACCGTCTGGAAGAAGCGGATTATCGCGGCGAGCGTTTCGCCGACTGGCCGTCCGATCTTAAAGGCAATAATGACCTGCTGGTTTTGACGAAACCGGAAATCATCGCTGCGATCCATTACGCCTATTTCGAAGCGGGCGCAGATATTATTGAAACCAACACCTTCAACGCCACGACCATCGCCATGGCTGATTACCACATGGAATCGCTGTCGGCGGAAATTAACTATGAGGCCGCCAAACTGGCCCGTGCCTGCGCCGACGAGTGGACGGCGCGCACGCCAGATAAACCGCGCTATGTCGCTGGCGTGTTGGGGCCAACCAACCGCACCGCATCGATATCGCCGAACGTCAACGATCCGGCGTTTCGTAATGTCACTTTTAATCAGTTAGTGGAAGCCTATCGCGAGTCGACCCGTGCGTTGGTGGAAGGCGGTGCAGACCTGATCCTGATCGAAACAGTTTTCGATACCCTGAACGCCAAAGCGGCGGTTTTTGCGGTAAAAAGCGAATTTGAAGCCCTGGGCGTCGATTTGCCGATCATGATTTCCGGCACTATTACTGACGCGTCGGGTCGTACCCTTTCCGGGCAAACCACCGAAGCGTTTTATAACTCACTGCGCCACGCCGATGCGCTGTCGTTCGGTCTCAACTGCGCCCTTGGGCCGGATGAACTGCGCCAGTATGTGGCGGAGCTTTCCCGTATTGCGCATTGCTACGTGACTGCGCACCCCAACGCCGGATTGCCTAACGCGTTCGGCGAATATGATTTGGATGCCGACGTCATGGCGGCACAAATCGGCGAGTGGGCGCAGGCGGGGTTCTTAAATATCGTTGGCGGCTGTTGCGGCACCACACCCGCACACATTGCCGCCATGAGCAAAGCCGTTGAAGGCGTTGCGCCGCGTAAATTGCCGGATATTCCGGTAGCCTGCCGCCTTTCCGGCCTGGAGCCGCTCAACATCGGCGCTGATAGCCTGTTTGTCAACGTGGGCGAACGTACAAACGTCACCGGTTCCGCTAAGTTCAAACGTCTGATCAAAGAAGAAAAATACAGCGAAGCGCTGGAAGTGGCCTTACAGCAGGTGGAAAGCGGCGCGCAAATTATTGATATCAACATGGATGAAGGGATGCTCGACGCCGAGGTGGCGATGGTGCGGTTCCTGAATCTGATCGCGGGCGAACCCGATATTGCCCGCGTACCGATCATGATTGACTCCTCAAAGTGGGACGTCATCGAAAAGGGTCTGCAATGCATTCAGGGTAAAGGCATTGTTAACTCCATCTCCATGAAAGAGGGCGTGGACACCTTTATTCACCATGCGAAACTGGTACGTCGCTATGGCGCGGCGATGGTGGTAATGGCGTTTGATGAAGTCGGCCAGGCCGACACCCGCGAACGCAAAATCGAAATCTGCCGCCGGGCTTATAAAATTCTGACCGAAGAGGTGGGTTTCCCGCCGGAAGACATCATATTCGACCCCAATATTTTCGCGGTAGCGACCGGGATTGAAGAGCACAACAACTACGCCCAGGATTTTATCGGCGCCTGTGAAGACATTAAGCGCGAATTGCCGCATGCCATGATTTCCGGCGGCGTGTCGAACGTCTCGTTTTCATTCCGTGGTAACGATCCGGTGCGTGAAGCCATCCACGCGGTATTCCTTTATTACGCCATTCGTAACGGCATGGACATGGGCATCGTCAACGCCGGGCAACTGGCGATTTATGACGATCTCCCTGCGGAACTGCGTGATGCGGTTGAAGATGTCATTCTGAATCGGCGCGAAGACGGTACCGAACGCTTACTGGAGCTGGCGGAAAAATACCGTGGCAGTAAAGGCGACGATGCCGCCAATGCTCAGCAAGCCGAATGGCGCACCTGGGACGTGGCGAAACGCCTTGAATACTCCCTGGTAAAAGGCATTACCGAATTTATCGAAGAAGATACCGAACAGGCGCGCCTGGAGGCGGCTCGCCCGATAGATGTCATTGAAGGGCCGCTGATGGCAGGCATGAACGTGGTCGGCGATCTGTTCGGCGAGGGGAAAATGTTCCTGCCGCAGGTGGTTAAGTCGGCACGCGTAATGAAACAGGCGGTGGCCTGGCTTGAACCGTTTATCAATGCCAGCAAAGAGCAGGGTAAAAGCAACGGCAAGATCGTGCTGGCAACGGTGAAAGGCGACGTTCACGATATCGGTAAAAACATCGTCGGCGTTGTGCTCCAGTGTAATAACTACGAAATCATCGATCTTGGTGTCATGGTGCCGACGGATAAGATCCTTAAAACCGCACGCGAAGTGAATGCCGATATTATTGGGCTTTCAGGCCTGATTACGCCTTCGTTAGATGAGATGGTTAACGTCGCGAAAGAGATGGAGCGTCAGGGCTTTACATTGCCGCTGCTGATTGGCGGCGCGACCACCTCTAAAGCGCATACTGCGGTGAAGATTGAACAGAATTACAGCGGCCCAACGGTCTACGTGCAGAACGCCTCGCGTACCGTGGGGGTCGTGTCGTCACTGCTTTCCGATACGCTGCGCGATGATTTTGTCGCGCGGACGCGCAAGGAGTACGAGACCGTGCGCGTTCAGCATGGCCGTAAAAAACCGCGTACGCCGCCCGTCACGTTACAGGCCGCGCGCGAAAACGACCTGGCTTTCGACTGGGAAAGCTATACGCCGCCCGTTGCCCATCGACTGGGCGTACAGGAAGTCACGGCCAGCATTGAAACCCTGCGCAATTACATCGACTGGACGCCGTTCTTTATGACCTGGTCGCTGGCGGGCAAATACCCGCGCATTCTCGAAGACGAGGTAGTCGGCGAAGAAGCGAAGCGCCTGTTTAAAGACGCCAACGAGATGCTCGACCAGCTCAGCGCGGAGAAATCCCTTAACCCACGCGGCGTAGTAGGGCTGTTCCCGGCCAACCGCGTTGGCGACGATATCGAAGTCTACCGTGATGAAACCCGGACGCATGTGCTGGCCGTCAGCCATCATCTGCGTCAGCAAACGGAAAAAGTCGGCTTCGCCAACTACTGCCTGGCAGACTTCGTCGCGCCGAAACTGAGCGGTAAAGCCGATTATCTGGGGGCCTTCGCGGTAACCGGCGGGCTGGAGGAAGACGCGCTCGCCGAAGCGTTTGACGCGCAACATGATGACTACAACAAAATCATGGTTAAAGCCGTGGCGGATCGTCTGGCCGAAGCGTTCGCAGAATATCTCCACGAGCGGGTTCGTAAAGTTTACTGGGGCTACGCGGCGAACGAAAACCTCAGCAACGAAGAACTGATCCGTGAAAACTATCAGGGTATCCGTCCCGCGCCAGGCTATCCGGCGTGTCCGGAACACACCGAGAAAGCCGCCATCTGGCAACTGCTGGATGTGGAGAACCGTATCGGTATGAAACTGACGGAATCCTATGCCATGTGGCCAGGCGCATCGGTATCAGGCTGGTATTTCAGCCATCCCGACAGCAAATACTTCGCCGTCGCCCAGTTGCAGCGTGACCAGATAGAAGACTATGCGCGGCGTAAGGGGATGAGCGTGAGCGAGGTGGAGCGGTGGTTGGCGCCTAATCTCGGTTATGACGCCGACTGACCTCGTTGACCTGGCTGACCTGGCTTACTTGCCATTTTGAACCTGGGCAGTGCTCGTGACAGTCACGTACTACGTGTACGCTCCTGTCACTGCGCGCTGTCCGTGTTCAAACTGGCTGCGCCGCCGACGGTCAGCGCTGTGGGCTACTGTTACGGCGTGTAGTTCGCGTGCAATTTGGCTGTGCCGCCGACGGTCAGCGCTGTGGGCTACTGTTACGGCGTGCAGTTCGCGTGCAATCTGGCTGTGTCGCCGACGATCAGCGCTGTGGGCTACTGTCACGGCGTGTAGTTCGCGTGCATAATCTCGCGGTGCCGCTGACTGTCAGCGCTGTGGGTGTTCAAACTGGCTGCGCCGCTGACGGTGAGTCAGGCAACAAAGCGTACAACCCGTACTGTCATCAAATTGTCATTTTTATTTACAACATGCGGGGCGCCATCACGGTGTCCTGTCTCTTTCTTACGTTTATCCCCTTATACTCAGGTATGGGCCGTTTTGACTGTTGGCTATCGCTGGCAAAACAACAGAAACATGGCGACCCAAAGGATACTGATAACGATAAGGAGAACCTGTGTTAACTCTCTTGCACCTGCTCTCGGCAGTGGCGCTGCTGGTATGGGGCACGCATATTGTGCGTACCGGTGTGATGCGCGTGTACGGTGCGCGGCTTCGTAGCGTGCTCAGCCGAAGTGTCGAGAAAAAACCGCTCGCCTTCTGTGCGGGTATCGGCGTCACCGCGCTGGTTCAAAGCAGTAATGCCACCACGATGCTGGTGACCTCTTTTGTCGCCCAGGATCTGGTTGCACTGGCGCCCGCGCTGGTGATTGTATTGGGGGCCGATGTCGGTACCGCGTTGATGGCGCGTGTCCTGACATTCGATCTCTCGTGGGTGTCGCCTCTGCTGATCTTCCTCGGCGTCATCTTCTTTCTGAGCCGCAAGCAGAGCCGTGTCGGCCAGCTTGGGCGCGTATCTATCGGCCTTGGCCTTATTTTACTGGCCCTGGAACTGATCGTGCAGGCCATGACGCCGATAACGGAAGCGTCAGGCGTCAAAGTCATTTTCGCCTCGCTGACCGGCGATATCCTGCTGGATGCGCTCATTGGCGCGATGTTTGCGGTGATCAGTTATTCCAGCCTTGCCGCCGTGCTGCTTACCGCCACGTTTGCCGCGACAGGCGTCATCTCTTTTGACGTGGCGCTTTGCCTTGTGATTGGCGCTAACCTGGGTTCCGGCATCCTGGCGATGATCAATAACGGTACCGCAACCCCGAATGCGCGTCGCGTGGCGCTGGGGAGCCTGCTGTTTAAGCTGGTAGGCAGTCTGTTGGTCCTGCCATTTGTGCATGTGCTGGCGGACGCGATGCAAAGGTTGCCGCTTCCTGATTCGGAACTGGTGATCTATTTCCACGTCTTTTACAACCTGATTCGCTGCATGGTGATGGTGCCTTTCACCGGCCCGATGGCGCGTTTGTGTCAGCGCGTTATCGCCGATGCGCCGGAACTGGATATGCGCCTGAAGCCGAAACATCTCGATCGTACCGCGCTTGATACGCCCGCGCTGGGCCTCGCCAATGCTGCCCGTGAAACGCTGCGCATGGGTGATGCGCTTGAACAGATGCTGGAGCTGTGGAGCAAGGTGATGCACGGCGAGCCACGTCAGGAAAAAGAGCTGCGCAAGCTGGCGGATGACGTGGAGGTATTGCATATCGCTATCAAGCTCTATCTGGCGCAGATGCCGAAAGAGGATTTGGCAGAAGAGGAGTCAAAGCGCTGGGCGGAGATCATTGAAATGTCGCTTAATCTTCAGCAGGCCTCTGAAATACTGGAGCGTATGGGGAGCGAAGTGGCGGATAAATCTCTGGCGGCGCGACGTGCGTTCTCTCCGGCAGGCCTGGAGGAACTCGATAATCTACTGGGGCAGCTTACCAGTAACCTGAAACTGGCGCTGTCGGTCTTCTTTTCTAATGATGTCACCAGCGCCCGCCGCTTGCGGCGTAACAAGCACCGTTTTCGCATCATGAACCGCCGCTACGCGCATGCGCATGTGAACCGGCTGCATCAGCAAAACGTGCAAAGTATCGAAACCAGCTCGTTGCACTTAGGCTTGCTGGGCGATATGAAGCGTCTGAACTCGCTGTTCTGCTCAGTGGCTTACAGCGTGCTGGAACAACCGGACGATGACGACGAACGCGATGAATAGCGTTTTTTGCGAGCTGGACACAACAACCCCGCGTTATGCGGGGTTGTTGTTTAAATAATCTGGAATCCAACGCGAAAGCGTAAATTCCTGCAGATGAAATATCCGTCTGAGCGCGTTAACGTCTGGCTAATCACACTGACAGGGAGGCTAGAAAATGACCATTTCTTCTCATACCATGAGGTACTTCATGCGCATTCCAATGGGGGTGATTATGCGCGCTTCAATGACCACAGAAAAATCGGTCAATGTCTCTTTAGCACCGGAACTGCTTGAGGAAGCCAGGAAGCAAAACATTAATCTTTCTGCCCTGTTATCCGAAGCACTACAGGAAAAGTTTCGCGAAAACCAACGGCATATCTGGCTGAAAGAGAATCAGCAATCTATTGACGCGCTCAATCAAATGGTGGAAGACAACGGTTCTTTGAGTGATTTTCAAAGGGCGTTCTAATGGAGCAAAACGTCGCTTATCACAGGGAAGGCGGTTTATCCTTTCTTCATTGCAATGCAACATCCGGTGGCAAACGTCCTGAAGCATGTGCTGGTCATTCCCGTTATTTAGCTCGCCCGGTTAAATGCCGCTTCACCGCCTGCGAAGATCTGCCCGATAGTGACAATCCTGGGGCAGCAGTATATTGCGATGACGCATATGATGGCCGGGCTTCCGGTGAAAGAAGTGGGCGACGCGGTTGCCGACCTTAGCCTTTACCGACCGGTATTGCGTGATGCAGTTGAATTTTTGCTGAACGGCTACTAAACCTTCTCCGTCACTGGCGGTACCGTCGGATATGAGAGGTTATTCTCACTGTACGAAACTCTCGTCAGGTAAGGTATAGTCCGCTTTTTACGGAGGAACCATGCTGCCAAACTCATCTACCCGTCTTAATAAATACATCAGCGAGAGCGGAATTTGCTCCCGTCGCGAAGCCGATCGCTATATCGAACAGGGAAACGTTTTTATCAACGGTAAACGTGCCGGGATAGGCGATCAGGTGGTTGCCGGAGACGTGGTGAAAGTAAACGGACAGCTGATTGAGCCCCGTAATGAAGAAGATTTGGTGTTTATTGCGCTCAACAAACCCGTCGGCGTGGTCAGCACCACGGAAGAGGGTGAAAAAGACAACATCGTCGATTTTGTTAACCACAGCACCCGCATCTTCCCGATTGGTCGCCTGGATAAAGACTCCCAGGGGCTGATCTTTCTTACCAACCACGGCGACCTGGTGAACAAAATCCTGCGCGCCGGCAACGATCACGAAAAAGAGTATCTTGTAACCGTAAACAAGCCGGTCACCGACGAGTTTATCCGCGGCATGGGCGCGGGTGTGCCCATGCTGGGAACCGTGACGAAAAAGTGCAAAGTGAAGCGCGAAGCGCCATTTGTGTTTCGTATTACCCTGATTCAGGGGCTAAACCGTCAGATTCGTCGGATGTGCGAGCACTTTGGATATGAAGTGACGAAGCTGGAGCGTGTGCGCATTATGAACGTCAGTCTGAAAGGGCTGCCGCCGGGGGAATGGCGCGATTTAACCGATGATGAGCTCATCGAGCTGTTTAAGCTTATCGAGAATTCGACCTCTGATGCTAAACCTGCGAAGAAAGCAAAGCCGAAAGCCGCCCCTGCAAAAAGCCCGGCGGCGAAACCCGCCAACAAAAGCGGCGCGAAAACGCCCGCAGAGCTTGGGCAGCGTAAGCGCTTTACGCAACCCGGCCGTAAGAAAAAGGGGCGCTAATTCAGCGTTTCCCTCGGGTATGCGTACTGGCGGACCAGGAAAAGGTGCTGGTAGTATCGGGTTTTAACGCCTGTTTTTTCTTGATTGCCCGCGCCTCTTTGGCTGCTTTCTCGCGTTCAGCCATCAGCTTGTCGATGTACTCTTTTTTGACGTGGTTAGCTTCTGAATTGGTCAGCGGTCGGCCGTGGGCGATTCTGGCGCGATCCAGCAACGTTTTCAGTTCGCGCTGTTCGCTTTCAGTCATCTCTTTTTGGGTCAGTCGGGGTGTCGCCATGGTAAACCTCTCAATGCCGTGAGCCAGCCTGTAGACTAATCTGCCGATGCGATTGCCACAATCTTATTCCCGATAAAAAAACAGCCCGACGAACGGGCTGCGTTTTTCATGCTTTGCGATTTTTCAGCGGTTTAGCGCTTTTATCCTTAATCGGCTTCCCTGACCAGTAGCCCGCCAGCAGAGAACCGGACAGGTTATGCCATACCGAGAACAATGCGCCTGGCAAGGCGGCGAGGGGTGAAAAGTAAATTTTCCCCAGCGCGGCGGCGAGGCCGGAGTTTTGCATCCCCACTTCAATCGCCAGGGTGCGGCAGGTGGATTCATCGAAACCAAACAGCCGTCCGCCCCAGTAGCCACCCAGTAAGCCGATCGTGTTATGCAGGATCACAGCCGCAATCACCACCAGGCCGACAGAGGCGATATGTGACGCGGAACCCGCCACCACGGCGCTGATAATCGCCAGAATGCAGACCATAGAAAACGCGGGCAGGTAAGGTTCGACCACTTTAACCAGACGCGGGAAAAGGTGATGAATAATCAGGCCAAGGCCAATCGGGATCACCACAATCTGTAAAATGCTTATCAGCATGCCCATCACATCAACCTGAATATGCGCATCCACATAGAGCCTGGTGAGTAACGGCGTGGCGATGACGCCCACCAGCGTGGACACGGAAGAAATCGTCACCGACAGGGCGACATCCCCTTTAGACAGATAAATCATCACGTTGGAGGCGGTTCCGCTGGCGACGCTGCCCACCAGCACCATCCCTGCTGACAGATCCGGCGGCATCCTGAACAGCATGGCCAGCAGCCAGGCGGCGAGAGGCATTACCAGGTAATGCAGAAAAATCCCGGCAGCCACCGGAGCAGGGCGCGACAGCACGCGTTTGAAATCATCGAGTTTGAGGTGCACGCCCATGCCAAACATAATCAGCATCAGCAGCGTGGCAACCCAGGGGCCAATGGGAGTGAAGGTGGTGGGCGTGTAATACGCGATAACCGAGAGCAGCAGCGCCCAGAGCGGGAACAGCCGCGTCAGTAATGCCAGCATAATGTTTTCCTTTAGGTGTGTTGTTGTGTTCCCCTGCCGCTGTGCTCGCGGCGGTGCGTTATCGCTGTTGGGGAGAGTGGCCCGAACGTAGGCCATAGGTATTGTTTATCGTGCGGAGGCGTTTTATTCAATTGAATTATGGTCAACTCCCCCCGGAGGCGACAGCGCCTGCGGGGGGATGAACCTGTTTTACTCAAATAAGTTGTGGTGCAGTTTCTGGACAACTTGTTCCGCGTCGCTGCCCGGAACCAGGAAGCAGAGGTTATAACTGGATGCGCCATAGCAAATCATGCGGATATTGAACGGCTCCAGCACGCCAAAGACTTCTTTGCCAACGCCGCAGGCTTGTGACAGGTCGTTGCCAATCAGCGCCACCAGCGCCAGGTCCTGTTCGACTTCGACGCGGCACAAGGAGGAAAGCTCAGTCAACAATGCCTGCGTTAACAGGGTATCGCCTGTGGAGGTGGAGCCGGTGGTATCCAGCGTTAACGCCACGCTCACTTCCGACGTGGTGATCAAATCCACCGAGATGTTGTGACGCGCCAGGATACTGAAAACTTCCGCCAGGAAACCGCGCGAGTGCAGCATATTCAGGCTATGCAGCGTCAGCAGGGTTTGCTTACGGCGCAACGCCAGCGCACGGAACAGCGGCGGATTGTGGGTTTGGTTGCATACCAGCGTGCCGCCTGCTTTCGGATCTTTACTGGAGCCGACAAACACCGGGATATCGCTGCGTACTGCGGGAAGCAGAGTCGCCGGATGCAGCACCTTCGCGCCGAAGGTCGCCATCTCTGCGGCTTCTTCAAAAGCGATTTCATCAATGCGTTTGGCTGACGGCACCACGCGCGGGTCGGTTGTGTAGATACCCGGGACGTCGGTCCAGATATCGACGCGGCTGGCTTTTAATGCTTCACCCAGCAGCGCGGCGGTGTAATCGCTGCCGCCACGGCCCAGGGTGGTGGTGCGGCCTTTGGATTCGCTCCCGATAAAGCCCTGTGTGATCACCAGCCCTTCCGCCAGGCGCGGAGCCAGTTGCAGAGCGCTCAGTTCGGCGAGCGCGCTGACGTCAGGTTCCGCACGGCCAAAGCGGTCATTGGTACGCATCACTTTACGGATGTCAAACCACTGCGCGACCACGCCGCGCTCGCGCAGGATCTCGACAAACAGCAGGGTAGACATCAGTTCGCCATGGCTGACAAGCTCGTCGGTCAGAGCATTGGATGTCGCCAGCGATGCGGCTTCTGCCAGCGTGGTGATATTTTCCAGCAGGCGATCGATCTCTTCGCGGATAACCTCAGGATTCGCCAGACTATCAACAATGTCATGCTGAATGCGGCGGATGGCGTCCAGCTTCACGAAGCGTTCGGTGGCTTCCAGGCCTTCAGCGAGGGCCACTAATAAATTGGTTACGCCAGCGGAGGCGGAAAGGACGACCAGGCGCACATTCGGATCGGCCAGCACCACGTCGGCACTGCGGTTCATGGCATCAAAGCTGGCCACGCTTGTGCCGCCGAATTTCGCGACGACCATTGGGGGGAATGCGTGTGACATAACTACCTCGTGTAATTCCCTTCGCCTTTCGCGCTGTAGCTGCGTTGGGTCGCGTGCTACCACACCAAATGCTTTGGGAATATTGATACTCCCTTCGCCTTTCACGTTGTAGTTGCGTTGGGTCGTTTGCTTCGGGAATGCTTATTCATAATTTTTTACGTCTGCTTTTATAAATAAAGTTTCCACCGGGCCCTTGTCAACGCTGGGGTTATGTGGATTTTTCATGTTCCGGGACGTGCCAGGAAAATAACTTATAACCGCTATACTTTGCCGGAGATCACAGGCCTGTTCTTGAGCGGTGGCGTATTCGTCAGCGGATACAGGTAGGGTACAAAAGTCATCGCATTTGGCCTGAGTAGCGCTACAATCGACGGCAGTCACATTTTTCAAATCCACATGAGTATTGCTATGAAAAATATCAATCCAACGCAGACCGCTGCCTGGCAGGCATTACAAAACCACTACGCTGAAATGAAAGATGTCACCATCGCGTCGCTATTCGCCGACGATGCTGACCGTTTCGCTAAGTTTTCCGCTACCTTCGACGATCAGATGCTGGTGGATTACTCTAAAAACCGCGTGACGCAAGAAACGCTGGATAAACTGTTGGCGCTGGCGAAAGAGACCGATCTGCAAGGCGCAATCAAGTCGATGTTCTCCGGCGAGAAAATCAACCGTACTGAAGGCCGTGCGGTGCTGCATGTGGCGCTGCGTAACCGCAGCAATACCCCGATTCTGGTGGACGGCAAAGACGTCATGCCGGAAGTGAATGCGGTGCTGGAGAAGATGAAATCTTTCTCTGAAGCGATTATCTCCGGTAGCTGGAAAGGCTATACCGGCAAAGCGATTACCGATGTCGTGAATATCGGTATCGGCGGCTCCGACCTTGGCCCGTTCATGGTGACCGAAGCGCTGCGCCCGTATAAAAACCATCTCAATATGCATTTCGTCTCTAACGTTGACGGAACGCACATTGCTGAAGTGCTGAAGAAAGTAAACCCGGAAACCACGCTGTTCCTGGTGGCGTCTAAAACCTTCACCACCCAGGAAACCATGACCAACGCCCACAGCGCGCGCGACTGGTTCCTGAAAGCGGCAGGGGATGAAAAACACGTCGCGAAACACTTTGCCGCGCTGTCTACCAATGGCAAAGCGGTTGGCGAGTTTGGTATTGATACCGCCAACATGTTTGAATTCTGGGACTGGGTCGGCGGCCGTTACTCTCTGTGGTCGGCGATTGGCCTGTCGATCATCCTGTCTGTTGGCTACGACAACTTCGTAGAATTGCTGTCCGGCGCGCATGCCATGGATAAGCACTTCTCCACCACCGAACTGGATAAAAACCTGCCGGTTCTGCTGGCGCTGATCGGTATCTGGTACAACAACTTCTTTGGCGCGGAAACCGAAGCGATCCTGCCGTACGACCAGTACATGCACCGTTTCGCCGCGTACTTCCAGCAGGGCAATATGGAATCCAACGGGAAATTCGTTGACCGTAACGGTAACCCTGTTGATTACCAGACGGGCCCAATTATTTGGGGCGAACCGGGCACCAACGGTCAGCACGCGTTTTATCAGTTGATCCATCAGGGGACCAAGCTGGTGCCGTGCGATTTCATCGCGCCTGCGATTACCCACAACCCGCTGTCCGATCACCATCCGAAACTGCTGTCGAACTTCTTCGCACAGACCGAAGCGCTGGCGTTTGGTAAATCACGCGAAGTGGTGGAACAAGAGTTTATCGATCAGGGTAAAGATCCAAAAACCCTGGAACACGTTGTGCCGTTCAAAGTGTTTGAAGGCAATCGCCCAACCAACTCTATCCTGCTGCGCGAAATCACGCCGTTTAGCCTCGGCGCGCTGATTGCGCTGTATGAGCACAAAATCTTCACTCAGGGCGCCATCCTGAATATCTTCACATTCGACCAGTGGGGCGTTGAGCTGGGCAAACAGCTGGCGAACCGTATTCTGCCGGAACTGAACGATAACAGTGAAATTAACAGCCATGACAGTTCAACCAATGGCTTAATTAACCGTTATAAATCCTGGCGCGGATAATTCACGTCATCTTTGAAAATGCCGGCGTCATGCCGGCATTTTTTTATCAGAATTATCCCGTTGCCCCTGAATTATTAAAAATATTGCGGGTGAGGTTAATCCGAAAGTCATTTTCCCTGCTTTATCACCCCCGCTAAATATTAGGATTTACCGCAGTATTATTTTATTTTGTTTGCGTTTTTTCTCATTATCCTAAAGCCGTTTCTTCCCTTCTCCGCCAGACCAATTACCCATCACAGGTTATGTATACTCGGTAGCGCCTGGCGTGTTCAGGTAAATATCCATTCATTCAATGAAAGGAACCAGGTATGAAGAAAATAACCTATGGCGTATTTGCCGTGTCTCTGCTTGCCGCATCGTCTGCTTTCGCCGCACCGGTAGAAGTGGGTGAAGCCGCGGGCAGCGCAGCGACATCGGTATCCGCAGGAACGTCTACTGCGGCCAGCGCCAGTACGGTGGGGTCGGTAGTCGGTGTGGCGCTTGCCGCAACGGGCGGCGGCGACGGTTCAAACACCGGAACCACAACTACCACCACAACCAGTACCACCCGTTAACGTTACGGGTGTTTTAACCATAACCACACTGCGGTGTGGTTATTTTGACCCTGGGGAACCGCGTGAAGCGAATCGCGATAATCACAGTTTGTTTGCTCTTGCAGGCCTGTTCAGCCAGTCTCACCGGCCTCGGTAAATCGCTGTGGAACAGCGTCACGGGACAGGACGGCGTGACGCTTACTGATGACGAAATCCATAACATGCCTTATGCCAGCCAGTACATGACGCTCAACCGTGGCCCGCAACTGTTTGTGGTGCTCGCCTTCTCGCAAGACGGGCAGCAGAAATGGGTGACGCAGGATCAGGCCATGTTAGTGACCCAAAATGGCCGGCTGATAAAAACGACCGGGCTGCAGGACAATCTTCTGCAGACGGGAAATCTGGATGCTGACCCGCTGAAATCACCGGGGCAAATTCGCGATGGCGCAAGCTGGACGCGCCTGATGGGCTGGACTGAACATCAACAGGTACGTTACGCCACCGCACGCTCGCAGTTTAGCTGGGAAGGCCGCGATAGCCTGAAAACCGGCAGCGACATCACTTCTGTGCGGGTGCTGAAAGAGACCGTCACCACCGATCAGGCGCGCTGGCATAACCGTTTCTGGATTGACGAGGACGGCCAAATCCGCCGTTCTGAACAGTTTCTCGGGGCCGATTACTTCCCGGTTACCACACAGCTCATCAAGGCGGCGAAATCATGAAAAGACGGCCCTTCATCGCCCTTATTCTGAGTCTACTAAGCCCGTGCTTGCATGCTGCGGGCACCGTGACGGTACACCGCACCGACAGCGGCGAGACCGTTACCATTCGCGATGCCCAACGCCTGGCTGACGTCGTGACGCAACCTGCGCTTGTGCATAGCTGGTGGCCTGGCGCGGTGATTGCCGTCACGGATAAAAACCGCGATGAGACGGCACGTCACCAGCAACTGGTGACGCGTCTGGCCTCGCTTGCCGCACAGGAATCGGGTGACGACGCCGTCGCTATCCGCCAGGTGCAGCAGCAGATGGCGGCGCTCACAGTTACCGCCCGACAGTTTGTCGATCTGGACCCGGACGTCGTCAGCATTAAGCCCGCCGCCAATAAGCCTCTGACAGGGGAGTACACGTTGTGGACCGGCCGCGCCCCCGACCATATCACCCTATATGGTCTGGTAAGCCGTGCCGGGAAAAAGCCGTTCACGCCGGGTAAAAGCGTGGCGGAGTACCTTGATGACACGACGCGGCTCAGCGGTGCGGAACGCAGCTATGCCTGGGTGATTTACCCGGACGGACGAGTACAAAAAGCGCCCGTGGCGTACTGGAATCAACGCCATGTGGAACCGATGCCGGGCAGCGCGATCCTGGTTGGCTTCGCGGATCGGCTTTTTTCTTCAGCGTATGACGACCTCAACGCGCAACTTGTTGACTCCCTGACGCATCGGATACCGGAATGATAAAAAAACGCTACCTGTTTAGCCTCGTGGCGCTGGCTGTGGCATCGGCATGTCAGGCGGAAACCTGGCCTGCCCCTGTCGGCCCATCACAATCAGATTTTGGCGGGGTGGGGCTGTTGCAAACCCCCACGGCGCGAATGGCGCGTGAAGGCGAATTCAGCCTTAACTATCGCGATAACGATCAGTACCGTTATTACTCGGCGTCCATGCAGTTGTTTCCGTGGCTTGAGACCACGCTGCGTTACACCGATGCGCGAACCCGTCGCTACAGCAACGTCGACGCGTTTTCCGGCAATCAGACCTACAAAGATAAAGCGGTGGATCTCAAACTGCGGCTCTGGGAAGAGGGGTACTGGCTGCCGCAGGTTGCCGTTGGCGCGCGCGATATCGGCGGGACCGGGTTATTTGATGCAGAGTACATTGTGGCGAATAAAGCCTGGGGGCCGTTCGATTTCTCGCTGGGTTTAGGCTGGGGCTATTTAGGTACCAGCGGCAACGTTAAAAACCCGTTCTGTTCATACAGCGACAGATACTGCGTACGAGATAATAGTTACAACAAAGCCGGTTCGGTCAAGGCGGGTGAGATGTTTCATGGCCCGGCGTCGCTTTTCGGTGGCGTCGAATACCAAACGCCATGGCAGCCGCTGCGTCTGAAACTGGAGTATGAGGGAAATAACTACACCCAGGATTTCGCCGGAAAGATAGAGCAGAAGAGCAAGTTTAACGTCGGCGCTATTTACCGTGTGACCGATTGGGCCGACGTTAACCTGAGCTATGAGCGGGGCAATACCGTTATGTTCGGTTTCTCGCTGCGCACCAATTTTAACGATCTGCGGCCACGCTATAACGATAATCGCCGTCCGAAATACCAGCCGGAACCGCAGGATGCGATTATTCAGCACAGCGTGGTGGCCAACCAACTGACGTTACTGAAATACAATGCCGGACTGAACAATCCGCAAATCCAGACCAAAGGCGATACGCTGTACGTGACCGGCGAGCAGGTGAAATACCGGGACTCACAAAAAGGCATCGATCGCGCCAACCGAATCGTGATGAATAATTTGCCCGACGGCATCCGCACCATTCGTGTGACCGAGACGCGGGCGAAAATGCCGCAGGTGACGACTGAAACTGACGTTGCCAGTCTGCAACGCCATCTGGCGGGCGAGCCGTTAGGTCAGGAAACGGCGCTGATGCAAAAGCGCATCGAGCCGGTAACACCGCAATCCCCGGAGCAGGGCTGGTACATTGAGCCATCCCGATTCAGTTTCTACCTCGATCCGGTGCTGAATCAGTCTATCGGCGGCCCGGAAGATTTTTACATGTACCAGTTGGGGATTTTAGGCACAGCCGACTGGTGGGTCACCGATCACCTGCTGACGACCGGCAGCCTGTTTGCCAACATCGACAATAACTACGACAAATTTAACTACACCAACCCGCCGATGGATTCGTCTTTGCCGCGTGTGCGTACCCATGTGCGGGAATACGTGCAAAATGATGTTTACGTGAACAACCTCCAGGCGAACTACTTCCAGTATCTGGGCCATGGTTTTTATGGCCAGGTGTATGGCGGCTATCTGGAAACCATGTATGGCGGCGCGGGCGCGGAAGTGTTGTACCGCCCGGTAGACAGCAACTGGGCTTTCGGCATCGACGCCAATTACGTGAAACAGCGCGACTGGCGCAGCGCCCAGGACATGATGAAATTTACCGATTACAGCGTGAAAACAGGGCACCTGTCCGCGTACTGGACGCCGCCGTTCGCCCAGGATGTACTTATCAAAGCCAGCGTCGGGCAGTACCTGGCGGGCGATAAGGGCGGCACACTGGAGGTATCGAAACACTTTGACAGCGGGATCGTGGTGGGAACCTACGCCACAATCACTAACGCGTCGCCGGATGAATACGGGGAAGGGGACTTCACTAAAGGTGTGTACGTGTCTGTGCCGTTGGATCTGTTCTCCGCCGGGCCTACGCGCAGCCGCGCCGCCATCGGCTGGACGCCGCTTACCCGTGACGGTGGGCAAAAGCTGGGACGTAAATTTGATCTCTACAGCATGACCAGCGACCGTAGCGTCAATTTCCGCTAAGCGTTCCGCTAAGTCTAACGGCAGCGCGCCTTTATCGTCGTACGCAGGCGCGCTGTCTCACGGTTATTTTATAAGCAAATAAAAGTAGATCTGGATCACATTTATAACGTATAACATTTTCTCCATCCCGAAATGAGGAAGTTGTTATGTCCACGTTATCCGCTTCGTCACGCGCGCGCGGGGAATGGATCTCATCTATCCTGCAAACGGTGCTGAATCTTGGCTTACTGAGCCTTGGCCTGATCCTGGTTATCTTTCTTGGTAAAGAGACCCTTCACCTGGCAGATGTGCTTTTCTCGCCTGTCCAGGCCAGTAAATATGAGTTGGTCGAAGGGCTGGTGGTGTATTTCCTCTACTTCGAATTTATCGCCCTGATCGTGAAATATTTTCAGTCCGGCTACCACTTTCCGCTGCGTTATTTCATCTACATCGGCATTACCGCAATTGTGCGGCTGATCATCGTCGATCATAAATCGCCAATGGACGTCTTGATCTATTCCGGCGCGATCCTGCTGCTGGTGATCACCCTCTGGCTGTGCAACTCAAAACGGTTAAAGCGCGAATAAAAATGGCGGCCCGAAGGCCGCCGAAGGGAGTTACAGATAAGGAAAATCACAACGCTAAAAGGAGGATAATAACAGTGGCATATCACGATGAAACTTAACCTTTCACGCCGCCCGCCGTCAGTCCGCTGACCAGCCAGCGCTGGGCCAGCAGGAATACCAGCGTGATCGGGATGGCGGAAAGTACCGCAGCCGCCGCAAAGTCGCCCCACAGATAGTTCTGCGGATTGAGATATTGCTGCATGCCCACGGCCAGGGTGTAGCTATTCACATCACGTAACAACAACGATGCTACCGGTACTTCGGTAATGGCGGCGATAAACGACAGAATAAACACTACCGCCAGAATCGGCACCGACAGCGGCAACAACACTAAGCGGAACGCCTGCCACGGCGTTGCGCCATCCAGCGCGGCGGCTTCTTCGAGGGAACCATCGATGGTTTCGAAATAGCCTTTGATCGTCCAGACATGCAGCGCAATCCCACCCAGATAGGCGAAAATGACCCCGCCATGGGTGTTTAAACCGATAAACGGAATGTACTGTCCGAGGCGATCGAATAACGCATACAGCGCCACCAGCGACAGAACCGCCGGGAACATCTGGAAAATCAGCATGCCTTTCAACAGCGTCGCTTTACCCGGAAATCGCATACGGGCAAAAGCGTAGGCGCAAGTGGTGGAAAGCGCCACTATCCCGATAGCGGTAATACCGGCGATTTTTACCGAATTCCATAACCACAGCAGCACCGGGAACGGCGGCGGTGTAACGCTGCCGTTGGCATGCACCACGCTAAAGCCCAGCGCCAGCTTCCAGTGTTCCCAGGAGATTTGCTCCGGGATTAAGCTGCCGGTGGCGAAGTTGCCTGAGCGCAGCGAGATCGCCACCACCATCAGCAGGGGGAACATAATGGCGGCGATAAACATCAGCAGTAGCAGGTGCGTGATGAAGATCCGGAGTTTCTGCGATTTCGACTGAACCATAGCCATGTGTCGTCTCCTTAATCAAACTTAATGCGCGTGGCTTTGAGGTTAACAATCGCGAGCGCGCCCACCAGCAGGAAAATCAGCGTGGCGATAGCGGCTGCGAGGCCGAAATCCTGTCCGCCGCCGCCTTCAAAGGCGATGCGGTAGGTATAGCTCACCAGCAGGTCGGTATAGCCTGCCGGCGTGGTTGTGCCGAGACGGTCAGGTCCACCGTTGGTCAACAGCAGGATCAGCACGAAGTTATTAAAGTTGAACGCAAAGCTGGCAATCATCAGCGGGGTGAGCGGCTTGATGAGCAGCGGGAACGTGATTTTAAAGAAGTTCTGGAACGGGCCAGCGCCATCCATTGCTGAGGCTTCGTACAGATCGTCCGGAATGGCCTTCAGCAGACCCATGCACAGGATCATCATGTACGGATAGCCCAGCCAGGTGTTGACGATAATAATCATGGCGCGGGCGGTGGTCGGATCGGTAAACCAGGCAGGGCGGATACCGAATACCGCGCTCAACATCATGTTGATCTCGCCAAAGCTCTGGTTGAACAGCCCTTTGAAAATCAAAATCGAGATAAACGACGGTACCGCGTAGGGCAGGATCAGCAGTACGCGGTAAATCGCTTTGCCTTTCAGCGATTCCCATTGCACCACGCAAGCCAGCACCATACCCACCGCCACGGTCAGCACAACCGTCAGCACTGAAAACACGACCGTCCAGACAAAGATGGCGAAGAACGGTTTCTGTATGCCGTCGTCGGTAAAGACGCGCATAAAGTTATCCCAGCCGGTGGTCACGGTATAACCCGGGCTGAGTTTTTCACTGCCCCAGCTGCCATCGGCGTTAACCGCCTGGTAAAAACCGATATCAGCATTTGGCGCATAGACCGCGCCGCTCTGGTTATTAGTCAGCTTGCCGTCTTTCGCCAGGGTGTACAGCGGGCGCGTTCCCGAGAACTGGCGTAATGAACTCATCACCAGTTGGCTTTCATCCGGCAGTTGAGCGGTGATCTGGCCCAGCGCCTGGCGATTTTGGGTAATAATGCGCAGCGTAGCGCGTTCCCCGGCAGGCAGCGCGGCGGCTTCGCTCAATTTAAGGGTTTGCTCGCCGCCAAAGGTAAAGGCGTCGGAGACGTAATTTTTGCCACTTTCGCCATCGGTAAGCGCGAGTCGCCATTTTTCGTTGTCCGGGTAGAGTCCGAAATTAAACGTTTTCCCCGCCTGGTACTGACGATCCATCAATACCTGTTGAGCACGTTCAAACGTTAACTGGTTAGTGCTGCTGTAGTTCGTAAACGCGATGGCGATGGTGCAGATCAGCGGGAACAGAACAAACAGGCCCATGCCGGCGAGGCCAGGGTAGACGTAGCGCCATGCGTAAGCGCGTCGGTTTGCGAAGATATACAGGCCAACGGAGCTTAAGATCAGCGTCACGATGGCAAACAGATATTCCCCCTGGGCATACATCAATACCACAAGATAACCCACCAGCAGGCCGAGCAGGGCGACGGCTGACCACTTCAGCATATCGCTTTGCCACCAGGGTCTCTTTTTAACTACTTCCATGGGGTTTCCTTTTACAACGTGTTATACCCGTCATACTGCAAGCTGCAGATGCGTTGGTTGCGTTCGTTCCCCCCAGTCGTTTACTGATGTCGCGCCTGGGGATTTCCTCTTGCCGCGTAATTCAGCCTTAGGCTTCGCCCCTTCGGGGTTAGCGCAAGCGCTGTTCTGCAACTCGACGTATTGTGGGCATCGATCGGCAAATCAAAGCGGGCAGCCAGAAGCCGCCCGCCATTGCTTATTACTTAGTGATACGGCCCTGCGCATCCTTCATCGCTTCGTCAACGGTTTGACGACCGCTAACGGCGTTGATCACCGCGGTACGAACGGCATACCAGAAGGCGGACATCTGCGGGATGTTCGGCATGATTTCGCCTTTTTCTGCGTTCGCCATGGTGGCGGCGATGCGCGGATCTTTCGCCAGTTGTTGCTGGTAAGATTTCAACGCCACAGCACCCAGCGGTTTATCTTTGTTCACTTCCGCCAGCCCTTCGTCGGTCAGCAGGTAGTTTTCAAGGAACTCTTTAGCCAGTTCTTTATTCGGGCTGGCGGCGTTGATACCGGCGCTCAGCACCCCAACGAACGGTTTCGACGGCTTGCCTTTAAAGGTTGGTAGCTCAGCGACGCCGTAGTTGATTTTGCTCTTATCGATATTGGTCCACGCCCACGGACCGTTGATGGTCATGGCGGTTTCGCCTTTGTTAAAGGCGGCTTCAGCGATGGAGTAATCGGTATCGGCATTCATGTTTTTGTTTTTGATCATATCGACCAGGAAAGTCAGGCCCGCTTTCGCGCCTGCGCTGTCCACGCCGACATCTTTCACATCATATTTGCCGTTAGCGAATTTAAACGCGTATCCGCCATCTGCCGCGATCAACGGCCAGGTGAAGTACGGTTCTTGCAGGTTAAACATCAGGGCGCTCTTACCTTTGGCCTTGAGTTCTTTATCCAGCGCCGGGATCTCTTCCCAGGTTTTTGGCGGATTAGGCACTAAGTCTTTGTTGTAGATAAGAGACAGCGATTCGACTGCGACCGGGTAAGCGATTAACTTACCGTCGTAACGCACGGCATCCCATGCGAAAGGCACCAGTTTGTCCTGGAACGCTTTGTCAGGCGTGACCTCAGCCAGTAAGCCAGATTGCGCGTATCCGCCGAAACGGTCATGCGCCCAGAAAATGATATCCGGACCGTCACCCGTAGCAGCAACCTGCGGATATTTCTCTTCCAGCTTATCCGGATGTTCAACAGTGACTTTGATGCCGGTGTCTTTTTCGAACTTCTTACCCACTTCGGCAAGGCCGTTATAGCCTTTATCACCGTTGATCCAGATAACCAGTTTGCCTTCTTCTATCTTCGCGAGAGCAGAGGCGGAGAACATCATCGTCGTCAGAGCAGACAACGCGAGGATGCGTGCGCCAGTGTTGAATTTCATATGTCCCATCCTTTTTGGTGAGTGCACGTGGATACACGTAATGGCTTTACCTTGCTTAGTCTGCGCATCTGACAAGCGCTTCTCATCCTCCTTTACGCTACGCCCCAGGGGTAACTTGTGTGATCTGCGTTGCATAAGCGCAAGTTATGTGGGCTGGCGCACACAAAAAACCGCTCTTTTTTGACGCCGCGATCACGATTTTTTCCAGCGGGGTGTGCCTGCGGTGGCAGACCCCGCTTTCTCATCCTCCCGTCTCCTCCCCCATTAAAAACCTCGGGGGTGGAGGATTCTTCCCACCCGGTAATGACGGATAGTCAGGCAATAAAGATGTTTCGCGGTATTGCGACAAGTTGTTGAGGGAGAAGGGGATGGCAAGCGTTCAGCTGCGTAATGTAACGAAAGCCTGGGGCGACGTAGTGGTTTCAAAGGATATCAACCTTGATATCACTGAAGGTGAATTTGTGGTGTTCGTCGGACCCTCGGGCTGCGGTAAATCGACATTGCTGCGAATGATTGCCGGGCTGGAAACGGTCACCAGCGGCGATTTACTGATTGGCGATAAGCGCGTCAACGACGTACCGCCCGCCGAGCGCGGCGTAGGCATGGTGTTTCAGTCTTATGCGCTTTACCCGCATCTGTCGGTGGCTGAAAACATGTCCTTCGGCCTGAAGCTGGCCGGGGCGAAAAAAGAGGTGATCAATCAGCGGGTGAATCAGGTTGCCGAAACGCTGCAACTGGCGCATCTGTTGGATCGCCGTCCGAAAGCGCTTTCCGGCGGGCAGCGTCAGCGCGTGGCGATTGGCCGTACCCTGGTGGCGGAACCGAGCGTATTTCTACTTGATGAGCCGCTTTCTAACCTTGATGCCGCGCTGCGTGTGCAGATGCGTATCGAAATTTCCCGTCTGCATAAGCGTTTGAAACGCACCATGATTTACGTCACCCACGATCAGGTCGAAGCGATGACGCTGGCCGACAAAATCGTGGTCCTCGATGCCGGCCGCGTGGCTCAGGTGGGCAAACCGCTTGAGCTGTACCACTACCCCGCTGACCGCTTTGTCGCCGGGTTTATCGGCTCGCCGAAAATGAACTTCTTACCGGTGAAAGTCACCGCCACCGCTATCGATCAGGTGCAGGTGGAATTGCCGAACCGTCAGCAAGTCTGGCTGCCGGTGGACAGCGCGGGTGTGCAGGTGGGAAGCAATATGTCACTGGGTATCCGTCCGGAACATCTGCTGCCCAGCGACATTGCCGACGTCACCCTGGAAGGCGATGTCCAGGTGGTCGAACAGCTCGGCCATGAAACGCAAATTCATATCCAAATTCCGGCCATTCGTCAGAACCTGGTGTACCGCCAGACTGACGTGGTGTTGGTAGAAGAGGGTGCCACATTCGCTATCGGCTTGCCGCCAGAGCGCTGCCATCTGTTCAGAGAGGATGGTACGGCCTGTCGACGTCTGCACCGAGAGCCGGGCGTTTAAGCATTCCATAAAAAACGACACGAACCCCCCGCGCTGCGTTACTGCACGTGCAAAGGCGATGTGTACAAAGAAAAGCAATGATCTCAGGAGATAGAATGATGATTACTCTGCGCAAAGTCCCTCTGGCGGTTGCCGTTATGGCGGGCATCCTGTCTGCTCAGGCAGGCGCCGTTGATTTTAAAGGCTATGCCCGTTCCGGTATCGGTTGGTCAGGTAGCGGCGGTGAGCAACAGTGTTTCCAGGCTACCGGCGCACAAAGTAAATACCGTCTGGGTAACGAATGTGAAACCTACGCAGAATTAAAACTGGGTCAGGAAGTGTGGAAAGAGGGCGATAAGAGCTTTTATTTCGACACGAACGTAGCGTACTCCGTTGCGCAGCAAAATGACTGGGAAGCAACCAGCCCGGCGTTCCGTGAAGCCAACGTGCAGGGTAAAAACCTGATTGATGCGCTGCCAGGTTCCACCATTTGGGCCGGTAAACGTTTCTATCAGCGTCATGACGTTCACATGATCGACTTCTATTACTGGGATATCTCTGGCCCGGGCGCAGGTCTGGAAAACGTCGATCTGGGCTTTGGTAAGCTTTCTGTTGCGGCAACCCGCTCCTCTGAAGCTGGCGGTTCGGCCACCTTCCAGAGCGACAACATTTATGATTACAACAAAAGCACGGCGAACGACGTGTTTGACGTACGTTTAGGCAGTCTGGAACTGAACCCGGGCGGCACGCTGGAACTCGGTGTGGACTATGGCCGTGCGAATACGCGTGACGACTACTACCTGGCTGACGACGCGACCAAAGATGGCTGGATGTTCACCGCTGAACACGTTCAAACCATCGGTACGGGCTTCAACAAATTTGTTGTGCAGTATGCGACAGATGCACTGACCGCACAGGGCAAGGGCCTGTCTCAGGGCTCCGGCATTGGCATCAGTGACACCGATCCTAAATTTGCGTATGCACAGAATAACAACGGCCACATGCTGCGTGTTATCGATCATGGCTCAATCTCCATGGGCGATCGCTGGGACATGATGTATGTCGGTATGTACCAGGATATCAATTGGGATAACAACAACGGCACCCGCTGGTGGACTGTAGGTGTGCGCCCGATGTTCAAATGGACGCCGATCATGAGCACCCTGCTTGAAGTCGGCTATGACAACGTGAAATCCCAGCGTACTGACGATACCAACAACCAGTACAAAATTACTCTGGCTCAGCAGTGGCAGGCAGGCGACAGCATTTGGTCTCGTCCGGCGCTGCGTGTTTTCGCCACTTATGCGAAGTGGGATGAAAAATGGGGCTATGACCGTATGGGCAACCCGAGCAACAACGCCAACTATGGCTACGCAGTTAAAGATGGCTTTAACGGCGGCAGCTTCGGTCGCGGCGATAGCGACGAATGGAGCTTCGGCGCCCAGATGGAAATCTGGTGGTAATCACGCGTTATCGTAATACCAGGAGGGGCGAAAGCCCCTCTAACCCTCATTAAAAGTACCGATTTTCGGGATACGTGCTATTGCCTGGCTACCGTTTCCCTTTCCATTCGAGGTAATAAAAATGAAAAAACGTCTCGTCGCATTATGTTTAACCGCAGGGCTACTCGCAGGTGCGCCTTCCGTCAGCTTTGCGGATGTCAATATTGTGCCGCAAAACACCTCTGCGGCACCCTCTGTACCAGCCGGTGAATTACAGCGCCTGAACTGGACGCCTGTGGCGCAGTCGCAGACCCAGACCACCGATCTTGCCGCCGTTGGCCAGACGCTCAACGTGCCTGGTATCACCGGTAAAGTTGCCGCCTATAGCGTTCCGGCGAACATTGGCGAGCTGACCATCACGCTCACCAGCCTTGCGAACAAACAGATCGGCATTTATGCACCGAACGTACTGGTGTTGGATCAGAACTTAACGCCTGCGGCGTACTTTCCGAGTAGCTACTTTACTTATCAGGAGCCGGGCGTGGTCTCTGAAGACCGCCTGGAAGGCGTCATTAAGCTGACGCCTGCGCTCGGGCAGCAGAAGCTGTACTTGTTGGTCTTCACCACGCCGCAGGATCTGCAGAAGACCACCACCATGACCAACCCGGCAAAGGCTTACGCCAAAGGGGTGGGTAACGCCGTGCCGGATATCGCTGATCCGGTGGCGCGTCACACGCCTGACGGCAAGCTGAAATTGAAAGTAAGCACTAACTCCGCATCCAGCGTGCTGGTCGGCCCGCTGTTTGGCTCCTCTGGCCCGTCGTCTGTAACAGTTGGCAATACCGCAGCGCCAGCCACAAATTATGCCGCGCCAGCCCCGGCGCCGGTCGCTGCACCCGCACCGACTCCAGCCGCGAAAAGCGCACCGGTGCTGAATGACACCGAGCAATATTTCAACCAGGCCATTAAGCAGGCCGTTAAGAGCGGGGATGTCGATAAGGCCCTGAAACTGCTGGATGAAGCCGAGCGTCTGGGTTCCACCTCCGCCCGTTCAACGTTTATCAGCAGTGTAAAAGGCAAGGGGTGATTCACCCCACATTGTTGATGCTTGTAAGGTTGGTGCGCTTCGGCGCACCTTTTTTTGTTCCCGAAATGCTTTGTTGCGCATTTGTTGCGCTAAATCGCCATAGGTGACGTTTCCACCGCCAACTTCACGCGGTTCTGCGCTACAATGCCGGGAGACTTGGTCCCGGAGAGCAACACATGTCCCATCCTGCGCTCACGTCACTGCGTGCGCTGACCTTTTTCGACACCCTTCCTGAGCTGGATAGCGGGTTACGCGACTGGCTGCTGCTTGAAGACTCCATGACGAAACGCTTCGAGCAGTTTTGCAGCAAAGTGCACGTCGATATTATTTTTGAAGGTTTTATCGGTCCGGAATTACCGGATGCGGAGCGCGCCTGCCTGCCGCAAGAGTCGCGCTACTGGCTGCGTGAAATCGTCCTGTGCGGCGACGGCGAGCCCTGGTTGATTGGTCGCACCGTGGTGCCGGAATCGACCCTCTGCGGGCCTGAGCTGGCGCTACAACATCTGGGTGAAACGCCGCTGGGCCGCTATCTTTTTACCCAGTCGACGTTGACGCGCGACTATATTGAAGTAGGGCGCAGCGAAAATTTATGGGGGCGCCGGTCTCGCCTGCGTTTATCCGGTAAGCCGCTATTATTGACTGAACTATTTCTGGCCGCGTTGCCGTTGTACCAGGAGGAAGAATAATGGAGTGGAGCCTGAGGCAAAACAAGCTACTGGCCTTTCATCGGTTGATGCGAACCGATAAACCCATCGGCGCATTATTGCTGCTATGGCCCACGCTGTGGGCACTTTGGGTTGCAACGCCAGGGCTGCCGCCGCTGTGGATCCTTGCCGTGTTTGTCGCCGGCGTCTGGTTGATGCGGGCGGCAGGTTGCGTAGTGAATGATTATGCAGATCGTAAATTCGACGGTCATGTGAAACGCACCGCGAACCGGCCGCTACCCAGCGGGGCAGTGACGGAAAAAGAAGCGCGCAATTTGTTTGTCGGGCTGGTGCTGCTTTCGTTTTTGCTGGTACTGACGCTTAACACCATGACTATTTTGCTCTCGGTGGCGGCGCTGGCGCTGGCCTGGGTGTATCCGTTTATGAAACGTTACACCCATCTGCCGCAGGTGGTATTAGGTGCGGCGTTCGGCTGGTCGATTCCTATGGCGTTTGCCGCCGTTAGCGAAAGCGTGCCGCTTAGCTGCTGGCTGTTGTTTATCGCCAATATCTGTTGGGCTGTGGCCTACGATACCCAGTACGCGATGGTTGATCGTGACGACGACATTAAAATTGGTGTTAAGTCTACTGCCATACTGTTTGGCCGCCATGACAAGCTGATCATCGGTATTTTGCAGGTAGTGGTGATGGGACTGATGGTTGCCGTGGGCTGGCTTAATGGATTGGGCGCAGCGTTTTACGCCTCGATTCTGGTGGCAGGCGGGCTGTTTGCATATCAACAAAAATTGATTGCCGGACGTGAGCGCGACGCGTGCTTCCAGGCATTTATGAACAACAATTATGTTGGGCTGGCGCTGTTTATCGGGCTGTTCATAAGCTACGCGCACTTCTAAAAAAACAGGCGGGATTTCCCGCCTGTTTTGTCTTTACGCTTCGCTTTGCTGCGTTGCCGCACTTTCGATAGTTAACCGAATGTCTGACGTAATCAGATCCGCCAGCAACTGGTAAACCTTCATGGTTTGCGTAGGCTCGGCATCCCCGGTATCGCTGATAAATCCTTCATCGCGCAGGGTCGAAACCAGCGTACTGAACACCGCTTTGTCAAAGAATTCCGGCGCGTTAATACCGTGCAACACTGACAGGCGCTGTGCGACCGTACGGCTCTCTTTCTCCAGCGTACCGCGGTTGATAGACGGGTTAGCGCTCAACAGCCAGAAGGTGATGGCATAACGCTGCAGTGTTTCGCGAACGCCTGCCGCCAGTAACTGGAGCGTGCGTGAGCGTGCCGGATTAAGCTGCAGTTTATCGCCGTTTTCCATAACCAACTGCTGTTGCAACAGCTCATCCACCAGTGCATCAATCAACGCGCCCAGCGCATCTTTTTCCCAGCGCAGGAACAGCTCGGCTTTGAGCATCGGATAGAGCACTTCAACCTGACGCAGCAACTCTTCACGGGTAATGTGGCGATGCTGAGTAATCATCGCGGCGATGAGCGACGGCAACACCAGCATATGAAGAATATTGTTGCGGTAGTACGTCATCAGCACTGCCTGCTCGCGTGGCAGAACGATGATGTCCCCGATGGTGTCCTTCTCTACCTCAAACTTGTTCATCTGCAACGCATGCTCAATCAACTCGTTGGCTGACTGGGCTGGCGCGGTCGCATCAGCGGAATAAGGCACGTTACGCAACAGGCTTAAATAGCACTCAAGCTGTTCTGTGAGCTGTTCACGGGTCAGCGAACGCTGGCGTGAAGCCAGGAGCGCCGAACAGCACAGGTTCATGGCGTTCGCGGCGCCCGCATTGTTAATGCGTACCATCAAATCGGCCGCAATCGCGTTCACTGTCGGCGTCAGCCAGGCAGGACGAATGGCTTCGATGGGGTCGATGGAGTCACGCCATTCCGGCACATGCTGATTCAGGTACGTCATCAACGGCATCGGTTCGCCGAAGTTCACATAACCCTGACCCAGATTGCGCAGCTTGCTCAGGCCGCTCACCATCTTGGCGAAGTTTTCTTTCTCTTTCGTCGCACCGCGCAGTTCTTTAGCGTACGTACCCACTTCCATGACATGCTCATAACCAATGTAGATAGGAATCAGCGTGATAGGACGCGTACCGCCGCGCAGCATGGCCTGGATAGTCATCGACAGGGTGCCGGTTTTTGGATCAAGCAGACGCCCGGTGCGTGAGCGGCCGCCTTCAACGAAGTACTCGACGGAATAGCCGCGGCTAAACAGTTCGCCTAAATACTCACGGAACACCGTGGAGTAAAGCTTGTTGCCTTTAAAGGTGCGGCGGATAAAAAACGCGCCCAGGCGACGGAACATTGGACCAGCCGGCCAAAAATTCAGATTTATGCCTGCAGCAATGTGCGGCGGCACCAACCCCTGGTGATACAGCACGTAAGACAGCAGCATATAGTCCATATGGCTACGGTGACACGGCACATACACCAGCTCATGCCCGTCGTGCGCCAGCTGGCGTACGCGTTCGGCATTATGGACATTGATACCCTGATAGAGACGGTTCCAGGTAAAGCCAAGAATGCGGTCCATCAGGCGAATGGTTTCATAGGAGAAGTTTGCCGCGATCTCTTCCATCAGCGCCACAGCGTTTTGCTGAGCCTTTTCGTGGGAGATTTTTTTGCTGCGCGCTTCGTCTTCAACCGCGCGGGCAATGGCTTTTGAGGCCAGCAGCTTGTTAAACAGATCCTGACGCGCCGGTAAACGCGGCCCTACTGCCGCCAGCCGTTGACGCGCAAAGTGCATGCGCGCGACACGCGCCAGTTTTTGGGCGATGGTTTTATCGGTGCCGTGTTCATCCGCCATACGGCGCAGAGACACAGAGGGCGAAAAACGCACAAAGCTGTCGCGTCCTAACCAGGACACCGCAAAAAATTTCTGTACGCCGTTTAGCATACGCAGCGGCGGGTTCACTTCGCCTTTTTCACGGCCTGGGGCGCGTCCAAACATCACCGAGACTGGCACCATTTGCACGTCCAGTTGTGGATTGCTGCGGTGCAGGTCGAGATAGTCGTGGAATACCTTTATCGACTCTTCTTTCGGCGTGTAATAGGTAAATACCCGCGGGCCGCCGTGAATAAAGACATGGCGCGGCAACAGCGTTCCGTCAACCTCAAGCGGTTCAAGCGGGTCTGGCAGGTTATGCGCCAGACACTGTTCGCGAAGCGTTAGCAGGTCCGCTTTCGAGTTATACGGAAGCACATACATAATCGGACGCGAGATATCGAGCCCGAGTTCGGCGCAGGGATCCGCCGGAATGGATTTGCTTTTTACCAGTACGCGTAATGGTAAATTAAGTAATTTGTAGTAAATTCGTGGCCAGCCGGACATAAACGATGTAAAGCCTCTGGTTAATAATGCAATTGCACCGCAAGAATATCAGAAACTAAAGGGAATATCTGTGGTGCTTACGTTTCGTTGCTCAATGCTATTGATGCGTTTTATTTTAAAAGGTTTCTTTTCATGGCGAATAACACCACTGGGTTAATACGAATAGTTAAAGCTGCGGGATACTCCTGGAAAGGCATTCGTGCCGCCTGGAAAAACGAAGCAGCGTTTCGGCAGGAGGGCGTTGCGGCCATTGTCGCCATTGCCATCGCTTGCTGGCTGGATGTCGATCCCATCACCCGCGTACTGCTGATTGGCTCCGTCATTTTGGTCATGATTGTCGAAATCCTTAATAGCGCCATTGAAGCGGTGGTTGATCGCACTGGTTCAGAATTTCATGAACTTTCCGGGCGCGCCAAAGACATGGGCTCTGCGGCGGTGTTGTTCGCTATTGTACTGGCGCTCATCACTTGGGGTACTTTGCTCTGGTCAAATTTGCGATAAAGCTTCCAGATGGCGCTAACGTGCAGATATTTGCTCATCTTGTGGTTTCAAAATCGCCGTTAGCTGTATATACTCACAGCATTACTGTATATGCACCCAGGGGGCGGAATGAAAAGTTTAACGGCCAGACAGCAAGAGGTGTTTGATCTTATTCGGGATCACATTAGCCAAACCGGCATGCCTCCCACTCGTGCGGAGATTGCACAGCGTCTGGGTTTTCGTTCCCCAAATGCCGCAGAAGAACATTTAAAAGCGTTGGCGCGTAAAGGCGTGATTGAAATTGTCTCTGGCGCTTCTCGCGGTCTGCGTCTGTTGGTGGATGAAGAAGAAGGTCTGCCTTTAGTCGGACGTGTGGCAGCAGGCGAGCCCCTGTTGGCTCAGCAACATATTGAAGGGCACTATCAGGTCGATCCGGGCCTGTTCAAGCCCAGCGCGGATTTCCTGCTGCGTGTTAGCGGTATGTCGATGAAAGATATCGGCATTATGGATGGTGACTTACTTGCCGTGCATAAGACTCAGGATGTGCGTAATGGTCAGGTGGTTGTGGCGCGCATTGATGACGAAGTCACCGTGAAGCGTCTCAACAAACAAGGCAATACCGTGCAGCTGTTGCCGGAAAACAGCGAATTCTCCCCCATCGTTGTTGACTTGCGTGAACAGGCTTTTTCGATTGAAGGCTTGGCCGTCGGCGTAATCCGTAACGGCGAATGGTTGTAACGACAGCGAGTTGATCTTAAGCCGTAGCGCATTGCGTTGCGGCTTTTTGCTTTCTCCCGTTCCATGCCTTCGCTACGGATTGCGTTATGCATTTTTTCACGTCTGCTGATAAAGCATTGTGGCGCCTGGCGCTGCCAATGATTTTCTCTAATATCACCGTGCCGCTGCTTGGCCTGGTCGATACCGCCGTTATTGGTCATCTTGATAGCCCCGTTTATCTGGCTGGCGTTGCCATTGGCGCAACGGCGACCAGCTTTCTGTTTATGCTGCTGCTTTTCCTGCGTATGAGTACAACCGGTTTAACCGCCCAGGCATTTGGTGCGCGGGATCCTCTCGCGCTCGCGCGTGCGCTGGTACAACCGCTATTGCTGGCGTTGTTAGCAGGGGCGGCGATTGTGTTGCTGCGTACGCCACTGATAAACCTGGCACTTCATGTTGTGGGCGGTAGCGAAGAGGTGTTAACTCAGGCGCGGCGTTTTCTTGAAATCCGTTGGTTGAGTGCGCCCGCGACTCTGGCGAATCTGGTTTTACTGGGGTGGTTGTTGGGAGTGCAATATGCCCGTGCGCCAGTGATATTGCTGGTGGTCGGCAACGTACTGAATATCGTCCTCGACCTGTGGCTGGTTATAGGCTTAAGAATGAACGTACAGGGCGCTGCGCTGGCGACGGTCATCGCGGATTATATTACCCTGGTGGTCGGGCTGGCGATGGTATGGCATGTCATGAAACTGCGAGGCATTCATCCCGGTATGCTGCGTTCCGCCTGGCGCGGCGACGTCTGGCGATTGCTGGCCCTTAACCGGGATATTATGTTGCGTTCATTATTGCTTCAGGTCTGTTTTGCCAGCGTGACCATTTTAGGGGCGCGCATGGGGAGCGATATTGTCGCCGTAAACGCCGTGCTGATGACGCTGCTGACGTTCACCGCCTATGCGCTGGATGGTTTTGCATATGCGGTGGAAGCGCATTCCGGGCAGGCTTATGGCGCGGGCGACAGTGGCCAGCTCCTCAACGTCTGGCATGCCGCCTGTCGTCAGGCGGGTCTGGTGGCGCTGCTGTTTGCCGCGGTGTATGCCCTCTGGGGCGGAAATATCGTTGCGCTGCTCACTTCAATTCCCGTCTTACAGGAACAAGCGGATCGCTACCTTGGCTGGCAGGTGATACTGCCGGTTGTCGGAGTATGGTGCTATTTACTGGATGGTATGTTCATTGGGGCGACCCGCGGCGCGGAGATGCGTAATAGCATGGCGGTGGCGGCGTTAGGGTTTGGACTCACGCTTTTCAGCCTGCCCTGGCTGGGTAACCACGGCCTGTGGCTGGCGTTGGCGGTTTTTCTGGCGCTGCGTGGGTTGGCATTATGGTTCATCTGGCATCGTCACTGGCAACGCGCCACCTGGTTTAGTTAAGTAATTCATAGCGGGTTACAATTGCTGACTGTGATTTAATAACTAATTAATTTCTTGATAAGTAAGGTATTTTTTCATTTTATTGATGGTGTTCTCGCCCGCGCTTGGTTAAAGATTCTGAATGTTTTATACACATCGGAATGTACGTCTAAACTTATTATCACGTCCAGCAGATAACTGCTGTAACACATGGACGATAAGCATTTAGCGTTTATAACCGAACGATGAGGACTACATCATGAATAAAGACGAAGTCGGCGGTAACTGGAAACAGTTCAAAGGTAAAATGAAAGAGCAGTGGGGTAAACTCACTGACGACGATATGACCGTTATCGAAGGTAAACGCGATCAGCTCGTAGGTAAAATCCAGGAGCGTTATGGATACGAGAAAGATCAGGCAGAGAACGAAGTGAAAGACTGGGAAACCCGTAACGACTACCGCTGGTAATCACGGCTGTTTCTGTTGTCAGGACTTTCAAGGCTACCCTGCCCTGGTACAAGGATGTACCGTTACCCCCTATTTCCCGCGCTTTTTAACCTGTACTGAATGGTCATGATCGCACTGTTCAGGATGACGGCAGGCTTCCACCTCTCCACAACTCGCACACAGCCCATGGGCTTCAATAACGTTATGTCGTAGTGAGAATCCCAAATCGGCGGCTAATGCATCCATTATCTTTTCTACGCCCTGCGCACTTTGCTCTTTTACCACCCCGCACCGATCGCAAATGAACATGGCGGACGTATGGGTAGGTTGATCAAACCAGTGGCATAGAACATAGCTGTTAGTTGATTCAACTTTATGTACAAACCCTTGTTCCAGCAGGAAATCCAGCGCCCGGTACACTGTCGGCGGCTTCGCCTGAGGTTCCGACTCACGCAGCAAATCCAGCAGGTCATAGGCGCTGATGGCACCGTTTTGCAACGTCATCAGGCGCAATACCTCGAGGCGTTGCGGCGTCAGGCGAACATTTCGTTGCTGGCAAAGATCCTCCGCCAGAGCAAGCATGTGTTGAGACGTCGTCGTATCCATCAGGATCCCCTCGGGTAGCGTAAAACAGGCATTTTATCATGAACCGTTCAAAAGGCCGACAGGTCAGCGGATTGATCGCGTATTCACGCCTTTTTAACACTTATCAGGTCAGCCGCTTCCCGAAAATAAAAACCTCATCTATAAATATGTAAGTCTTACAAATAATTAACATGAACCGCCTGAATGCGGTAATCCACTTTATGGGCTAAGACGCCCGTCTTTCATAGGGATATACGCAGCAATCGCTCTTCGCTGTGTTGGGACACAGCGCCTGTACGTAAACTATGACGAGACGGACTACTGTGAAAAAAATAAAACTATCGGCGGTGGCGGCAGCGGTTTCGCTGTTGGTGGCAAATACGGCCAGTGCGGCCAATACCTGGACGGAAGCGCGCGGCGACGCAATGGGGGGAACCGGTGTGGCTTCCTCGCATTACGGTAGCGGCGTATTAATTAACCCTGCGTTGCTGGCGAAAGCCAAACCTGATGATGACGTCACCGTGATCTTTCCCACGGTGGGGGCGCAAATCAGTGATAAAGGTGATCTTCGCAACCAAATCGACGACGTGAGCGACCGAATTAACTATTACGAAGACGTAATTGATAATTTAAGCCCGGCGGCTCTTGCTGATATCAATGGCACACTCCAGCAGTTTCAGAATGCAGCCGGGGAACTGGCCGATCAGCTCGAAGAGTTGAAAGGCAAAGTGGCAACCGCCCGGGCGGGAGGCGGCGTTGCCGTCAGCATCCCTAACGATACGTTATCGGTAGCCTTTATGGCGAAAGGGTATGCGCATGCGCGGGTGAGTTCTTCGATTAATCAAGGCGATATTAATTACTTACGCGACATTCAGAACAGCGACCTGCAAGCGGCGGTTGTGGCGGCCGATGCAATTATTGGCGGTTCCGACCGCATCACGGACAGATTAGAATCCACCGGTTTTGGCCGCGCGGCGATTGTGGCGGATTATGGCGTGGCGTTTGCTAAACAGTTTGCTATTGGCGACGTTCCCGTCTCATTTGGCGTAACGCCGAAGCTGCAACAAACCTGGCTCTATAACTACAGTGTGCCTATTTACGCCTACGACAGTAGCGACTGGAACAGTAAACGTTACCGTAGCGAGGATTCCGGTTTTAACGTTGATGCCGGTATTGCCGCTGATTTTGGCGAGAATTTTACCGTGGGCGTAAGCGGACAAAACCTGGTATCGCGTAATATCGACACCAAAGTGGTCAACGGTTATAGCGATACCTATCAAATTACGCCGCTGGTCACGGCGGGCGTCGCCTGGAACACGGACATGGTGACCTTAACCGCCGATGGCGATTTAACGGAAACCAAAGGCTTTAAAAGTGAGAAAGACAGCCAGTACGCAGGCGTAGGGGCGGAAGTGCGCCCACTTTCCTGGCTTGCAGTGCGTGCAGGTTACCGCGCCGATATCAAAGGTAACGACAATGACGTCTTTACCGCTGGTGTCGGTTTTGCGCCGTTCAATCGGGTCCATCTTGACCTGACCGGTGCAGTAGGTGAGAAAGAGACCTGGGGAGCGGGAGCGCAGCTTAGCGTGACCTTCTAAAATAATACGGGCGGAACGACGCGGTTCCGCCCATTTTTTCTGAGTGTGGTATAGTGACGCCCCTTTTTTAACCAGATACCTCGATCGCTCGCTTATGTTGCATGAATCCCAGCCTACCGCTTTTGCCGCTCACCGCTTTTCCATTGCGCCGATGCTCGACTGGACCGACAGGCATTGCCGTTATTTTTTGCGCCTGCTGTCACGCCATACGTTGCTGTATACCGAAATGGTGACCACGGGAGCCATTATTCACGGTAAAGGCGACTATCTGGCCTATAGCGAGGAAGAACATCCGGTTGCGTTGCAGCTTGGCGGTAGCGATCCGGCAGCGCTGGCGCAGTGCGCAAAGCTGGCCGAAGCGCGTGGGTATGATGAAATCAACCTTAACGTGGGCTGTCCGTCTGACCGGGTACAAAACGGCATGTTTGGCGCATGCCTGATGGGCAATGCGCAACTGGTGGCAGACTGCGTAAAAGCCATGCGGGATGTGGTGTCGATTCCGGTAACGGTAAAAACCCGTATTGGCATTGACGATCAGGACAGTTATGAATTCCTCTGTGAGTTCATTAATACCGTGTCCGGTAAGGGCGAATGCGAAATGTTCATTATTCACGCCCGCAAAGCCTGGCTGTCTGGCCTGAGCCCGAAAGAAAACCGTGAAATTCCGCCGCTTGATTACCCTCGCGTCTATCAGTTGAAACGCGATTTTCCGCATCTGACGATGTCGATTAATGGCGGCATTACATCACTGGAGCAGGCGAAGGCGCATCTTGAGCATATGGATGGCGTCATGGTAGGACGTGAAGCTTATCAAAACCCTGGCATGCTGGCGGCGGTCGACCGGGAGATTTTCGGCGTGGCGGGCGCATCGCCCGATCCGGTTTCAGTGGTGCGCGCCATGTACCCTTACATTGAACGCGAGCTGAGCCAGGGCGCTTATCTTGGACACATTACCCGGCATATGCTTGGGCTGTTTCAGGGCGTACCCGGTGCGCGTCAGTGGCGTCGTTATTTAAGCGAAAATGCCCATAAAGCAGGCGCAGATATTAATGTGCTGGAAAACGCTCTGCGTAAAGTCGCCGGTCCACAATAAATTCTCGCTAAAAACTGGTCAAATTCACTACGCCTCGCCTGTAAAAGCGGGGCGTTTTTATTGATATTCAGTGGGTTATAGTTGGCATGATTCTTGTAATAACTCATCAGAAGATGTGTTGGGAGAAAAAGCCATGTTGGAACTTTTATTCGTATTAGGGTTTTTTGTGATGTTGCTGGTGACCGGCGTATCGCTGCTCGGCATTCTGGCGGCGTTAGCTGTGGCGACGGCGTTAATGTTTGTCGGTGGCGTATTTGCCATCATCTTTAACGTGTTGCCCTGGTTATTGTTAGCGGTTGCCATCGTCTGGGTAGTCAGAGCAATAAAGCAGCCGAAGCTTCCGCTTTATCAGCGCAACAATCGTTGGCGTTACTAAGTATTGCGGCATGGGTCACAACCTGATGATCCGGTTGAGTATTATCGCTGATGCGACGTAGGAATTGGCGGGTTAATCTGTCACTATGCGCGGGTTAACGAATTCATCGCTGCTGTACCCTACATATGGCGCGAACGATAAAAAAGAAAGGGCTTCCTGCGGGAAGCCCTAATTCTTTCTAAGGAATCAACAGACTGGAGCCCTGGGTTGCCCGGCTTTCGAGCGTTTCATGGGCCTTCTGCGCATCCGTTAACGCAAAGCGCTGATCCGGCGCCACTTCTACCTTGATCACCCCGCTGGCGATAAGCGAAAACAGTTCATTACTGGCTTCTTCCAGTTCCGCACGGTTGGTGACATAACCATTCAGGGAAGGGCGCGTCACAAACAGCGATCCTTTCTGATTGAGAATGCCCAGATTCACACCCGTTACCGGGCCTGACGAGTTACCGAAACTGACCATCAGTCCGCGCCGTTGCAGGCAATCCAGCGAGGCTTCCCAGGTTTCTTTCCCGACAGAGTCGTAAACCACCCGCACTTTTTTGCCGCCGGTGATTTCGCGCACCCGATCGACGACGCTCTCTTCCTGGTAGTTGATGACCTGCCACGCGCCAGCCTGTTTAGCGCGTTCCGCTTTTTGCGCCGAGCCGACGGTGCCGATCAGTTTTGAACCCAATGCTTTGGCCCATTGACAGGCAATCAGACCCACGCCGCCCGCCGCCGCATGGAACAGGAAGGGTTCGTCCGGTTTAATTTCATAGGTTTTACGCAGCAGATAGAACACGGTCAGCCCTTTCAGGAACGACGCGGCAGCCTGCTCATAGGAGATCGCATCCGGCAGCAGCGCGACTTTATCCGCCGGCACGTTATGCACCTCGCTGTATGCGCCAAGCGAGGACTGGGCATACACCACGCGGTCGCCCGCTTTGATATGGGTGACGTTTTTGCCAACTTTACTCACCACGCCCGCGGCTTCGGTTCCCAGCCCGCTTGGCAACGCGGGAGGCGGATACAAACCGCTGCGGATATAGGTGTCGATGTAGTTAATCCCAATGGCTTTATTCTCGACCTGGATTTCGTTTTCCGCCGGGTCCCCAGGGGTGAACTCAACCGCTTTGAGTACGTCCGGGCCGCCATGCTTTTGAAACTCAATGCGTATTGCCATGTATCCTCCGCTGTCATATCGTTTGGGCGCGGGTGGCCTGTGGGATAGCGCGGCATCGCGGGCTTGTGTGCGATGCAACTTGTTTCCTCAGGGTATATAATGCCCGTCCCCCTAATCTAACTCGGTAACTCCATTCACTATGGCAGGAAATAAACCCTTCAACAAACCCGCTGAGCCTCGCGATCCTCAGGTCGCCGGGTTAAAAATTCCCCCGCATTCGATTGAAGCGGAACAGTCGGTGTTGGGCGGTTTGATGCTGGATAACGAACGCTGGGACGATGTGGCCGAGCGTGTCGTGGCGGAAGACTTTTATACCCGTCCCCATCGCCATATTTTTACTGAGATGCATCGCCTTCAGGAGATGGGAAAACCTATCGACCTGATTACGCTGTCTGAATCGCTGGAGCAGCAGGGGCAGCTCGACAGCGTTGGCGGGTTCGCCTATTTAGCCGAGTTATCCAAAAACACGCCAAGTGCTGCGAACATCAGCGCCTATGCCGATATCGTGCGGGAACGCGCGGTGGTACGCGACATGATTACCGTGGCGAATGAAATTGCCGACGCCGGTTTTGACCCGCAAGGGCGCAGCAGTGAAGACCTGCTGGATCTGGCGGAATCCCGGGTATTTCAGATAGCCGAAAACCGCGCCAATAAAGACGAAGGCCCGAAAAGCATCGATCAGATCCTTGAGGCCACCGTTGCGCGTATTGAAACGCTCTATCAGCAGCCGCACGACGGCGTCACCGGCGTGGATACCGGTTATCAGGATCTGAATAAAAAAACCGCCGGGTTGCAGCGCTCCGATTTGATTATCGTGGCGGCACGTCCGTCGATGGGTAAAACCACGTTCGCCATGAACCTGTGCGAAAACGCCGCGATGTTGCAGGATAAACCGGTGCTGATTTTCAGCCTTGAGATGCCCGGCGAACAGATCATGATGCGTATGCTGGCGTCGCTGTCGCGTGTCGATCAAACGCGCATTCGTACCGGGCAACTGGATGATGAGGACTGGGCGCGCATTTCCGGCACCATGGGCATTTTGCTGGAAAAGCGCAATATGTACATTGACGACTCCTCCGGCCTGACGCCGACAGAAGTTCGCTCACGCGCGCGCCGTATTTTCCGCGAACACGGCGGGTTAAGCCTGATCATGATCGACTACCTGCAACTGATGCGCGTGCCGTCGCTCTCTGAAAACCGTACGCTGGAAATTGCGGAAATCTCCCGCTCCCTGAAAGCGCTGGCGAAAGAGTTGCAGGTGCCGGTGGTCGCACTCTCCCAGCTCAACCGCTCGCTGGAACAGCGCGCCGATAAACGCCCCGTCAACTCCGACTTGCGTGAATCCGGGTCCATCGAACAGGACGCCGACTTAATTATGTTTATCTATCGTGATGAGGTGTATCACGAGAACAGCGACCTGAAAGGGATCGCGGAAATTATTATTGGTAAGCAGCGTAACGGGCCGATCGGTACGGTGCGCCTGACCTTTAACGGGCAGTGGTCGCGGTTTGATAACTACGCGGGCCCGCAGTACGACGACGAATAACTCCCCGTCATCCTTCACGCCGCAGGTGCGTTGACCTGGTGCGCTCACCCCGGTCACTTACTGATGTAAGCTCCCGGGGTCCACGCACGCGTCGCCTTCCTGCAACGCGAATGATTTAGGGGATTCCCCATGAAATCCACTTAAATGCAAGGAATGACATGCAAGCGGCAACTGTTGTGATTAACCGCCGCGCTCTGCGACACAACTTACAACGCCTGCGCGAACTGGCTCCGGACAGTCGCATGGTGGCGGTTGTGAAAGCAAACGCTTATGGTCACGGTCTGCTGGAGACCGCGCGTACCTTAACTGATGCCGATGCGTTCGGCGTTGCCCGTCTCGAAGAAGCGTTGCGTTTGCGGGAAGGAGGCATTACCCAGCCTGTCCTGCTACTGGAAGGTTTCTTTAACGCCGACGACCTGCCGACTATCTCCCGGGAAGGATTCCACACCGTGGTGCACAGCGACGAGCAACTGAGCGCACTGGAGCAGGCCAATGTGGATGAACCCATCACCGTCTGGATGAAACTGGATACCGGTATGCACCGCCTGGGCGTGCTACCTGAACACGCCGATGCGTTCTATGATCGGTTGAGCGCCTGCAAAAACGTCCGCCAGCCAGTCAATATCGTTAGCCACTTCGCCCGTGCCGACGAGCCGGAATGCGGCGCAACGGAAAAACAACTGGCGATATTCAATCGCTTTACCGAAGGTAAACCTGGCCAGCGTTCCATTGGCGCGTCGGGCGGTATTCTGCTGTGGCCGCAGTCGCATCTTGAGTGGGTGCGACCAGGCATCATTCTTTACGGCGTTTCTCCGCTGGACACGAAACCCTGGGGCGAAGATTTTGGATTCAGACCGGTGATGACGTTAACCTCCAGTCTGATCGCCGTGCGTGAGCATAAAGCGGGCGAGCCGGTAGGCTATGGCGGTACCTGGGTGAGCGAACGCGATACCCGTCTCGGCGTGATTGCGCTGGGCTATGGTGATGGATATCCGCGCAGCGCCCCGTCCGGTACCCCGGTCCTGGTTAATGGCCGTGAAGTGCCGATCGTCGGACGTGTGGCGATGGATATGATTTGCGTTGACCTCGGCCCGCGGGCGCAGGAAAAACCTGGCGACAGCGTAGTGATGTGGGGCGACGGGCTGCCCGTCGAACGCATAGCCGCCATGACTGGAGTAAGTGCTTACGAACTTATTACCCGGCTCACGCCGCGCATGGCGACACGCTATCTTGATTAACGTAATGCAACAGGAGCGGCCATGGGCCAATTCCCGGAACTGGCAGCCTGCGTAACCTACGCGCTTTCGGTCCTGCTGGCCGCCCGTAACAGCATCCATACCTGGTGGATGGGTATCATCGGCTGTGTGCTGTATGGCTGGGTGTTTTTCGCGGTGCAGCTCTATGCCGATGTGACTTTGCAGGTCTTCTTTGTCGGGGCCAGCATTGCGGGCTGGATAAACTGGCTTAAAGGGGATCAGGGGTCGCCTTTGCCTGTCCGTAAAACCCGCCTGCGCCACGTTTTGATGCTGCTTTGTTGTGCGCTGGCGGTGGCGGGGGGATATGGCCTGGTACTGCATACCTGGACCAACGCATGGGCGCCATGGCTGGACTCGCTGGTCCTGACCTTCAGCGTGCTGGCGCAGTTTATGTTGATGGGACGGCGGATTGAAAACTGGTATGTCTGGCTGGCTGTTAATACGCTGGCCGTTCCGCTGTATATGGCGCGCGAACTCTACCTTACGGCGATTTTGTATGCCTTTTTCTGGCTTAACGCCTGGTACGGTTTATATCAATGGCGTAAAGAGCTGGCCACCGCATGAAGCACTTTAACGTAGGTTTAGTGGTTGGCAAATTCTCGCCTTTGCATCTGGGCCATGAAGCGCTTATTACGATTGCCCGTTCCAGCTGCCAGCATGTCATTCTCGTCAGTTATTCGCTGCCCGAGCTGCCGGGTTGCGAGGCCGATAAACGTCGCCGGTGGTTAAACACGCGTTTCCCCGATTGCCGGAGCCTTGTCGTGACGCCCCAACAGGCCGAGTCATGGGGAATGACCCTGCCCGATAACCTGGAAGCGGATTCACTCCACCGTCATTTTACCGCCTCACTCTGTCTGGATATCCTGCGCTGTAAGCCGGATGCGGTGTTTACAGCCGAGGATTATGGTGATGGCTTTGCGCAGGTGCTCAGCGCACGCTTCGGCAAACCGGTGGAACATATCCGTACGCAGCGGCTTGCCGATTTTCCTGCTATTTCCGGCACCCTGATACGCAGCGATGTGCACCAGTACCGCCACTTGCTGGCAGCAGAGGTTTACGCGGATTTCGTTGAACGTATTTGCCTTCTTGGCGGCGAGTCGACCGGCAAAAGCACATTGACCCGGGCGCTGGCCGCGGCGTTAAATACGGCCTGGGTGGAAGAGTATGGCCGTGAGCGGTGGGAGCAAAAAGCGGGCTGTCTGGAATATCACGACATGCTACAGATCGCGCTTACGCAAATTCAGAGAGAAGAGCAGGCCCGGCCCGATCGCTACCTGATTTGCGATACTTCCCCGTTAACCACGCTGTTTTACGCCCAACATTATTTCGGCCATGCCGACCCACAGCTTGAGGCGCTGTCACATCGTCCTTACTCGCTGGTGGTGCTGTGTGAGGCCGATTTTCCGTTTGTGCAGGACGGTACCCGACAGGATGCGGCATTTCAGGCCATGCAGCAGGCATGGTATTTACAGACCCTCTCCTGGCGCGGGATACCCTTTTTGCGCGTCAACGGTCCGGTCGCGCAGCGGGTGAACCAGATTATTGAGGCTTTACGCAGCCCTCAGTAAACGCGCCAGTTAAAGATTACGCATTTCACCTCGATCTCGACGGGGCTCCGGTTTATTGTGTGAATTCATCACACCGTAAACCAGGAGTACCTCAGCGTGTTTCAAAAAGTTGACGCCTATGCGGGCGACCCTATTTTGTCTTTGATGGAGCGTTTCAAAGAAGATCCTCGCGCCGATAAAGTGAACCTGAGCATCGGGCTTTATTACAATGAAGACGGGATCATTCCGCAATTGCAGGCCGTTGCGAAAGCTGAAGCGCGTTTGAACGCGCAGCCGCATGGGGCAACGCTTTATCTGCCGATGGAAGGGCTCAGCAGCTATCGTCACACCATTGCGCCGCTGCTGTTCGGTGCAGACCATCCGGTATTACAACAACACCGTGTCGCCACAATACAAACCCTGGGCGGTTCGGGCGCGCTGAAAGTCGGCGCGGATTTTCTCAAACGCTACTTTCCTGAATCTGGCGTATGGGTCAGCGATCCGACCTGGGAAAACCACGTTGCAATATTTGAAGGCGCTGGATTCGAAGTAAGTACTTACCCCTGGTTTGATGACGACACGAAAGGCGTACGCGTTGACGCGCTGCTGGAAAAACTGAATACGCTACCCGCGCAAAGTATTGTGCTGCTGCATCCCTGCTGCCATAACCCCACGGGCTCAGATTTAACGCCTGCTCAATGGGATGCGGTGGTTGAGGTGCTGAAAGCGCGTGAGCTGATCCCCTTCCTGGATATCGCCTATCAAGGCTTCGGTGCAGGTATGGAACAGGATGCTTATGCCATCCGCGCAATCGCCAGCGCAGGTCTGCCCGCACTGGTCAGCAATTCGTTTTCGAAAATCTTCTCACTTTATGGCGAACGCGTGGGCGGTTTGTCTGTGGTTTGTGAAGATGCGGACGCGGCAGGACGCGTACTGGGCCAGTTAAAAGCCACCGTCCGCCGCAACTACTCCAGCCCGCCGAATTTTGGTGCGCAGGTGGTGGCGCTGGTGCTGAGCGACGATGAACTTCGAGCCAGCTGGCTTGCGGAAGTTGAAGCGATGCGCAGCCGTATTCTGGCCATGCGTCAGGCGCTGGTGGATGTGCTTAAAGAGGCGGTGCCCGGCCGCAATTTCGATTACCTGTTACAGCAGCGCGGCATGTTCAGCTATACCGGCTTTAGCGAGGAGCAGGTGGCGCGTCTGCGTGATGAGTTCGGCGTTTATCTCATCGCCAGCGGGCGTATGTGCGTGGCGGGTTTAAATACTCATAACGTTCAACGTGTCGCTCAGGCGTTCGCGGCCGTGATGTAATCCCGTCATGGAGGAGGACGTTTTATGCGATCTTCCTCCATGTTTCGATAAAACCTCTTCCGGATTTTACCTTTCGCCCATTAGGTTACACACTTACCTGAACTGATTTCTTTTAGGGAGTGGTGTATGTGGGTTCAACAAACGGTAACGCTCAAAGCGAGGCCAAGAGGATTTCATCTGATCACGGATGAGCTTCTGGGGCAGATTGAGGGGCTTTCACGCGTTAACGTTGGGTTGCTTCATCTGCTGCTTCAACATACCTCCGCTTCCCTTACGCTAAATGAAAATTGCGATCCCTCGGTGCGTCGCGACATGGAACGCCATTTTCTGCAGGCGGTGCCGGACAACGCCCCGTGGGAACACGATTATGAAGGGCCGGACGATATGCCGTCGCATATCAAATCGTCAATGCTGGGCGTCTCACTGTTATTGCCGGTCAAAAACGGGCAGGTGCAGCTTGGCACATGGCAAGGGATTTGGTTAGGGGAACATCGTACAGACGGCGGTTCTCGCCGGATAATCGCCACGTTACAAGGGGAAGAAAGATGACAAATTCAGAACTGCTTGATTATTGCATGAAGAAAACCGGCGCGGAGCAAAGCGTGCACAGCGACTGGAAAGCCACTCAAATCAAGCTGATGGACGTCCTGTTTGCCATGGTTCATGACGTCAACGGCAGGCCCGCCGTGTCGTTGAAAACCAGCCCGGAGCTGGCGGAATTGCTTCGTCAAAAACATGAAGATGTGTTCCCCAGCGCGCATTTGAATAAAGCGCACTGGAGTACGTTATATCTGGATGGAAGCCTGCCCACTTCGCAAATCTATTATCTGATTGACGCGTCCTATCAGCAGGCGATGACATTGCTGCCTGAGCAGGCCAGGCAGCAATTGTCGTTGTGACTTACGAGCGGGATTGAGGAAGCATCGGTTTCAGGAAGCGCGCCGTATAAGAAGCCTCACATTGGGCGACTGTTTCAGGCGTACCTGAAACCAGAATTTCCCCGCCGCCGCTGCCGCCTTCCGGGCCTAAATCGACAATCCAGTCTGCGGTTTTGATGACGTCCAGATTGTGCTCAATCACCACAATCGTGTTGCCCTGATCGCGCAGCTGGTGCAGCACGTCCAGCAACTGTTGGATATCGGCAAAATGCAGGCCGGTGGTCGGTTCATCCAGAATATACAGCGTCTGACCGGTGCCACGTTTCGACAGCTCACGCGCCAGTTTCACGCGCTGGGCTTCACCGCCGGAAAGGGTCGTTGCGGACTGACCGAGGCGGATGTAGGTCAGGCCTACGTCCATCAGCGTTTGCAGCTTACGCGCCAGCGCAGGTACGGCATCAAAAAATTCACGCGCCTCTTCGATGGTCATATCGAGCACTTCGTGAATGGTTTTGCCTTTGTACTTAATCTCCAGCGTTTCACGGTTATAGCGTTTGCCTTTGCACTGATCGCAGGGCACGTAGATATCCGGCAGAAAGTGCATTTCCACTTTGATCACGCCGTCGCCCTGACAGGCTTCGCAGCGCCCGCCGCGCACGTTAAAGCTAAAACGCCCTGGCGTATAGCCGCGTGAGCGCGATTCAGGAACGCCGGCAAACAGTTCGCGCACCGGCGTAAAGACGCCAGTATAGGTCGCCGGGTTAGAGCGCGGTGTCCGGCCAATCGGGCTCTGATCGATATCAATAACTTTATCGAAATGCTCCATACCGTGAATTTCACGATACGGTGCCGGTTCGGCGATGGTCGCGCCGTTAAGCTGCCGCTGGGCGATAGGGAACAGCGTATCGTTGATCAGCGTCGATTTGCCCGAACCGGACACCCCGGTGATACAGGTGAACAGTCCGACTGGCAGCGTCAGCGTCACGTCTTTAAGGTTGTTGCCTTTTGCGCCGACCAGCTTAAGTACTTTTTCCGGGTCGGCCTGAACGCGCTGTTTCGGAACGGAAATCTCGCGTTTGCCGCTCAGGTACTGGCCGGTCAGGGACTCCTCAACTGCCATAATGTCTTTCATGGTGCCTTCAGCCACGACCTGGCCGCCATGAACACCTGCGCCGGGGCCGATATCGATAATATGATCGGCGGCGCGGATCGCGTCCTCATCATGCTCCACCACAATCACGGTGTTGCCGAGATCGCGAAGGTGGATAAGCGTTTCCAGCAGACGTTCATTATCGCGCTGGTGCAGGCCGATTGACGGCTCATCCAGGACATACATCACGCCGACCAGGCCCGCGCCGATTTGGCTCGCCAGACGAATACGCTGCGCTTCACCGCCGGAGAGCGTTTCTGCCGACCGGGAAAGCGTAAGGTAGTTCAGGCCAACATTCACCAGGAACTTCAGGCGATCGCCAATCTCTTTCAGCACTTTTTCGGCGATTTTCGCCCGCTGACCGGAAAGCCTGAGATTGTTAAAAAAGTCCATGGCGTGACCAATACTCATATCAGAGATAGTCGGCAGCGCAGTATTTTCAACAAAAACGTGGCGCGATTCACGGCGCAGACGGGTACCGTCGCAGGTGGCGCAGGGGCGGTTGCTGATAAATTTCGCCAAATCTTCACGCACTGCGGAGGATTCGGTTTCTTTATAGCGACGCTCCATATTGTGCAGCACACCCTCAAAGGGATGACGGCGCACGGAAGTATCACCGCGATCGTTCATATACTTAAATTCGATGGTTTCCCGGCCTGACCCGTTAAGCACCACGTTTTTCACGGTGGCGCTCAGCGCGTTCCAGGGGGTTTCCACGTCAAATTTGTAGTGATCCGCCAGCGAGCGCAGCATCGTAAAGTAATAGAAATTACGGCGATCCCAGCCGCGGATTGCGCCGCCAGCCAGCGACAGCTCGCCATTTTGCACTACGCGATCCGGATCGAAATATTGCTGAACACCAAGGCCGTCACAGGTCGGGCAGGCACCCGCCGGGTTATTGAACGAGAACAGGCGCGGTTCGAGTTCGCGCATGCTGTAGCCGCACACCGGGCAGGCGAAGTTAGCCGAAAACAGCATTTCTTCAGCGTCAGCATTATCCATATCCGCGACAATCGCCGTACCGCCGGATAATTCCAGCGCGGTTTCAAACGATTCTGCCAGGCGCTGCGACAGATCTTCACGCACTTTGAAGCGATCGATGACCACTTCAATGGTGTGCTTCTTATGCAGTTCCAGGGTCGGCGGATCGGACAGATCGCACACCTCGCCATCAATACGGGCGCGGATATAACCCTGACTGGCGAGATTTTCTAAGGTTTTAGTGTGTTCGCCTTTGCGCTCTTTAATAACCGGCGCAAGCAGCATCAGGCGTTTGCCTTCCGGCTCGGACAGCACGTTATCGACCATCTGGCTGACGGTTTGCGCCGCCAGCGGGACATCGTGATCCGGGCAGCGCGGCTCACCGACACGCGCATACAGCAGACGCAGGTAATCATGAATTTCAGTAATCGTACCCACCGTGGAACGGGGGTTATGCGATGTCGATTTCTGTTCTATCGAAATCGCGGGAGACAGCCCTTCGATATGATCGACATCCGGTTTTTCCATCAGAGACAGAAACTGCCGCGCATACGCCGACAGCGATTCGACATAGCGACGCTGCCCTTCGGCGTACAGGGTGTCAAAAGCCAGTGAGGATTTGCCTGAACCCGACAGCCCTGTCACGACAATGAGCTTGTCGCGGGGGATGACGAGATTGATATTTTTGAGATTGTGGGTGCGGGCGCCCCGTACTTCTATCTTATCCATTCACCTTTCCCGGTAGAAACGCTGTTTGCCTGGTCTTTCGTGTTGCGGAAGAGAAGAGAACCGGCTGCCAGAAACGGCTAATTATGACACAATTTGACCTGAATGGATATACAGTATTGGAATGCATCTTGTGTCGGTTTGTGCAAAAATGTTCGCCCGGCGCTTTTTTCTGGAATCCTGCTCGCAGCTATCAAACTGCGGCTTTGTGATGGTACAATCGCGCGTTTACACTATTTAGAAACCTTTCAGGAGACTCGATCATGGCCAGCAGAGGCGTAAACAAGGTTATTCTCGTGGGTAATCTGGGCCAGGACCCGGAAGTACGCTATTTGCCAAGTGGCGGCGCAGTCGCTAACTTCACGCTGGCTACTTCTGACTCCTGGCGCGATAAGCAAACCGGCGAAATGAAGGAACAGACTGAGTGGCACCGCGTTGTGATGTTCGGCAAACTGGCTGAAGTGGCAGGCGAATATCTGCGTAAAGGTTCTCAGGTTTATATCGAAGGCCAACTGCGTACCCGCAAATGGACCGATCAATCTGGTCAGGAACGCTATACCACCGAGATTAACGTTCCACAAATCGGCGGCGTAATGCAGATGTTAGGCGGACGTCAGGGCGGCGGCGCGCCGGCTGGCGGTGGTCAGCAGCAGGGCGGTTGGGGTCAGCCTCAGCAGCCGCAGCAAGCTCAGGGCGGCAACCAGTTCAGCGGCGGCGCGCAATCACGTCCGCAGCAGCAACAGGCGCCAGCCTCATCTAACAATGAGCCGCCAATGGACTTCGACGACGATATTCCGTTCTGAATGACATAAAGTGATTTTTGTTAAGTAATTCTTAATCTGGTTTATTTAATAGATTGGTTTTACTAAGGATAAATGAAAAATTAAGCCCTTTAAGTGTGTAAACATTTGAAGGGCTTTTTTGTACTGCATAGTTCTGTGTTTTTGTGAAATCGTATAATTAATTATATTGTAAAGATGGGTTTTGCAGCTATCCTTGTTTTGTTAACAATGGTGGTGTAATGAAAATAGAGTTAGTCACGCACAAAACAGGTGAGCAAATACCAATGATGCTGGATGCTTCTGGTATGCCAGTTGCTTTACCCAATGAATTTATCCTGGCCAGACGATCCCTTAGTACCATGAATCGCCACGGATAATCTAGACACTTCCGAGCCGTTGATAATACTGGTTTTC
>OKCK01000065.1_pt1 | contig 51089 bp, 49 predicted proteins | sample 1614961 | NCBI WGS metagenome assembly OKCK01 (sample SAMN04436984, study PRJEB24849) | human gut metagenome | biome: human gut; feature: NICU; material: stool | host: Homo sapiens | place: USA: Saint Louis, MO | collected 2010-07-31
CCACCGAGATCTACACTCTTTCCCTACACGACGCTCTTCCGATCTGCGTTGCTAAAGATGAGGTAATAAACCCACGCCGTTGAGGGACGGCTTTAGTCAAGTCGGTTCCTGGTAAGGGGTTTGTGAGTCCGGGTGCGGGAAGAACAAGGCATCATCGTGACTTTATTGATTTGAAATCCAGGATGAGCGTTTAAAATTCTGCTCGATAATTCATCAATAGCTGCCGCCGCCGTTAATAATAAATTCTTATCAATAACGCACTGGTCGCGCTCGCCGTCGACGATCCGCCGTAAATAATCAGCAAACTCCTGATATTTATCAATATTCATTGCTGTTCTCCCTGTAATAACACCACGTCAATCATATGGCTATAAGCAGTTTCGCGCTTAAAGAAAATCGCTATCAATGTGATAGGAAGCAACATTAATGTAAAATTCTGGTTTTTCATGCCGGTATTCGCCGAAATGACTGGTCATTCTCAGCATAAAATAAAGTGTAGTCGATAATAAAACTGGCCGATATACGGCCAGTTTTATTTATTTGCCCGGGCTGTTGCGCCCCATTAAACAAGGGCTTCCTGCGGGTGATAATTTCGTTAGAAGCGATAGCCCGCAGAGAACATAAACACCCACGGGTCGAGGCGGGTTTTAATATTTTGCTGTTCACCCGCGGCTTTGAATTTCACTTCCGTATCGATATCCATATACCAGACCGACATGTTGATCAGCCAGTTGGGGTTAATCAAATAATCCAGGCCAACCTGGCCCGCTGCGCCCCAGGAATCCTTAACGCTTAAATCGCTAAGCTGCGCGCTTTTACCGGTGTCATTGAATTTTTCATCAAAGAATGTGGTGTAGTTTACCCCAACCCCGACATATGGCCGCGCTTTGCTGGTGGAATCACCGAAGTACCACTGCGCCATTAACGTAGGCGGAAGGTGGTGAACGGTCGCCAGGTCGCCGGTCGCGCCAAGCCCGACCTTATGCTGGAACGGCGTAGCCGCCAGCAGTTCAACACCGACATTCTCCGTTGCCATCCAGGTAAAGGTCAGGCCCAGCTGGGTGTTGTTATTCACATTAAAGCCACCCATGCCTAACACATCCTGCGATCCTTCCGTCGGGCGTACCGTCGCCGTACCCGCACGAACAAAAAACTCATTGGCATCATGCGCCTGTGCAATACCCGCAACACATCCCAAAAGCGCCAGTGCCACCGTCAATTTTTTCATTACCCTTCCCTCTTTGTGGTTTTATTTGCGCGGTGAATATACCTACAAAGAAGTATTAAGTGATCTCGATTCGATCACACTTAGCGGGCTAATTTAACATTTATTGATATAGATTAATTTTTACATGTCATTTACCAGACGGAACATCGCGTCCACATCAATCCCCCTTCGACACATCAAAAAAATTTTGTTTTTAACATCTTGCGCAGCGCTTTCAGGCTGGCTAACGTGATGGTTCTTTAAGCGAATGCGTTTTGATGCGGGTGTGTGATGAGTAATGAATGCTTGTCTTGCGGTGCGTGTTGTGCGTTTTTTCGTGTTTCTTTTTACTGGGCCGAAGCTGATGACGGCGGCGGCCAGGTCCCTGCTCAACTAACGGAACCCGTTACGCCTTTCCTGCGCTGTATGCGTGGCACCAATGCGCGTGCCCCGCGCTGCGTTGCTTTACAGGGCGAACCGGGTAAAAACGTGAGTTGTGCGATTTATCATCAACGGCCTTCGCCGTGCCGTGAGTTTTCACTCTCTGGTGAAAACGGGATCACCCATGATGCCTGTAACCGGGCGCGGGCCCATCACGGTCTTCCTCCTTTGTATGGCACAGATTTACTGAGCTTGACCATTCACAATGCTGCAACTGACAGGCCATCCAGGGTACAATCGCCGCCAGATTAATACCGGCAATTAACTCAAGGAGAGTGCATGTCTATCACGGCAAAAACCGTTTACCGTGACACGGGAAATTTTTTTCGCAATCAGCTCACTACCATTTTGCTGATCGCGCTGTTATGTGCCTTTGTGACGGTTCTTTTCGGCCATGCCTTTTCACCCACTGAAGAGCAGCTCTCCATTCTCAGCGAAGGGGATAATTTAACCGGGAGCGTAGGGTTGTTCGAGCTGGTCCAGAACATGACGCCGGAGCAACAGCAGGTATTACTCCGCGCGTCTGCTGCCTCCACGTTTTCGGGTTTGTTCGGCAACGCTATTCTCGCAGGCGGCATTCTCCTGCTCATCCAGATGGTGTCTGCCGGGCAGCCGGTGAGCGCGCTACGGGCCATTGGTGCCAGCGCGTCGGTGCTGCCGCGCATGTTTTTACTGATCCTGCTGACCACCCTGCTGGTGCAGCTCGGGATTATGCTGATTGTCCTGCCGGGCGTTATTCTGGCGATTGTGCTGTCTCTGGCACCGGTCATGCTGGTGCAGGATAAAGTCGGCATCTTCCAGGCAATGCGTAACAGTATGCGGATGGCATGGAGCAATATGCGCCTTGTGGCACCTGCAGTGATGAGCTGGTTACTTGCGAAAACCGCATTGCTGTTGATGGCATCGGCTTTTGCGGCCCTGACGCCGCAGGTGGGCGCGATTGTCGCTAATACCCTGAGTAACTTACTTTCAGCCTTGCTGCTGATCTATCTGTACCGGTTGTACATGCTGTTACGCCAATAACCTTCTCCTGCTCCTGACGCTCACGTTATAGTCAGGAGCCCTTCTTTACGGAATCGATTATGAAGCAGTTTCTCGACTTTTTACCGCTGATCGTCTTCTTCGCTTTCTACAAGCTTTACGACATCTATGCAGGCACTGCCGCGTTGATTGTCGCCACTGCCGCGGTGCTGATTTACAGCTGGTTTAAATACCGCAAAATTGAAAAGATGGCGCTGATTACCTTTGTTTTGGTGGCGGTATTCGGCGGCCTGACCTTGTTTTTCCATAATGATGAATTTATTAAATGGAAAGTCACCGTCATTTATGCCCTGTTCGCCTGCGCGTTGCTGATAAGTCAGTGGGTGATGAAAAAACCGTTAATCCAGAGCATGCTGGGTAAAGAACTTACGCTGCCGCAGTCGGTTTGGTCGCGTTTAAATATTGCCTGGGCGCTGTTCTTTATTACCTGCGGTCTCGCCAATATCTATATCGCATTCTGGCTGCCGCAAAGCGTGTGGGTTAACTTTAAAGTGTTTGGCCTGACGGCGTTAACCCTGGTCTTTACCCTGCTTAGCGGCATCTATATTTATCGCCATATGCCTCAGGATGAGAAAGAATCAAAATTGAAATAACTCACTATTTTCAATGAGTTTTTATATTTAAAATTCTTGGTGATGACATTAAAACACGCTTCGATGTAAGCCTTACGCGAAGCGTGTTTTTTTATCCCTGAGTTGTATCAACTTACTTTAAGCCAATCCAAAACCGTGTCGTATAGCAGGTTGAAAGCCTCTCTTTTTTTATCTGGTGCTGGATACCCTGTCCTTTCTGTTGAGCTCGTCAATTAATCGCCAGGGTCTGCTAAGTGCCAGGAGCGGACGTTTCCTACCCGCTAGTGCCGACGTAATTGTCATTCCACACGTCGTAATCCGCAAAGTAGCAGGTTCAGCGCGGTGATGGCTTTTGTCAGCCGTACATTGCTTTCATCACTGTCGGCAATCCAGAATGCAGCTTCTGCCAGGCTACCATAAATCAGCGAAGCCAAACCGTCCGGATCGACGTCTACGATGATACCTTGCTGAATCAGTTCACGAATGATGCATCTCATTGCTTCCACGCAATTACGTTGCGATTCAGGTGAAGAACCTCCCAGTACCGCTTTTGCATCACGTAACACAATGCGCTGAATTTCAGGCTCCAGCGTCATTTCCAGGTAAGCCCGACATCGGCTGCAAAAGCCGTCCCACGGATCCGCTGCATTACTGGAAATTTTCTGCAGGCGTTGATCCATCTCGTCATCTATCTGCTCCACCACAGCCGCCAGCAATCCTTTTTTATCACCAAAATGGTGGTAAAGCGCACCGCGGGTCAACCCTGCCTGCGCAGTCAGTTCATCCATCGAGGTTTCAGCGTAGCCATGTTCACAAAAAAACTTACGGGCAGTGGCTAGCAAGGTCGCTCTTGTCTCTTCTGTCTCTGCGCGGGTTCGGCGAACCATCATTTTCTCCTTACATACGGTATGAATGATTATTTACAAACACCTCGTATGAATATAGGGTGTGGATTCATACGTGTTGTATGTATTTTCGCTATGCTACCTCGTTGTGGCAAGTAAACACTACCGGAGATTAAGATGACTTCACTGTATCGAGACCTTTTTTCAAAATCTGGCACAGTAAGTTTTGCCGTTGCAGGCTTGTTGGCGCGGATCCCCTTGCCGATGGCAGGCATAAGTATGATCACACTATTTTCGCAGCGTTACGGTGGCTTTGCGCTAGCCGGAGCCATTTCCGCGACCTTTGTTCTGACCTATGCTCTGATATCACCGCAGATTTCCCGATACGTGGATCGTTATGGCCAGTACCGGATGCTACCTGTGGCTACGGCAATCAGCGTCACGGGTTTTCTTATCCTTATAGCCTGCTCTTATTGGAAAGGTGCCAGCTGGATTCTGTTTATCGGCGCATTGCTTGCGGGATTCATGCCAAGCATGTCTGCCATGGTTCGGGCACGCTGGACTTCTCTGTACAGGGGGCAGCCGCGTTTGCAGACAGCCTATTCGCTTGAAACGGTGCTTGATGAGCTGTCATTTATAGTTGGCCCCCCCCTCTCGATTGGCCTTTCCATCGTACTCTTTCCCCAGGCGGGTCTGCTGCTCACGGCACTTTTGCTGTTTACAGGCGTGTTTGCCCTGGTGATACAGCGTGGCACGGAACCTCCCATTATGACGTTACACTCTGGCAACATTGGGAGGGGTTCGGTCATTCGCCGGGGGAGCGTACGGCTGTTAACACTGCTAATGGTAGCGATGGGCGTTATTGTTGGGACGGTTGATATCGTTAGCGTCGCTTATGCCGGAGAACGGGGGCAACCATCAGCGGCCAGCCTGATTTTATCAGCGTATGCCGCAGGTTCATGTCTGTCCGGATTACTCTATGGCTCACTCAAATTGAAAATCTCACTCCAGCGGATGTTGATGCTGGGCGGGCTAGCCACTGCCATAGCCACAATCCCACTGATACTAGTCACAAATCTTTCCGCACTGGCAGCAGCCGTTTTGCTGGCAGGGTTCTTCTTCGCCCCAACAATGATTGTGGCTATGTCGCTTATTGAACGTCACGTGTCTGAAAGTCAATTAACCGAGGGCATGACCTGGTTATTGGCCGGGCTGAATGTTGGTGTTGCGCTGGGGGCTGCAATCGCTGGTCAGGTTGTTGATAGTAATGGATCGCAGGTTGGATTCTACGTCGCATTATGTGCCGGAGCTCTGGTATTGATCATGGCATTTTTAAGTCATTTAGCACTGCGCAAGCATGATAATCCATCGTTCTGATAGAACTGTATAGTGGATACATTTTCTATACAGAGAGTTCATGGGCTGTTGTTAATGCTGTTGGTCTTGCGACTTTCTTTGCTTCTTTAGCAGAAATATCCCGGCAGGCTTACGGTCGGACTGAAGATCCTTCATGATAACAGCCGCACTCCTGGCTCTGGAAATCGCCGCTGCGCTTTATGTCGGGGTAGTTAATTTAGGGATTGCGCTGGGATCAAGACGTAGGGGATATCGTAGATATTTTGTCCCTGGCGGATACACACCGGCTGGTTTGTAAATTAGCGAGTACTGCCTTTCTTTTAACTATGCTCGCTTGCATTAGTAGAGGAAAGACATAGTAAAAAGCAACGCATGCTCTGATGCATGGAATCTTGCGGACACTGACATTCGCATCTCGCTCACAGCGGATCTTCAATTCAGTTTGTCTGTCCGCTTCGTGCCAGAAGCGGACATTTCATAGACCCAACGTTCAATTGATAATGGACTCAGAAATTATCACTGCCAGGGTTCATGTTAAATTCAGGAAAGGGAATATTAGATGCCATCTGTATACACGCTCAATGAGCTGCTCGGGTTGCTTGTATTTTCAGGAAAATATGAATTTCTTCACAATGATCTGGACTGCATGATCATTGCATGGGCTGAAGATCAAATTATCAAAGGAAATGATTCGGAGACTCTTTTAATCCTCGCTTCACTGGGGCTTGATAATCAACCTGAACGGGCCGAGGTTGAATTATATATGTCACGGTACATGGCAGAGCAGCAGATAAATCTTCCACCGCTAAAAACAGCAGCATTGGTCTGGATCAAGCTATTTATGAGTCAACTTTCCCAGTGCGCTTCCATCCATGATGCAGAGCAGAAAATGTATTTTCTGGTGTGTCATTGTCTTGAGCCTGACGTAAAGATTTTCACTGCGGTGGTCGACACCTTGAAATCGCTTTACTGGCATCTCTTTGATGAGTGGGAGGGACCTGGCACAAGCGAAGCCGTAAGGCTGGAGGAGTCAGAATTCTTTGAGTTGATTAATCGTGCCATATTGCCCTATTCACGTAAAATTGAGAACCCAGATTGGTTGGATCTGCTTGTTCGGTAATTTTTTCCAGCGTCCTGAATGGTGCGACCTTAGCCCAGTTAATTGATGCATCGTGATGTTAGTAACGCCTTAACCAGTTGTGAGGACAATTGCGAACTTCCACTTCTCGCTCACAGCGGACATAGGCCAGACATCAGTCCGCTTTGTGCCAGGAGCGGACGTTTTGTTCGCTACGCTAGATCGATGAGTCAGAATTCAGAAGAGTAAATTCATTACCCGCTGGCTTTTCCAGTGCTACGTTAATGTTGTAGGGAAACCGTGCTGCTTCGCCGCCCACACTGTCGTCATAGCTAATATCAATAATATGATAATTGCAGGAGAGAAAGCGGTAGTCCCTAAGGCATCAAGCAATATACCGCCTATAATACCGCCCCCTGCAATGGCCAGATTCCAGGCCGTGACCAGCATTGACTGCGCTACATCAGCTGCATTGCCTGCCGCTCTTGCAATGGCTGTCTGAAATAATGTTGCAGCACCACCAAAAGACAGGCCCCAGACAGCAACTGCCATACAAACAGCAACAGGCATATCATTAAGCATTCCCAGCACAAACGCAGACAGGGCGAACAGTGCTTACCGATCAGCGTCAGCATGCGCAGATATCTGTCAACAAATACGCCGATAATCCAAATGCCTAATAAAGAAGCAACGCCAAATACCAGCAATATCAGGTCGGTTCGTTCGGCCATGTCCACAGATGCCAGAAATGACGCAATGTAAGTATAAAATATGTTATGTGCCAGCACGAAAGTCAGTACCACAAACAACACCGTGCGGACGCCCGCAAGCGTGAAGACCTGACCAAGGGGCAGGCGCTTGCTGGCGGCCAGCCCCGAAAAGTCAGGCACCCGGATGCGAACCCATACCATCAGCCCCACAGCCATCACGCTCATGATACCGAAGCACATGCGCCATCCGACCAAGCTGCCAAGAAAGGTGCCAGCGGGCACACCAAGTGACAGCGCAAGCGGTGTACCAACCATCGCAATGGCAATAGCTCGTCCTTTCTTTTCTTCTGGCACCATACGTGCGGCATAACCAGCCAGCAATGCCCACACAAGCCCGGCTGAAACGCCCGCAAGGAACCGTACCACCATCGTAATAACATAGTTAACAGAGAGCGCCGTGACGGTGTTAGCCACCACAAATCCTGCCAGCGCTGTCAGTAATAGCGGGCGACGGCGCACGCCCTGCGTGGCGGTCATAAGGGGAATGGCAGCCACGAGTGATCCGACAGCGTAAAGCGTAACGCACTGTCCGGCCAGCGCGCCTGAAATATGCATGTCGGTACTAATCTGTGGAAGTAAACCGGCAGGCAAAGCCTCTGTCAGAATAGTTATGAAACCGGCCAGTGCGAGCGCCAGAAGCGCGGCAATGGGTAGCCGATCATGTTGAGTATTTTGACGCTGAGTGAGAGTTAAATCAGTCATAGTTGTGCCTTGCTGTGTGGCGGAGCCCGGTATCAGGAGCCCGGTACCGCCAGAAGAATTAGGTAGCAGGCATAATGAGGGTGTTACTTACTAAGGACAATAATTCTAATGTGCAAAACATATACGACAAATATTCTCAAATGGCGTTAATGATGGAATCACTCAGTGGCATAACGTTTTTCGTGCAGGCAGCAGAAACAATGAGTTTCTCCGAGGCCGGGCGTAACCTTGGCGTTTCTTCATCAACGGTAGGTAAAAGTGTCTCCCGGCTGGAAGAACGACTGGGCGTCCGCCTGTTTCACCGCAGCACGCGTAGCATAAGACTGACCGCCGAGGGTAGTATGTTTCTTGAACGTTGCCGCCGTATTTTGAGTGAAGTTGAAGCCGCCGAGCTGGAGCTTTCCGAAGCCCGACTGAACCCCCGCGGGCGCTTGCGTATCAGTATGCCTCTTGTTGGCATGCTGGTTATGCCTGCGATAACCGCCTTCATGCATCGTTATCCCGATATCGAACTGGATGTGGATTTTTCGGATCGCATGGTAGATGTGATAGAAGAGGGATTCGATGTAGTCATGCGTACCGGTGAACCAGCTGATTCGCGTCTTATGTCACGCACGCTGGGCTGCTATCAACTAAAGCTGGTTGCTTCGCCAGGCTATCTGGAGGCTTCCGGGGTACCCGAAACGCCAGTAGATTTAGTCCAGCATGCCTGCCTGCATCACAGATTTCCCAGCACAGGCAGACTTGAACCCTGGCCGCTGAAAAGCTCCACTGATACCCCGATATTAAGCCCGCCTGTAACTATGATATGCAACACCTCGACTGCGCTAATGGATGTTGCCCTGGCAGGGCTGGGCATTGCCTGTCTGCCTGATTTCATGGTACGCCCCTCTCTGTCGACAGGACAACTTCATCTGGTACTTGAACAGCATATTGTTCATCAGGGTACTTTCAGATTGTTATGGCCATCAAGTAAGTTTCTGTCATCCAAAATACGCGTGTTCATCGATTTTATGGCCGAAACGCTCTTTGCGGACAATGATGAGATTCGCTAAGGCTGGCATAAGTGATTTGCGATAAATCTGTAGCGAATGCAATGTCCGCTCATCGCTCATAGCGGACATGCCAGTCTGGCGGCCAACTGCTTCGTGCCAGCGGCGGAAGTGAGTTATAGAGGTCGCTGACTAAATATCCGCTTTTACGGCTATGCCATTCAGGAACAAATCTACCAGATGACCAATACGGGATTGTGAGGCTTGACCATTTTCGATTGCGAAAGAAATGGCGGTTATCACGTAGATAAAATCCTCGAAAGTCACATCGCGGCGGATGGTGCCTGCTTCTTGTCCACGTTGAAGTAACCGATGCCCTTCTGCTGTGATTGCGTTACATCCTGGCGTTCCGCATTTAATAAACGTGCCAATCGAAGCAGCAAGACTCTGATACGTGCTCGTGTACATGGCTAGTTCTTCAAGAAAAGTTCTTACCGCGGCTTCAGGCGTTAACGTTGAGTCTCGCTTCCGGCTGTTTTCAGCCAGCGACAGGAAGCGTTCATTGCTGGTTGCGGCGAAGAGCGCCTCACGGGTGGGAAAACGACGATAAAGCGTACCGATTCCAACGCCTGCGGTTTTGGCTACTTCTTCAAGCGGAACCGCCGCGCCTTTTTTTAAAAATAGCTCCTCGGCGGCAGACAGGATACGCATGCGGTTTTTCTGCGCATCTGCACGAAGGGGTGTTTCATCACTCAATTTATTTTCCTCTGCGGCTTGTTAAGTGGAGTATGCCTCCATATTATAAGTGGAGCAACACTCCACTTAATTAAGGATCCGCAAGATGACTAAACGATTTGAAAATAAAGTAGTCGTGATAACCGGGGGCAGTGATGGCATCGGCCTTGCTACAGCAAAACTTTTCGCCCTTGAAGGCGCGCACGTATACATTACGGGGCGTCGACAAGCACAACTTGACGAGGCAGTGAAAGAGATTGGTCACGGTGCGGTCGGTGTGCAAGGTGACGTCACACAACCCGCAGATGTCGCCAGACTTTACCAGCGAATTCAACAGGACTATCAAAAGGTAGATGTCGTATTCGCCAATGCGGGTATTTATGAAGTCGCGCATCTCGATGCGATCGACAGCACGCACGTTGACTCTATTTTCAACATCAATGTGAAAGGCGTCGTGTTTACTGTACAACACGCACTCCCGTTGATGGGGTCAGGAGGTGCGGTTGTCCTTAATGGCTCCATCGCTGGGAGTAAAGGTCTGCCAGGCCAGTCGATATATAACGCGAGCAAGGCAGCAGTGCGCTCGTTCGCTCGCAGCTGGACGAATGATCTTAAAGAGCGCGGCATCCGCGTGAACGTTGTTTCGCCGGGTGGAACAGAAACGCCTCTGATAAGAAGTTACCTCGACGCAAACCCTGGCGTCGAAGACGCATTGAATAATAGCGTGCCAATGGGGAGATTAGGAGAGCCGAACGAAGTAGCGCGAGCGGTTCTTTTCCTTGCATCTGACGAAAGTAGCTTTGTCGCCGGACATGAGCTTTTCGTTGATGGCGGTGTCGCCGCAGTATAGGGACCGAGTATGCCGTCTCCGGATCGATATGCCGAAGATGCAACTGCGTTTTTTGGCCGGGTAATTAACGCCGCCGCGAGGCGGTTTTTCTCATGATAAACGGCTCATTCCCTTCGCCAAAAACAAACAAGCCCCCTTCTTCTTTGGACTGTTTTTTTCATGACAGAAACGCAGTCGAAACCCATTAAAGATAAGTTTCGCTAAAGTAATGCGGCATATTGCCGTTATTTTATGCACCTGCGTCCTGAACGCGGGATAGATAAAAAAATTAAGGGATATTTGCCCGCGCCCGTGCGGGCTTTTTTTTACTGTTCCTTAGCTTCAAGCGCTCGCTTAATAAACTCCAGCTTGGCGGTCTGGCGACGCATCTCAAGGAGGTGCAGCGCTTCATAGGCCTCAATGCCGACAAGGTTCTGTTCCCCTAAGGTGTCCAGATCACGCTTCAGGAGCTCGATTTCATCATGAGTAATCAATGGTCGCATGGTAGTCCCTCCGTTTAATAGCTTCAGGTAAAGAGGCATGTTAATACAGATATCCGGCCTGCTCACTTCACCTTTACTGATATAAAAAGCTGATACTAAGACCGCTGTAACCGACTGTATTAGATAGTGGTAAGCCCCACCACTCTTTACTTTAGCTCTTCCTCGCCTGATGTAAGCACTCAGTTTCAAGTTATTGTGATTTGTTTTCCTCAAACAGCCACTGCAGAGCGGCATCCGCAAATTCATTATCACTCACCGTTCGGTTATCAAGCTCGCGACAGCCTGTATTAAAAACGGCGCCCGGGAAATAACCAGAATAAGAGGAAACAAACGTTTGTCCTGCCGGGCTCGCTTCTTATCCCGAAACTGAGCCGGGATAAGCACATGTTGAAAAGAAGCGCCCTGTAAAACGCAGGGAGTTAACAGGCTAAGGCTGTATTGCCCTTCAGAGTTGCATAATCAGTTATCTCTTCCAGGCTTACTATTTAACCTGAGCAAAGGAGATATCATGTTAGACGACTACAAAAAATGTATCGAAGCTTGCTATCTGTGCGCAGCTGCATGTGATAACTGCGCTGCCTCGTGTCTCGAAGAACAGAATCTCGAGATGATGCGCGACTGCATCAGGATGGATATGCAGTGTGCCAATATCTGTCGGCTCGCAGCCCAGTTTATGGCGCTGAAAAGCGAGTCCGCCGGGGAACTCTGTCGTCTGTGCGCAGAGGTATGCCAGAAATGTGGCGATGAATGTGGAAAACATCAGCATGACCATTGCCAGGCGTGCGCAAAAGCCTGTCATCACTGTGCGGAACAGTGCCGAAAGATGGCTGCGTGATCCACTCACACACCCGCTTCGGCGGGTTTTTTATTGCCCGTGATAACCCATACCAGAGCCAGGTTACGGCCGCGTGATTTTGTCAAACCTGTGAAAACACGTTAAATTACGCCCAACTGAAAACGTCTACCCCAGAAAGAGTAAAAATGATTCAGGAACAAACTGTGCCGCAGGGCGAACTGGTTCTCCGTACCCTGGCGATGCCTGCCGACACGAACGCCAACGGCGATATTTTCGGCGGCTGGTTAATGTCGCAAATGGATATCGGCGGCGCCATCATGGCAAAAGAACAGGCGCATGGCCGCGTGGTCACCGTTCGCGTCGACGGGATGACGTTTTTGCGCCCGGTGGCGGTGGGCGATGTGGTGTGTTGCTACGCCCGATGCATTAAACGCGGCACCACGTCCGTAACCATCAATATCGAAGTGTGGGTGAAGAAAGTCTCCTCCGAACCTATCGGCCAGCGATATAAAGCGACCGAAGCGTTGTTTATTTACGTGGCGGTAGATGAACAGGGTAAACCGAGACCCTTACCGCAATTAACTTAAAAAAAAGCACGCTGAATAGCGTGCTTTTTTCTGAGCGGGTTATTCCACCGAGGCCCCGCCGTTAATACGAAAGACGATATTGACCACCAGCCCGGTGCCCGGCTTGCCGGGCTCGTAGCGCCATTTACGCATCGCGTTTTTCACTTCACGCTCGAACATATTGGCGGGCTTCGCTGACAGCACTTGTATATTATCCACTCGCCCATCGGCACCGACGTCAAACTTCACACGCACATTGCCTTCCATGCGCAACGCAAAGGCGCGCGCCGGATAGGTCGGCTGGTTGCGGCTCACCGCCCGGGGGCCAGATGGCGCCGCAACGGCGGGTGCCGGTGCTGACGGGCGGTTAGAAACCGTTCTGGCTGGCGTCTTGTTTTCGAACGGCGATGCGGCACGCGGCTCTGCGGGCTTAACGTCGCGCTTCGGCTGTTCTTCAACTTTTTTTACCGGCTTTGGCTTCGGCTTTGGCTTGGGTTTTGGCTTTGGCTCGGGTTTCGGGATCACAACCGGCGCCTCTTTCGGCGGCTCTGGCATCGGTTCGGGTTCGGGTTCGGGTTCGGGCTCCGGTTCGACTACTGGCTCCGGCGGCGGTGTCTCGACCACCGGCTGCGGCGGCTCCAGCGCTTCAGGCGCGACCATTGTTACGGAGATCGGCTGCGACGGCGCAGGCAGTTCAATAACCTGATGTACCGAGGTATAAAGCAGCCCCGCCACTACGGCACCATGTACCGCCACTGAAAGCAGGGCTGGCCATGGAAAACGACGAGGGAGATCAAGGGTCATTGAAGTCATAGCAATTTCGTTAAATGAGCAATGGGTCGATTTTAAATGCAAATAGCAATCATATTCAACAACGCATCGCCGGTTCCTGCAAATCAATGACTTTCCCCCGCTCAAAACCCCCTTTTATGTTAAAGAATTAGCAGGTTATTTATCTTTACGTTGCAGGGTTTCGCAGTTTCCAATACCGTAACTGCTCTTTGCGATTTTTATAGGAACTCTGCCTGTGCTTTACGTTATTTACGCTGAAGATAATGCTGATTCTCTGGAAAAACGTCAGTCGGTGCGCCCGGCTCACCTGGCGCGTCTGCAACTGTTGCGCGATGAAGGCAAGCTGTTGACCGCAGGGCCTATGCCCGCCGTAGACAGTAACGAACCCGGCGCGGCGGGATTTACCGGCTCGACCGTGATTGCGGAATTTGAATCTCTCGAGGCGGCAGAAGCCTGGGCGGAGGCGGATCCCTATATTGCCGCAGGCGTCTACAAAACCGTTTCGGTTAAGCCGTATAAAAAGGTTTTCTGAGGGATCACAGCGGAAAGCTGACGGGAAAAAATCATCGGGCACCGCATGCGGTGCCCTCTTTTTTGCGCTTAAAATGCGTGGATAGCAAACAGTAACGTGCCGCGTTGACGATTAACGATGCACTTCCTGATGGCGTGGATCCGCATATTGCGTCGCGATTGCGCTTCCAGCCAGCGCGACTTGCGCCGTTGAGTCTGACGTAACATGCGCCAGCGCCCAACTTCGGTTCTACTACGCCTCATGACACCTACTCATAATCAGAACAGAAGCGTCATTATAGTCCGTTCGCTCCATCTTCCTAGCGGTTTTCTCGCGCATTTTTATTTGATGGAACCCAAGTTGTGCGTACACTCATAAGACAGCGAATCAAAAGGATTTTTAGTGATGACGACATTTTACACCGTGATGAGTTGGCTGGTTTTTTTAGGCTATTGGCTGCTTATCGCCGGTGTGACGCTGCGTATTCTTATGAAACGCCGCGCAGTGCCTTCCGCCATGGCCTGGTTATTGATTATCTATATTCTCCCGCTGGTGGGGATTATCGCCTACCTCTCTTTCGGCGAACTCCACCTTGGCAAACGCCGGGCCGAACGCGCGCGCGCGATGTGGCCTTCTACTGCCAAATGGCTGCATGAACTTAAAGCCTGCGACCATATTTTCGCTGAAGAAAACAGTGAAGTGGCCAGCGCGCTGTTTCAGCTGTGCGAGCGGCGTCAGGGAATTGGCGGCGTAAAGGGCAATCAGCTTCAGCTGTTGACCGATTCTGATGACGTAATGCAGGCGCTAATCCGCGATATCCAGCTGGCCCGCCATAACATCGAGATGGTGTTTTATATCTGGCAGCCAGGAGGGATGGCAGATCAGGTTGCCGAGTCGTTGATGGCCGCGGCGCGGCGTGGCGTCCATTGCCGTCTGATGCTCGACTCAGCGGGCAGCGTAACGTTTTTCCGCAGCCCCTGGGCGGCCATGATGCGCAATGCCGGTGTGGAAGTGGTTGAAGCATTGAAAGTGAATCTGATGCGTGTTTTTCTGCGCCGGATGGATTTACGCCAGCACCGCAAAATGGTGATGATCGATAATTACATCGCTTATACCGGCAGCATGAATCTGGTTGATCCGCGCTTCTTTAAACAGGATGCTGGCGTCGGCCAGTGGGTTGATCTGATGGCGCGTATGGAAGGCCCGGTCGCGACCGCGATGGGCATTGTTTATTCCTGCGACTGGGAAATTGAAACCGGTAAACGCCTGCTTCCCCCACCGCCGGACCTGAATATCATGCCGTTTGAGCAAGCCAGCGGGCATACCATTCAGACTATCGCGTCCGGGCCGGGTTTCCCGGAGGATCTTATTCATCAGGCGTTGTTAACCTCGGTTTACGCCGCCCGTGAATACCTGATCATGACCACGCCCTATTTCGTGCCTTCTGACGATTTATTGCACGCCATCTGTACCGCCGCGCTGCGCGGGGTCGATGTGAGCATTATCCTGCCGCGTAAAAACGACTCCATGCTGGTCGGCTGGGCCAGTCGTGCGTTTTTCACCGAACTGCTGGCTGCAGGCGTAAAAATTTACCAGTTCGAAGGCGGCCTGCTGCATACCAAAAGCGTGCTGGTCGACGGGCAGCTAAGCCTGGTGGGTACGGTGAATCTGGATATGCGCAGCCTGTGGCTGAATTTTGAAATTACGCTGGTGATAGACGACGCCGGATTCGCGGCCGATTTAGCTGCCGTTCAGGACGATTATATTTCGCGCTCCCGCCTGCTGGATGTGCGTTTATGGGTAAAACGTCCGCTGTGGCAGCGGATTGCAGAGCGATTGTTTTACTTCTTTAGTCCATTGCTGTAAAACGGGCCTCAATGAAACAATCAAGGTAGTGAAGATGGAAATGGATCTGAACAATCGCCTGACAGAAGATGAAACGCTGGATCAGGCTTACGATATTTTTCTGGAGCTGGCGGCGGACAATCTCGATCCGGCAGACATTATTCTGTTTAATTTACAGTTTGAAGAGCGCGGTGGCGCAGAGCTGTTCGACCCGTCCGAAGAGTGGCAACAGCATGTGGATTTCGATTTAAATCCTGACTTTTTCTCTGAAGTGGTGATTGGTCTGGCCGACAGCGAAGACGGCGAGATCACCGATGTGTTTGCCCGCGTGCTGTTATGTCGCGAAAAAGACCACAAGTTCTGCCATATTCTTTGGCGTGAATAATCAGCCGCGGCCCTGGCCGCGCGCTATTTTTGCTTATCCGGTAATACTCCCCCGCAGTTCCGGCAATATTTCGCCGTCACATCATGCCCCCGTGATTTACAGGTTGGACAGACCCGGGCTTTTCGTTGGGTACGCAGTTCATCGGTCATTTGCGACGTGAGAATGCCGGTCGGGATCGCGATGACGGAATAACCGATTAAAATCAAGAGCGACGCAACCAGCCTACCGGCTGGCGTATGCGGCGTAAAATCGCCGTAACCGACCGTTGTCACCGTCACGACCGCCCAGTACACGGACTCACCCAGCGTCTTAAATCCGTTTTCCGGCCCTTCGATCCCGTACATCAGCGCACCCGCTGCAACCATCACAATGCCGATAAAGCAGTAAAACAGCAGCAGTTGATGACGGGCATTAACAATGGCGACCCAGAAGCTATTCACCGAGGGCATAATTCTTAACAGCTTCAGAATGCGCAGCACTCTGACAACGCGCATGATGCGCCAGAAATAGACGTAGTTCATGGCGATTTCGGGCCACAGCAGCAGGACATACAGCGGAAGCACCGTCGCCAGATCGATTACGCCCCAGAAACTAAATACATAACGTGCCGGGTTCGGCCATACCAGCAGGCGCAACAAGTATTCAAGCGTAAACGCCACGGTGAAGATGATTTCCAGCCAGACAAACAACGAGATCTCTGCGGAGGGCACCAGTAGCGAAGCGCCTTTCCCCACATTTGATTCAAGGAAAACCACCACCACGCTCAGCAGCGCAAACAGGCCACACATCGCCTCGAAGTATCGGCCGCTGCGGGTACGCTGGTCGAATAAACGGTGATAAAGCCGCGATCGCAATTCATCCATTCCCAACATACTCTCATTAAAAAAGACCAGCGAATTGCTGGTCTTTATATAGTGGCACAACCTTCAACAGTGTTGTTTGATCATTATGGCCTCAGCCCTGCTCCCGCAAACCGAACGCTTAAAGCGGATCGACTTTCAGACATGAAACCGCATGACGGAAACTGCCTTCGAGCATCGGACGGGTTTTCGCGCACTCGGGCCCGGCAATCGGGCAGCGGGTACGGAACACACAACCCGACGGCGGATTAATGGGCGACGGCAGCTCGCCTTCCAGCAACTGAATCTGTTTATTTTTTTCCAGATCCGGGTCGGGGATCGGCACGGCGGACATCAGCGCCTTAGTGTAAGGATGCAGCGGATTATGGTACACCTCATCGTAGGTGCCCAGCTCCACCGCATGGCCCAGATACATCACCAGAACGCGGTCGGAGATGTGTTTCACTACCGCGAGGTCGTGCGCGATAAAGATCAACGACAGCCCCATTTCGCGTTGCAGTTTCTGCAGCAGGTTCACCACCTGCGCCTGAATCGAAACATCCAGTGCAGACACCGGTTCATCGCAGATAATGAGTTTCGGCTCCAGGATCAGCGCCCGGGCAATACCGATACGCTGGCACTGACCGCCGGAAAACTCATGGGGATAACGGTTAATCAGGTTAGGCAACAGGCCCACCTTCATCATCATCGCTTTAACGCGGTCCTGCACTTCCTGGCGCGGCATTTTTGGATGATAGGTGCGCAGCGGTTCGGCAATGATATCGCCAATGTTCATACGCGGATTTAGGGACGCCAGCGGATCCTGGAAAATCATTTGAATGTCGCTGCGGACGTCGCGCCACTCGTGAGGATTCATCCCCATCAGATCTTTACCAAGCCACGCCACGCGCCCGCTGGTCGCTTTCACCAGACCAATAATCGCCCGGGCAAAGGTGGATTTACCGCACCCGGATTCTCCTACCACACCCAGCGTCTCCCCTTCGTACAAACGCAGGGTGACGCCGTCTACCGCTTTGAGGGTTTTCGGCGGCTGCCAGAACCACTGTTTGCCGTCTTTAATCTCGAAATGCACTTTGAGATCGGCAATTTCCAGCAGGACTTTTCTCTCCTGGGTTACAGCATTCATACCAGTTCCTCCACCGGTTTAAAGCAGGCGCGCAGACGCCCTTCGGCAAACATCTCCAGCGGCGGCGTATTGTTGCAGATTTCCATCGCATGGGGGCACCGGGGCTGGAACGGGCAGCCCTGCGGAAGACGCAGCAGGTTCGGCGGGTTACCAGGGATGGTCATTAATGACTCCCCTTCGGCGTCCAGACGCGGCACCGCATTGATCAAGCCAATCGAATAAGGGTGCGCAGGCTGATAGAACACGTCGCGTGCGCGGCCATACTCCATTGTCCGTCCGGCATACATCACCAGTACCTTATCGCAAATACCCGCGACCACCCCCAGATCGTGGGTGATCATGATAATTGCGGTATTGAACTCGCGCTTAAGCTCATTTAACAGCGTCATGATTTGCGCCTGCACCGTCACATCCAGCGCGGTGGTGGGTTCATCGGCGATTAACAGCTTTGGCCGACACAGCAGCGCCATGGCGATCATCACACGCTGCCGCATCCCACCCGAAAACTCATGGGGATACATGCGCATGCGCTTGCGTGATTCGGGCATTTTCACCGCATCCAGCATACGCACGGACTCTTCAAACGCTTCCGCTTTGCCCAGGTTTTTATGCAGCATCAGCACTTCCATAAGCTGTTCGCCGACACGCATATAAGGGTTCAGGGAGGTCATCGGATCCTGGAAAATCATCGAGATTTGTTCGGCGCGCAGGCGGTTCAGTTCGCGCTCCGGTAAATTCAGGATCTCTTTCCCGTTAAAGGTTGCAGACCCGCCGATACGGCCATTGGCGGCCAGCAGGCCCATCAGGGCGAAGGCGGTTTGTGATTTCCCTGAGCCGGATTCGCCGACGATGCCCAGGGTTTCGCCTGCCCGCAGGCTGAAATTCAGATCGTTGACTGCCGTCACGTCGCCATCGGGGGTGCTGAACGTCACGCGCAAATCTTTAACGTCTAACAGCGCCTGGCCTACAGCCGATTCATTAATGCTCATCAAGGCGCTCCTTAGCGATCTTTCGGGTCGAGGGCGTCACGTAAGCCATCGCCGATAAAGTTAAAACAGAACAGCGTTACCACCAGAAAACCGGCGGGGAACAACAACAGCCACGGGGAAACTTCCATGGAGTTCGCCCCATCGCTCAAAAGCGCGCCCCAGCTACTTAACGGTTCCTGTGTTCCCAGGCCGAGGAAGCTCAGGAAGGATTCGAACAGGATCATGCTCGGCACCAGCAGTGAGGCGTATACCACCACCACGCCCAGTACGTTCGGCACGATATGGCGGATAACGATGCTTCCGGTGGAGACGCCGCCCACCTGCGCCGCTTCGATAAACTCTTTGCGCTTCAGGCTGAGCGTCTGGCCGCGCACGATACGCGCCATATCCAGCCAGGACACCATGCCGATGGCGACAAAGATCAGCAGAATGTTTTGACCAAAGAAGGTCACCAGCAGGATTACGAAGAACATAAACGGGAACGAGTTCAGGATCTCCAGCAGACGCATCATTACCGAATCGACTTTCCCGCCGAGATAGCCCGACAGCGAGCCGTACAACGTACCCAGCAGCACCGCCACCAGCGCGGCGGCGATGCCCACCATCAGCGAGATTCGTCCGCCGATGGCAACACGCACCAGCAGGTCGCGGCCTGAGGAGTCGGTACCGAAATAGTGACCCGATTCGGTATCCGGCGCGCTCGACATCATTCCCCAGTCGGTATCAAAGTAGGAGAATTGCGACAGCATCGGCGCCAGGGTAACGAACAGCGCAATCAACAACAGTACCACCAGGCTCGCCAGCGCGGCGCGGTTATGCATAAAGCGACGGCGTGCGTCCTGCCACAGGCTGCGGCCTTCCACATCAAGCTTCTCACTGAAGTTTTCCAGCGCCTCGCTGTTTTTCTTACTCAACATCATGGCGTACCTCAGCGTTAATAACGGATTTTCGGGTCGATAACGGCATACAGCACATCGACCACAGCATTGAACAGGATTGTCAGCGCGCCGACCAGAATCGTCAGGCTCAGCACCAGTGAGTAATCACGGTTTAATGCGCCGTTCACAAATAACTGGCCGATACCCGGCAGGCCATAGATGGTTTCAATCACCATTGAACCGGTAATGATCCCAACAAACGCGGGCCCCATATACGAGAGTACCGGTAGTAACGCAGGTTTGAGCGCATGACGCAGCACGATGCAGCGCATCGGCAAACCTTTGGCGCGGGCGGTGCGAATGAAGTTGGAGTGTAAAACCTCAATCATCGAACCGCGGGTAATACGCGCGATACTGGCGATATACGCCAGGGACAGCGCGACCATCGGCAGGATCATAAATTTCAGCGCCCCACCGTTCCAGCCGCCGCCGGGCAGCCATTTCAGGGTAATGGCGAAAATCATCACCAGCAACGGCGCCACCACGAAGCTGGGTATGACCACGCCGGTCATGGCAAACCCCATTACCGTATAGTCCCATTTGGTGTTTTGATTCAGCGCGGCGATAACCCCTGCACTCACCCCTAAAACCACTGCCAGGATAAACGCGGCGGCACCAAGTTTCGCGGAAACTGGAAACGAGGAAGCAACCAGATCGTTAACCGAATAGTCTTTGTATTTAAAAGAAGGGCCGAAATCACCGTGCGCCAGCTGTTTCAGATAACTGAAGTACTGGGTCATGATGGGATCGTTCAGATGGTATTTTGCTTCAATATTCGCCATCACCTCAGGCGGAAGGGTGCGCTCACCGGTAAAAGGACTCCCGGGGGCGAGACGCATCATAAAAAAGGAGATAGTAATAAGAATAAATAGCGTCGGAATCGCTTCCAGACAGCGGCGTAAAATAAATTTCAACATTGCCCGTACCTTCTGGCTTGTGCCTTTACCCTGATGGTTCATGCCGCTGAAGCATGGCGTCCTGGCAGAGCGCGCGCGCCCGCTATTTCGCCTGTTTCACGCAGTGTGAAATCATGGGTAACTCGTACTATGGAATCAGACACAGTGGGGCAAGGAAAACCGTTTATGAAAACAAACGTCCGTCCCTGCCCCACGCATTGCCATTAATGTTTGATAATATACAGATCTTTCACATAGATATTATCAAGCGGGTCTTTACCGGTATAACCGCCAACCCAGGGCTTAACCAGGCGGGCATTCACGTAGTAATAAACTGGCGCGATAGCCGAATCCTTATCCAACTGCTGCTCAGCCTTGTTGTACAGCTCTGAACGCTGGGCTTCATCAGTCACTTTAATCGCTTCGCCCATGATCTTATCGAAGGCTTCGCTCTTATAGTGGGCGGTGTTGTTGGAGCTGTTAGACAGCATGGTGTTCAGGAAGGACGTCGGTTCGTTGTAATCTGCGCACCAGCCCGCACGGGAAACGTCATAGTTACCCTGATGACGAGTATCCAGGAAGGTTTTCCACTCCTGGTTTTCCAGCTTAACGTTCACGCCGATATTTTTCTGCCAGATTGACGACACGGCGATAGCCAGTTTTTTATGCAGATCGGAAGTGTTGTACAGCAGACTGAACGTCAGCGGCTTGTCTTTGGTATAACCCGCTTCGGCTAACAGTTTACGGGCTTCTTCATTACGCTTCTCTTGCGTCCAGCCGAACCATTCTGGTTTAGTGAATTTTGCACCGTCAGTGTAAGGCGGCGTATAGCCATAGGCAGGCAGGTCGCCCTGGTTTTTCACTTTATTAACGATGATATCGCGGTCAAGACCCAGCTTCAGCGCGGTACGCACGCGCGGATCGTTAAACGGTGCTTTTTGGTTGTTAATTTCGTAGTAATAGGTGCACAGATAAGGATCGACGTGCACTTCATTCGGGATCTCTTTCTTCAGCTTCTGGAACAGCTCAATCGGCATGTTGTTATAAGTCATGTCGATTTCACCGCTGCGATAGCGGTTCACGTCAGTAACTTCAGAAGAAATCGGCAGATAGGTAACCTGATTAATCACGGTTTTCGCGTTGTCCCAGTAATTGGTATTACGCTCCAGCACCATTTTTTCGTTGACGACCCAGCTACTGAGCTTATACGCGCCGTTCGAAACGATGTTGGCAGGTTGAGTCCATTTGTCGCCGAACTTCTCGACTACGGCTTTAGGTACTGGCGCCATTGAGGAGTGGACCAGCAGCTTGTAAAAATAGGGAACGGGCTCGCTAAGAGTAACTTCCAGCGTTTTGTCATCAATGGCTTTCACGCCCAGCTCAGTCGGGGCTTTTTTACCGGAGATGATGTCATCGATATTCGCGATATGGCCGTATTGTAAATAGCTTTCGTACGGCGAAGCGGTTTTAGGATCGGCCAGACGCTGCCAGCTGTAAACGAAATCCTGCGCGGTTACCGGGTCGCCATTTGACCATTTGGCATCTTTGCGAATATGGAAAGTCCATACTTTAAAATCTTTATTGTCCCAGGACTCTGCCACGCCCGCTTTCGGGTGACCGTCCGCGCCGGTAATCAATAAGTTTTCAAACAGATCGCGGTTAATGTTGGATTCCGGTACGCCCTCGATTTTATGAGGGTCGAGCGACTGTACTTCGGAACCGTTATTACGCACCAGAGTTTGCTTCTCTGCCAGTTGAACGCCTGCAGGAACTTCAGCAGCCATTGCGGACCCAGCGATTAGCGCGGAAAGAATACCCGCCGCGACCAGACTTCTTTTGGTGATGATGGACATTGTGTTGTTACTCCACTCTTTATAATAAGGGCCATTAGCGGCCTGATTTTCCCGTTGGGATCTCTGTACAGCGCAGGAGTGAATAGCGACTGCCAGAGCTTTTTTACTTCTTGCTGTGACCGGCTTTGTTATCTGCCGCTCTGTGGCAGCATGACGCCGGTTTTATTGCCCTCGCCCCTACTGCGAAGGCAGGTGTTCAGTATCGAAAACGTCCGCATCGTCAGCGGCAGTCAGAAATACTAAGCTGGCAAAGGTTTTGGCCGGAAAGTACCAAATGCCACCCCGCCGCGCCAATATAATTTGCAAATTTGTTAAGCATTTCTCTTTTGCTACAGGAAAATTTAGCCTTGAATTTACCCTTCTCAGCAAAAATTCCTTTTTAAAAGCCTTTAAATCAAAGAGATGGCTTCACGAGTTATGCGGTCAACGCCAGGATGAACGCAACACAGGGTCATTTGCAAAAAATTAACATTTGGCTGTTTTTTAGTAGATTTGTCTACGATAGCCACAAATTTACTAATATCATTTCAGTAATGTTGCGGCAAGCGTCAGAGATGATTGTGAGAGGAATAACAGATTAATTGCAGAATAAATAAACAGAATGGAAAAATGATAATTTTAATTACTTGAAATTAAAGCGGTAAATCAGTAATTAGTTTTTATTATATTAAGGGCGCTTTTTGGCACCCTTAAGTCTATATGCGAGAAAAATAGCACTATAATTGGGCAGGTATTTTCGAATGAAAGGGACTCAGGACACTAACCCAGGAAATAATGCCTTAATTCCGGTCACGATAAACTCAATCCCAAGCGCCATTAACAGGAGCCCCATAATACGGGTAATGACGTTAATTCCCGTCTGACCCAGCAGTCTTACCAGCCAGGGCGCCAGACGAAATACGCCCCAACAGCACAACGCAAACAGCGCAATGGCGATGGAAAAGCCGATCAGATGCATAACCGAATGGAAACGCGTCCCCCAGACTATAGTAGAACTGATGGCCCCCGGCCCTGCCATTAACGGTAATGCAAGCGGCACGACGCCAATGCTTTCACGTATCGCCGTTTCCGACTTCTCCTGCTTGTTCTGTTTGTCTTCTCCCAGTTTGCCGCTGATCATCGACATCGCGATAGTCACCACCAGAATGCCGCCCGCAATACGGAACGAATCAATCGAGATTCCGAACAGTTGCAGAATGCCATCACCGAGGAATAACGATGTCCATAAAATGATAGCGACCGAGAGGTTTGCCGTCAGGTTGGTTTTATTGCGCGCCGCGGCAGTTTGATAGCTGGTCATGCTAATAAAGACGGGAATAATGCCCACCGGGTTTACCAACGCAAACAAACCAATAAAAAATTTAAAATAGGTCGGCAAATCGAATAACGACTGCATCAGGGAACTCCGCATCTCAGAGTGGTCATGGCCTGCGTAATGTAATGTAAAACCCGAACTGCCGTCACGCTCTTTCACAGAACATTTATCTGATATCTGACAAGATAATGGGATTATTCATCTGTGTTATGGATTTGTTGTATTCATGGTGCTTCAATATTTGCGTGATGTAATCATTATTATTCTATTAACATTTAGACCCAAAAAGGGCTTGCTGAAAGGTGTCAGCATTGAAATTAATTGATCGAGATCACACATTTTCTACTCAGAAGTGGGTACTCTTACTTCGCCCCAATTGATAACAACATCATATATAAGTGATGTTTCAGGTAAGGCTCTTTTAGTAAATCGGTAAATAATAAGTAGTAGTGTGGTACGTCACAAACTGTCTTTACCCAAGCTGTTACACGCTGTCTATACTGACCTATCGAACAGCTGATTTACTAAAAGAGTTTAACATTATCAGGAGAGCATTTATGGCTGTTACCAACGTCGCTGAACTTAACGCCCTCGTCGAGCGCGTGAAAAAAGCCCAGCGTGAATATGCCAATTTCACTCAAGAGCAAGTAGACAAGATCTTCCGCGCCGCCGCCCTGGCCGCTGCTGATGCTCGAATCCCTCTCGCAAAACTGGCCGTTGCCGAATCCGGTATGGGTATCGTAGAAGACAAAGTGATTAAAAACCACTTCGCTTCTGAGTATATCTATAACGCTTATAAAGATGAGAAGACCTGCGGCGTGCTGTCTGAAGACGACACCTTTGGGACCATCACCATTGCTGAACCTATCGGCATTATCTGCGGTATCGTTCCAACCACGAACCCAACGTCTACCGCAATCTTTAAATCCTTAATCAGCCTGAAAACCCGTAACGGCATCATCTTCTCTCCGCACCCGCGTGCAAAAGATGCCACGAACAAAGCGGCAGATATCGTTCTGCAAGCGGCTATCGCTGCAGGCGCGCCGAAAGATCTTATCGGCTGGATCGATCAGCCTTCCGTTGAGCTGTCTAACGCCCTGATGCATCACCCGGATATCAATATGATTCTGGCGACCGGTGGCCCGGGCATGGTGAAAGCTGCGTACAGCTCCGGTAAACCTGCAATCGGCGTTGGCGCGGGTAACACGCCGGTGGTGATTGACGAAACCGCTGATATCAAACGCGCTGTTGCCTCTGTGCTGATGTCAAAAACCTTCGATAACGGCGTGATCTGTGCTTCTGAACAGTCCGTGGTTGTCGTTGACGCCGTGTATGACGCTGTTCGTGAGCGTTTCGCTACCCACGGTGGCTACATGCTGCAAGGCAGCGAGCTGAAAGCCGTTCAGGACATCATCCTGAAAAATGGCGCACTGAACGCCGCTATCGTTGGTCAGCCGGCAACCAAAATTGCTGAACTGGCTGGTTTCACCGTACCGTCAGGCACCAAAATCCTGATTGGCGAAGTCACTGTGGTTGACGAATCTGAGCCGTTTGCTCATGAAAAACTGTCTCCGACCCTGGCGATGTACCGTGCGAAAGATTTCGATGACGCCGTAGCCAAAGCTGAAAAACTGGTTGAAATGGGTGGTATCGGTCACACCTCTTGCCTGTACACCGACCAGGACAACCAGCCGGAACGCGTTAAGCAGTTCGGCGACAAAATGAAAACCGCGCGTATTCTGATCAACACCCCGGCTTCTCAGGGTGGTATCGGCGACCTGTATAACTTCAAACTCGCGCCTTCCCTGACGCTGGGTTGTGGTTCATGGGGTGGTAACTCCATCTCCGAAAACGTGGGTCCGAAACACCTGATCAACAAGAAAACCGTGGCCAAGCGAGCAGAAAACATGTTGTGGCACAAACTTCCGAAATCTATCTACTTCCGCCGTGGCTCACTGCCTATCGCGCTGGATGAAGTGATTACTGATGGTCACAAACGTGCACTCATCGTCACTGACCGTTTCCTGTTCAACAATGGTTACGCTGACCAGATCACCTCCGTTCTGAAAGCCGCTGGCGTTGAAGTGGAAGTGTTCTTTGAAGTTGAAGCTGACCCTACCCTGTCCGTGGTACGTAAAGGCGCAGAACTGGCGAACTCCTTCAAGCCTGACGTGATTATCGCGCTGGGCGGCGGTTCCCCAATGGATGCCGCGAAAATCATGTGGGTTATGTACGAACACCCGGAAACTCACTTCGAAGAACTGGCGTTGCGCTTTATGGATATCCGTAAACGTATCTACAAGTTCCCGAAAATGGGCGTGAAAGCGAAAATGATCGCCGTAACCACCACCTCCGGTACTGGTTCTGAAGTAACGCCGTTCGCCGTGGTAACTGACGATGCAACGGGTCAGAAATATCCACTGGCAGACTACGCGCTGACCCCGGATATGGCGATTGTCGATGCGAACCTGGTAATGGAAATGCCGAAATCCCTGTGCGCCTTCGGCGGCCTGGATGCGGTAACCCACGCACTGGAAGCTTACGTTTCCGTACTGGCAAGCGAATTCTCTGACGGCCAGGCGCTGCAAGCCCTGAAACTGCTGAAAGAAAACCTGCCGGCGTCCTACCATGAAGGGTCTAAAAACCCGGTAGCCCGTGAACGTGTTCACAGTGCTGCAACGATCGCAGGTATCGCGTTCGCTAACGCCTTCCTGGGTGTTTGCCACTCAATGGCGCACAAACTGGGTTCACAGTTCCACATTCCGCACGGCCTGGCAAACGCCCTGCTGATCTGTAACGTTATCCGTTACAACGCGAATGACAACCCGACCAAGCAGACGGCATTCAGCCAGTACGACCGTCCTCAGGCACGCCGTCGTTATGCTGAAATTGCTGACCATCTGGGTCTGAGCGCACCGGGCGACCGCACTGCTGCGAAGATCGAGAAACTGCTGGCATGGCTGGAAAGCCTGAAAGCGGAACTGGGTATTCCTAAATCCATCCGTGAAGCTGGCGTTCAGGAAGCTGACTTCCTGGCTCACGTTGACAAACTGTCTGAAGATGCCTTCGACGATCAGTGCACCGGCGCGAACCCGCGTTACCCGCTGATTGCTGAACTGAAACAGATTCTGATGGATACGTTCTACGGCCGTGAGTACACCGAAGGCGAAGTCGCGAAGAAAGACGCGGTTATCGCTCCGGTTAAAGCCGAGAAGAAAGCGAAAAAATCTGCCTGATAAGTTGTAATCAATAAATAAAACCCGCCGAAATGGCGGGTTTTTTTATGCATCTTTTGCAGCGCAACGGTTTATATATTTTGATGAAGCCGTTATTTGCCCTGAATCTCTTTCAGCGAACCCGTCGCAAGCGCGATTTTATAGTGTTTACGGCACACGGAGACATAACGCTCATTTCCGCCTATCACCACCTGCTCACCCTCGTTATAAGGCTTCCCATGCTGATCTAAACGCAACACCATGCTGGCTTTACGGCCGCAATAACAAATTGTTTTCAGTTCCACCAGCTTATCTGACCAGGCCAGTAAATATTGGCTACCGGTAAAAAGCTCGCCCCGGAAATCAGTACGAAGCCCGTAACACAACACCGGAATATCCAGATTATCCACGACTTCGGACAGGGCAAACACTTGTTCCCGGGTCAAAAACTGACTTTCATCCACCAGAACGCAATGAATGGCTTCCTGCTGATGTGCAGACTGGATATCGGCAAACAGGTCAGTCTCAGGATTAAATAGCCGTGACGGCGACGACAGGCCGATACGCGACGTCACCTTGCCAGAACCAAAGCGGTCGTCAATCTCAGCGGTGTAAACCAGGGTTTTCATCCCTCTTTCCTGGTAATTCCAGGATGACTGCAGTAGCGCGGTAGACTTACCTGCATTCATTGCCGAGTAGTAAAAATAAAGTTGCGCCATTCGCCGCATAGCTCCGTTCGGGGTGTTATTTAAGTGACGCGATTGTACCATATTCTGCTGTTAAGGCAGCTCCCGCAGGGTAATGACTGGTCATTTATGCTACCGGTTCGATGCCGATATTAATTAAAACTGACGTTTATTTTTTGTGCATTATTGGTGAAATTATTCACGCTTATCAGACCTAAACCTTGGAAATTGTTGTATTTTTCAAATAGAGAATCGCTGCTTTACCCGTCATTAAATGTATTTATAAATGTTGAATTTCTTCGCGGGTGGGCGCTCCATAATACATTAGGATGATATTAAGCCGCCGTGACAATAATGCCGTAGCGCTATCGCTGCAATAGTTAACGACCCCGCAATATTTTGTCTGAAATTTACCTTACTCCCGCTGTTTTTGTGCGGTTGTTCAAGAAAAAAGGTCGCGAGTTTATTTCCCCCGGCCAACATATATTCTGTAATTTTGAATTCCTTACATTTCGCCCTATTGCGAAACTTAAATTAAGGCTCTATTATTAGCTCAACAAACCCCCCCAATATAAGTTTGAGATTACTACAATGAGCGAAGCACTTAAAATTCTGAACAACATCCGTACTCTTCGTGCGCAGGCAAGAGAATGCACCCTCGAAACGCTTGAGGAAATGCTGGAGAAATTAGAAGTTGTTGTATCTGAGCGTCGCGAAGAAGAAAGCGCTGCAGCTGCAGAAATCGAAGAGCGTACTCGTAAATTACAACAATATCGCGAAATGCTGATTGCAGACGGTATTGATCCGAACGAATTACTGAACAGCATGGCTGCCGTTAAAACTGGCGCTAAAGCTAAACGTGCTGCTCGTCCGGCAAAATATAGCTACATTGATGAGAACGGCGAAAGCAAAACCTGGACCGGCCAGGGCCGTACTCCTGCGGTAATCAAAAAAGCTATCGAAGAGCAAGGCAAACAACTCGACGATTTTCTGATCAAAGAGTAAGTTTTCCGCTTCATAAAAAATCCCGCTACGGCGGGATTTTTGTTTTTCAGGTTCGGCAATAATTAATCAACGCAGTGATAAAACTGTTTATACCAGCTGACAAATTGCTTTACGCCCTCTTCCACAGAGGTTTGGGGCCTGAAGCCAATAACCTTATATAACGCCTGCGTATCAGCGCTGGTTTCCAGCACATCACCAGGCTGCATCGGCAGCATATTTTTAATGGCTGGCTTCCCCAGTGCCTTTTCAAGAGCGGAGATATAATCCAGCAACGCAACCGGTGCGCTATTACCAATATTGTAGACGCAATAAGGCGCAGAGCTGGTGGCAGGCGTGCCCTGTTCTACCGTCCATTCTGGATCAGGCTCAGGAATGACATTCTGCAGTCGGACAATCGCTTCAGCAATATCGTCTATGTAGGTAAAATCGCGGCGCATCTGCCCGTGGTTATATACATCGATACTGTTACCCTCAATAATCGCCCGGGTAAATTTAAACAAGGCCATATCCGGACGACCCCAGGGTCCATACACGGTAAAAAAGCGTAATCCCGTGGTAGGCAAGCCGTAAAGATGAGAGTAAGTATGCGACATTAATTCGTTTGCTTTTTTCGTCGCTGCGTATAACGACACCGGATGATCCACAGTATCTTCGGTAGAAAATGGCAATTTACGATTTAATCCATAAACAGAACTGGATGATGCGTATAATAAATGCTCAACTTTATTGTGCCGACACCCTTCAAGCACATTTAAATGACCAATAAGATTTGAGTCCGCATAGGCATGCGGGTTGTCTATCGAATATCTCACTCCTGCTTGCGCACCGAGATGAATCACACGCTGAAACTGTTCACGGGCAAATAATGACGCCATGGCCTCGCGATCGGCGAGATCCATTTTATCGAAACGGAATGCGGGATGTTTTTTTAGCAGGTCGAGACGGGCAAGCTTGAGATTGACGTCATAATAGTCATTCAGGTTATCAATGCCGATAACCTGGTAACCTGCTGCAAGCAAACGCTCGCTGACGTGAAAACCGATAAAGCCCGCTGCGCCGGTTACCAGGAATTTCATGATACCCTCATTTACACAGCAATATTAATTGATGCTCCCCGGCCAATGGCGTAATACACAAAGCCTCGCTTATTAAGCCGAATGGGATCGTAGAGATTGCGGCCATCGAAGATAACCGGTTGTTTGAGCGCTTTTTTGATGAGGTCGAAATCCGGCGCGCGGAAAGCCTGCCATTCGGTGCAGATCACTAAGGCATCAGCACCCTGTAGCGCGGCTTCTTTAGTCCCCATCAGGCGTAAATCGTCGCGGTGACCATAAATACGCTGAGTCTCATCCATCGCTTCAGGATCGTACGCCTGAACCACAGCGCCGCGTTTCCAGAGCTCTTCCATCAACACCCGGCTCGAGGCTTCACGCATATCATCGGTGTTAGGCTTAAATGACAACCCCCACAGCGCGAGAGTTTTACCTTTCAGATCCTGACCAAAGTGGCGCGTAATAAATTCCGGAAGCTTGAGCTTTTGATCCTGATTGACCTCTTCCACCGCTTTTAAAATACGCGGCACATAGCCAATTTGCTCAGACGTACGAATCAACGCCTGCACATCTTTCGGGAAACAGGAACCGCCGTAGCCGCAGCCGGGATAGATAAAGTGATAGCCGATACGGGAATCGGAGCCGATACCCTGACGCACTTTCTCGATATCAGCACCCAGTCGCTCTGCCAGATTGGAGATTTCGTTCATAAAGCTGATTTTGGTCGCCAGCATGCAGTTAGCGGCGTACTTGGTCAGCTCAGCGCTGCGAATATCCATCAGGATCATGCGATCATGATTGCGGTTGAACGGCTCATAGAGTTCACGCAGCAGATCGACCACGTCATTATTGTCAGTGCCAATCACAATGCGCTCAGGCCGCATGCAATCCGACACTGCCGCGCCTTCTTTCAGAAACTCCGGGTTGGATACCACATCAAACGCCGCATCGCAGCCGCGCGCTTTTAAGGTTTCGGCCATGACCCTGCGCACGGTATCCGCTGTACCGACCGGAACAGTGGATTTATCCAACACGACTTTATGACCGGTCATATGTTCTGCAATCGTCCGCGCCACGGCGGTGACATATTTCAGATCGGCTGAACCGTCTTCATCGGGCGGCGTACCCACAGCGATAAACTGCATTACGCCATGTTCGACGCCCTCTTTCGCATTGGTGCTGAAATGAAGGCGTCCTTCTTCGTAATTCTTTTTGACCAACGGCGTCAGTCCCGGTTCAAAAATCGGGATGATGCCCTGCTTGAGGTTTTCGACTTTATTTTCGTCAACGTCAATACACATGACATCATGGCCGACTTCAGCCAGCACGGCAGCCTGCACCAGGCCAACATAGCCAATACCAAATACGGTTACTTTCATTACATTATCCTGCGGTGAGTAAATTACTTCTTAATGCCGACCGCGCCTTCCAGCCAGCTTTTGAACTCATCGCCTAACGTGTTATGACGAATACCGTATTCAACGAATGCCTGCATATAACCGAGTTTGTTGCCGCAATCGTGGCTTTTGCCTTTCATGTGATAGGCTTCGACCGTCTCTTTATCCATCAGCATGGCAATAGAGTCGGTTAACTGAATTTCGTCGCCTGCTCCCGGAGGGGTTTTTGCCAGCAGCGGCCAAATGTGCGCGCTAAGCACGTAACGACCGACTACCGCAAGGTTAGATGGCGCGACGTTTGCCTTCGGTTTTTCAACAATACCGACCATCGGCACGCTGTCGCCAGGGCTCAGTTCAACGCCTTTGCAATCCACCACACCATACGCGGTAACGTCTTCAACTGGCTCCACCATGATCTGGCTGTGGCCGGTTTCATCGAAACGCTGAATCATTTCAGCCAGGTTTTCCTGAGAGAGATCGGATTCAAATTCATCAAGGATAACGTCCGGCAGGATCACTGCCACTGGCTCATCGCCCACGACCGGGTGCGCGCACATAACCGCGTGGCCCAGGCCTTTTGCCAGACCCTGGCGCACTTGCATAATGGTGACATGGGGCGGGCAAATAGATTGCACTTCGGCCAGCAGCTGACGCTTAACGCGTTTTTCCAGCATGGCTTCCAGTTCAAAACTGGTATCAAAGTGGTTTTCGATAGAGTTCTTCGAGGAGTGCGTCACCAGAACAATTTCGGTGATGCCGGCTGCGATACACTCGTTCACGACATATTGAATCAGGGGTTTATCAACCAAAGGCAGCATTTCTTTTGGAATCGCCTTAGTTGCAGGCAGCATACGCGTACCCAAACCCGCAACCGGAATTACTGCTTTTCTCACTTTGGAATTAATGGCAGCCATTTAAATTTCTCCTGAACCGTTCAAGTTTTATACTTGTTCGTCAATTAAATATCGCGTTCGAGTATATCAGCATAAAAACAGGATGGGGGCTGAACACCCGGTTACGCGGCGATTTCAGATTAATATGAAGAAGCTGCCGCGATATTAACACCAGGACAATCGCGGCTGGAAAATCAATATGATATTTTTAAATCAAACGGTTATTCCGCAGACAACATCAGACGAAGACGCCCGCCCGCACCCCAAATTTGGCACTGCCACGCTTCGCATGGCTGGCTGATTTGATTTAAATAAGTATTGCCTAATGTCCCCAAAGGAACACCATTGCTTAGCTGGATTTGTTGCTCACCGGTATTAAGCGTTGCGTTAAGACCCGCCGAGACTAATATCAGGTTTTTTAAACCACTGTGGTAATAACCGACTAATAAAGGGAATTGTCCGGTTAAGTTGGCCTGACGCAGCAGCTGATTCACCTGCTTGAGCAAATGCCCGAGCTCAGGCAACCGCTGTTTCTGGCGCGAAAGTTGTTCCTGCAGCAACCCGTTAAACAACGCGCGGAGTAATAATGCGGCCAGAACGCCGTTATTTCCCGCCCGGGTCACATCAAGGCAATAAAAGGCTAAATCGTGTTCGGAAAGCGGCGCGATATCCAGCACCATCCCCGGCTCATTGGCAGAGACCAGTTGGCGGTAGTTTACCCGGCAATGCGAGATCACCTGTTGAACAGGCGGCTGAAGTTCCTGAAGTAGCGTTGCCGCGGCCTGAGGATTGCTCGCCAGCGCATCCCAGTCCTGGAACAGGCGCTCTTCTTCCTCAACGCGGGAGTTAAACATCGCAGGATAAAGGCAGGAAAACACGGTTTCGCGTAGCCGGTTTAAATCTTTGACCGGCTTTAAAATGACATCCTGGACGCCCAGTCGCAGCGCCTTTGCGATATCAGACATATTTTCGGTAGCGGAGATAACCAGAATCGGCAACTGGTGGCCGTCATTACGGATCTGCTCCACCAGTTTCAAACCATTCATCCTTGGCATAGCCAGATCGCAAATCAGCAGATCTGGCACCTGGCTGGTCAGCTTTTCAAGACCATCAATGCCGTCAACGGCAGTAATGGTGATTGCGCCAAGGGATGCCAACCAGGAGTCCAGTAACGAGCGGAATACCGGCTCGTCCTCAACAATCAAAATCTTTTTTCCGGACAAGGGTTGGGTCATGCGTACACCTCTGACTGACGATACATCAATAGTGGCATGCCTTGCCCACAACCGCCTGTCAGAATTTCCTGAAGTGATAGACGAAAGATCTGATAAAAGCCTGCGTCAGCAATGGCCTGCGCATTAATAGAACAGTACTGGGATTGGGGTTCGCCGGAATACGACACGCTGCAATCGCGCGCCGTAGTGATGAGAAAGAGCTTTTTACCTTGCACTACCATGTTTCGTAAAACAGTAAAGGCACCAAACGTGATCTCTTTTCTGGCCTCAGCCAGCCCACATAATATCACTCTCATGTCGTCCTGATTGCTCCCCCGGATCGTCACAACATGGCATCAATGCTGCCACTCAGTTAACATAGAGCTGCCTGGCGCCTGACGCCGTTTATTTTTATTACCAAGGAGCCACGCTTTGTCGCAGCTTTGTCCTTGTGGCAGCGCTCTGGAGTATAGCCTATGTTGCGAGCCATATCTTTGTGGAAACATGGCGGCCCCCACTCCGGCGCGACTGATGCGCTCTCGTTATTGTGCTTTTGTGACGAAGAACGCGGATTATTTAATCAATACCTGGCACCCCTCTTTGCAGGCCGCGGCGTACCGTGCGGATATCGAGGCGGGCTTCGCCACCACGGAGTGGCTCGGTCTGACCATTTTTGAAGAGTCGCCCGGAAGCAGCGCGCAGGAAGGCTTTGTGAGCTTTGTCGCCCGTTATCGTGAAGCGCAGCGTAATGGCGCGATTATTGAACGTTCGCGTTTCTTGTGCGAAAACGGTCACTGGTATTATATAGACGGTCAACGTCCCGTATTCGGTCGTAACGATCCCTGCCCGTGCGGGTCAGGTAAAAAATTTAAAAAGTGTTGCGGGCAATGACCTCAACAGCACTCGTTTAGCAGACACTCAACAGGATTTCCCCGGGAATGCAATCTATCCAACGTAAAGTACTGCGCACAATCTGCCCCGACCAAAAAGGGTTAATCGCGCGTATCACCAACATTTGCTACAAACACGAGCTGAACATCGTTCAGAACAATGAGTTTGTTGACCATCGCACCGGCCGCTTTTTTATGCGTACCGAGCTGGAAGGCATCTTTAACGACGCAACCCTGCTTGCCGATCTGGATGGCGCACTGCCGCCAGGCTCGCTGCGCGAGTTAAATTCCGCCGGGCGTCGCCGCGTGGTGATTCTGGTCACCAAAGAGGCACATTGCCTCGGCGATTTATTAATGAAGGCCAACTACGGCGGGCTGGATGTCGAGATCGCCGCGGTGATTGGCAACCACGATACGCTGCGCACGCTGGTTGAGCGTTTCGATATCCCGTTCCAGCTGGTTAGCCATGAAGGTATGACCCGCGAAGAGCACGATATCAAGATGGCCGAGGCGATTGAGTCGTATCAGCCGGATTACGTGGTTCTGGCGAAATACATGCGTGTGCTGACGCCAGAATTCGTGGCACGTTTCCCGAACCAGATTATTAATATTCACCATTCATTCCTGCCCGCCTTTATCGGGGCGCGTCCCTATCACCAGGCCTATGAGCGCGGTGTGAAAATCATCGGTGCGACGGCGCATTACGTGAATGACAATCTGGATGAAGGCCCGATCATTATGCAGGACGTGATTCATGTGGATCACAGTTACACAGCAGAAGACATGATGCGCGCCGGTCGTGATGTGGAGAAGAACGTATTAAGCCGTGCGTTGTACCATGTTCTGGCTCAGCGGGTATTTGTTTACGGCAACCGCACTATTTTGCTGTAAATCGCTAACGTATTGTTTAGCTTTCCCTCTTTAAGGGTAAAAAGTACGCAAACGGTAAATTTTTACCAAAGGAAAGCTTTACAGGGGCGTTTCATTTGATATGATGCGCCCCGCTTCCCGGTCAGGAAGCAAGAAAAAGCATTACCCCGTGGTGGGGTTCCCGAGCGGCCAAAGGGAGCAGACTGTAAATCTGCCGTCATCGACTTCGAAGGTTCGAATCCTTCCCCCACCACCATCTTTCAGATCTCACCATAATCGATAAAACCTACATAGCCACATACTTCACCGAACGGGGAAGGATGAGAAGCTTCGACCAAGGTTCGATTCGAGCGCCAGCGAGAAAGCGTTGCCTCAGGCAACGACCCGAAGGGCGAAGCGCGCAGCGCTGAGTTATCCTTCCCCCACCACCATCTCCTGCATAAGCCACCGCATCTTACCCATTCTGCATAGCCGCATACTTCACCGAACGGGGAAAGATGAGAAGCTTCGATGCACACAAACTATCTGTTCTTCACCAGGCTGATAAGCAGCCCTCGAGCCTGTGCCAGTTGCTCAAGGCCTCCGCGTAACCAGATGCCTTTTTTGAAAAATTCGACCCTTGCCGCATGATCGAACTGATCGTAGTCGACGGGATACACCAGGGCCGGAATGCCCTTTTGAATGCAATGCCACATAATTCCCGCGCCGCCATGGTGTATTACGACATCGTAATGAGATAACCAACGATCATAATCAACCCAATTGATACGCAAAAAATTATCAGATTGTTGATACACCTCGCCAGCCAGGCTGCCATCCGTGAAGTGAAACTCCCACTCAGGCAGCGTTTTCGCGAGTGCCGCTGCGGCTTGCGCCACATCGTCTTTGTGCCAGTCGAGATGGGTGCCCAACGTAATCAGTACGTGACGCTTTCCCTCAATAAACTTCGGCTTTTGTGCTCCTGCTGGTGGGGTATACAGCGCAGGGCCAATAAATTTTACTGACGCAGGCCAGGTCCGTTTAAATTCCATCTCCTCTTCGCCAAGGGCAAGAATACGCAACGGTGAATAGGCGCTTTCGGTGCCATCAGGTCGATACAGGTGGGTCATTCCCGTCTCACGGATAACACCGCGAAACACCCAAAAGATCAGGCGTTTAAACAGCCGGACTTTTTTCCTGTGAATCAAATGGCTTAACTGCCCCCACCTGCCTGAGGCGGGCATCAGCCCTCCGCAGTAAGCGGGGGGCCCGTCCGGCGCTTCAAGGACACAGGGCGAAGGTAAGCTGCTCCACCAGGGAACGTTAAACCGGTGACAAACAGCGCCTGCAACAGGCAGGGTAAAATCAGCAATGGCTAAATCGGGCGCGCCTTCGCGGTGCCATACCCTTTCCAGCTCATCCGCAAAGCCTTTAAGCAGCCCCACAACCGAACGAAACTGGCGATACAGCCGTACCGGATGCGACTTTACGGCATAGCGAGGATTCACCACTGATAACAACGGTGTATCGAAGTCGCCATCAAGAATCATCCCCTGCAGGCCTGCTGCCGAAATCCGCGCGCTGGCACCGCGAGTGCTGATGATCCGCACCTGATAATGCGCCGCGAGCGCCCTTCCCAGTGCCAGTACGGGATGCAGATGTCCGGAAAACGGTGGGGCCAGCAGATCAATGCGGGTGACACCAGCGGGGATCAGATCGAACAAACGTTGCATGTCAGAGGCTATTTCCGTATTTGATGAATAAATCGTTTACACAGATCGACCAGCGCTGGCTGCGAGAGATAGTCCATATGGCCACATGCCAGACGCTCATCCACACGGGGGAACCAAAGCCGGGAGATAAAATCCTGTCGCCCCTGCACCAGAAGATGATGACAGTCCGGCCGCTTGCGCGCCACGGGCCCAAAGGCAAACAGGCTGACGCGGGACAGGGACGAGGCGGGCAAATCAAGATTGTTAAACAGTTCCAGTCCACAACTGCCCGAAAGGAGTAGCGTATGGTCAGCCGTGTCCAGCATCGTAATAGCGAGGTTTCGATAACGGCTGATAAAGTCTGGCCTGCGTGATGAGAGATAATCCCGCGCATTGTTAATACTGGCGCGCAACAGGCCAGTATCACGCCATGACTCGGTTTGTGGGATCCAGGGGAAATTTTCCGCGACAGGCATCATGTTCCCGTTCATAACGCGTTCAAGGAATGCGCGTTGCGAGGGGCCCAGCGCAATGTTGCCGGGTCGGCTTCTACCGGTAATAAATGCAATGCCGAGTTTTTTTGCGGTCATAGTGAACGGAAGTGGTCGTTACTGAAAATGCGATAGCGACGTGAGCGCCAGTAAATTGTGCGGTTCACCAGAGCATGGAACAGATGAACAGGCTGTAACAGTTCTGATAACACTGACATCACCGGCCGCGCAGAAATCATCACCGATACCCGACGCTGGATCTGGCCCAGCGCAACGTGGCGGATACAGAGCGCCACCACAAGTACAACGCCATTCATTACACTACCAAACGCCAGGATAACCATCGCCCAAAGCAGCAGCGGATGAATCCCCTGCAGAAGCAAAATCATAAGATTGGTGCCTACACTCTTCTCGCGCATCAATAATGTGGCGAATAAAAACCAGCGGTGCATTTGACGAAAATAGCGGCTGACAGTCGGTACGCTGGTTTGCACACATACCGGAGCGACCGACTGCACAATATTGACACCGGCCCGCGTAAGCAGTGTTGCCAGCGCAAGATCGTCCGTCAAATGCCGCAGGACAGGCGTAAATCCCCCGACGCTATCCAGTACCCGCAGGGGTAACAGATAACACATGCCGTTTATCGTCAGCGGTCTGGCAAAGGGCAGCAAAGGCAGATAGGTCAGTGCGGAATTATCGTTAACAAACTGAGCCAACAACCGCGAGGGCATATTGTTCGCGGTCCTGTACCAGGGCAACGCGGTGACAAGCGAATCCCCCTCAAGCGCCTCAATCATCATATTCAGCGATGATGCCGTCAGAACCGCATCATCATCTAAAACCAGCACGCGCGGTGTCTTAACTTGTTTTCTTCCCTGCTCAAGCTTACAGAGTTTTGGATTAACGCCTTCCGGCGCGTCTGGGCAAAGGCAAATGTGAATCTGCTGATGCACATAACGCGCCTGTAACCGCTGCGTTACCCGTGCAGCTTCCGCGTCATCCACATCAATCAGCCAGAGGAATGTCGCTTCTGGCAAATTCTGAACTGTGGCGTCCAGTACCGTCTCTAACGCAGGATCACCACTGAGTATCGGTTGCATAACGGTAACGCAGCTGAGATCACGTTGCAGATCTTGCCGGGGAGCGTCAAGACTTATCCGGGCCAAAAAAACTTTGAAAAGCAGAATGGCCAGCCAGATCGTTGTGATGATTAACACAGGGGATCTTCCTTGAGTTGCTGTAAGAAGGTAAGCAAGCTGATGTCAAAATCCATTGAAGGCGGACCGAAGTCATTCAACATGTGGGTGACATCCAGGGTGTGAGTATAGCCAAACACCGCAACGCCAAAACGGGTTATCGGCGGTTCCCCCGGCAAGGGCAGGTAGCGCCAGAGCCACTCAAGCGCGCCGGCAAAACGCAGCGCCGTGCGTAGCCCGACCGTTTTGGTCGGTTCAGGCAGGCCAAGCTGGCGTAACACCTCACCTAACAGTCGATTCGTTTCTACAGAGTGATGAGCAGAAAGATTGTAGTAAGGTCTGAGATGCTCACGCTTTACTGCGCGCATAAGATAATCGCACAGCACATCGACATGCATCATGTCTGCCCGGGCCTTTTCTTCTTCATTAATAATGAAAGCCAGCCTGCCCTTTTTGGCCGCAGCTAATAAAGGTGGCAACAGCAGGCGATCGCCCTGACCAAAGACGGCGCAAGGGCGAAAAATGGTTTTTTCACCCTGGTAAGCCTCCACCAGCTGTTCCGCCTGACGTTTGCTTCGACCATATTCTCCGGTAAAGCCCGGACCGACAGCATCGCACTCCCGCAGGCCAGACTGGTGCTCAAAGCGGTAGTAAACGGCGGCGCTCGACAGAAATATCAGCCTCGGAAACCCGCTGCGACGGCAAAATTCAATCACATCCCGGGTTGTCTCAACGTTATCCCGGTAGTAATCGCGCTTTGTGCCCCACGGGGAGGGGCGCCCTGCCGCGTGGATAACCACATCGGGAACGAAACCGGGCGTGCTGAGTTGGTCCAGCGCCAGGGTGTGATAGCGAACTGATGGCGGAAAGTCGACCTGTTCACGTCGTCCCACGCCGCATAACGAGATACCCGCTTCCGTCGCAAAGCGTCTGAGAAAGGCTCCGCCTATAAAACCCGATGCTCCTGTCACCAGGATCTTCACCGCGATTCTCCTGAGTTCACCGGACGTTCGCCCATGCGTCTGAGAAACCGCTGCTGGAAAGAGAGCAAATCGGTGAGTGAAAGCCGACGAAAATCCAGCCCTTCCCGCGCAGCAATCTCTTCGATGATCCTGCTCAGCTGCGGATAATGACGATGACTCCAGTGGGGAAAGACATGGTGCGTCAGATGCAAATTAATTCCCCCCTTACCCTGGAGCCTGTCGCACAGCGAATATATGACGCCCACCGTGCCCCACCCCAGCAACATGTATTTAAGCCGTTGTCGTAGCTCACTCATTCTCTTCCCCACTGGCGCACAATACGGCGGCGTTTTGCGTCAAAGTTCGCCGCTATCTGCTGTGACTGCAGCGTCCACGCCAGCCGGGAAGTCGCTATGCCCTGTAACCGAAACAGATTATTCAGCGCATCACGGCAGAGGGTCAGTATGGAATGATCGCAGTCGGCCATCAGAACCAGGCTTTCGGCCCCTGTTTGCACGAGGCGATAGTCTGCGGTAAGCGGTAGCGTCATCGCCAGTACGCGGCTACAGGCGTCCGCGAACACAACCTGCGTATTGCCCGATGAATCGGGCAACAGTAATTGATCGTCCTGACGCCCTTCGATACGTTCAATGGCTCGCGCCGCGCTACCGCACGGGCATGGGTCCTCGCGTACCACCAGCACATCGTCGAGGCGGTAACGCACGATGGGCTGAGTGCTGCGGGTAAAGTCAGTGATAACCGGAATAAAGCGCCGCTCATCCAGCCATAAGGGTTCGACGTGAATAAACTCCTCGTTGAGGTGCAATGTTCCAAAGGGACAGGTTGAGGCTAAGAAACCTTCGGTCGCCTGATAGATTTCGCCGACGCCGCCAAATGCCTCCCGTATCAATGCCCTGTCCTGCTCTTCAAGCACTTCGGCAACGGAAATCACTTTTTTGACCTTCAGCGTGAGCTTTCCCTCCGTTACCGCCAGCGCCAGGGCGCGCAACACCTGTGCCGGGGCGACGATGATCGTTGGAGAAAACTGCTCTAAACGGCTAACCTGCTGCACAAACGGCGCAAGAAGATCGTAAAACTCCAGGCTCAGCCAGCGGCTGGTCACACTCTGGTAAAGGTTATTGTTGGCTCTGAGGAACAGCGCAACCCGTTCTCTGGCGAACAGGCCGTCCGGTAAGGCTTTGGCGAGCATCGCGGCGGCCCAAATTTGCTGCTCTTGCGGACTGACCACAAACAGCCCCCGCCTGCCGGAAGTGCCTGACGACAGCCCCACGCTGAAGCGCCCTATTTTTGGCGTGAAATCCCGGCTCTGTTCGCTCTGCAACGCACAGGCCATCAGCTCATCGCGCTTTAGGCCTGCGGTGTTCATCAGATCAAAGTGTTGCATCATCAGCGTCTTATCCATCAGAGGCCACTCACCGAACGGCACGGGAAGAAAGCGCTTAAACCAGGGGCTTTTTGACAACACTTTCTGCCTGAAGTGATGCAACTGTTTGGCCTGCCACGCCTCAAGGGCGTGCCGATCGGTAAATCGCCGCGAGCGCGTGTGGTAGTAGCGCCACATCAGCGTAAGCAGGTTCACAAATCGCCCTCATGGCACAGACGAATATCCACGTCACCCTTTTTCCAGAGTTGATTGAGATGCCGTAACGTCTGGTAATACGCTGCGGGATCGGACATCACCAGATTCGCTAAACGAGAAGGTCCACGCATTTCACGGTAGTTGTCGGGAGACCACGCCGCATCGGCGGCCAACAGCGTCCAGCCGTCATCCGTGAGTACCAGTGCGCCAAAATGTCCGGCGGCATGGCCAGGAAGTGGGATCAGAATGATTTCCCCCTGACTATCCGGCAGAACATAGCCATGCTCAAACGGCGCCAGCGCTTCGGGCAGTCTGATGGAGGGAAAGCTTTCAAAAAAACGTAGATGGGATTCAAAACTCTCCGGGAACAGTCCGGGCACAAACGCCTGGCGGAGGGCGGCAAAACCCTTTAGCGCCCTGACCTGCTGCCAGCCTGCACCTGAACACATACACTCAACATCCGGAAAATCACGCAGTCCGGCAACGTGATCGGCGTGAAAGTGCGACAAAATAATCGCGTCGATATCACGCCCGACAATGCCCTGCGCGTAAAGCTGGTGAGCCAGCGATTTTTTCGGGTCGTAATACACCGGCGTTACCTGCCGGTAAAGACGGAAAATGCCCGAGCGGGTGTAGTGCTCAAACCAGGAGGAATAACCGGTATCCCATAGCCACCGGTGTGACCCCACTTCCAGCAGCCAGGCGCGAGAAGGGAACTTACACACCCGAAGCCCTGCGCCTTTCAGCGCCATGCAGCCGATGTGGGTACAATATCCCGTTTCAAATGCGGTAATTTTTGCCATTGTTCCTCAGCCATTCTCCTGTCAGCGCGATGCCCTGTTCCATGGAGAAGCGAGGGGTATAGCCCAACTCCTCAACGGCTTTTTTCGTGCTCAGCGTCATATCGAAACAAACCGTGCCCGCGCTATAGCGCGTGACCGGCGGCTCTTTATTGATGCATTTCCCTTTCAGCTCCATGCAACGCGCCACCAGCGACATGAGCGGCCAGGGAACGGAGCGGATCGTATAGTTTAAGCCCAGTTGCTGACGCAGCAGCGCATCAAGCATATCGGCCAGTCGCTGCGGCTGATGATTGGTCACGTTATAGATACTGCCTGAAGAGAGAGTCTCGCTGTATGTCGCTCTCTCCATGGCATAAACCACGTTTTGCACAAAGGTTAAGTCCAGCAGCGCTTCGCCTCCCCGGGGAAGCCGCAGGACGCCACCGTCCTGATGAAGCTGACGCAGCAGACGAGGGACGATCACATTATCGTGGGGGCCAAACAGCCCACGCGGGCGCAAAATAATAAATGTTGTCGAACCAAAGCAGGCAGCCGCGTCAGCAATCACACGTTCGGCTTCACGTTTGCTGCTGGCATAGTGGCTGGAAAAGGTACTGGCGAGATAGGTTTCCGGCACATCATAGTGATGTTGAAAATCAAAGTAGACCGCGGGGGTGGAAATATGGACAAACCGGGGAATGCCGAGGCTGCCCGCAGCTTTCGCCAGCGTACTTGTCGCGTTGACATTGGCCTGCCAGAACGCGTCACGATCTCCCCAGGGTGAGGATTTCGCCGCACAATGCCACACGGCGTCACACCCCGCCATCAGGCTGACGCATTGCTCATGATTTGCCTGCGCCAAATCGAGAGGAACAAAAACAGCGCCTTCACGTGTTAATTCTTCACCTACCAGACGATTTCGGCCAGTCGCCACCACGCTGATGTTCTGTTGACGCAGATACTCTACCGCGTTACGTCCCAGTCCGCTGGTGGCCCCCGTCACCAGAATTTTCATGGCATAAGTACCATGCCAGCCAGGGTCAGTCCCGCCGCAGTACCGATAAGCATCGCAGGTTTACCGGGGATGAAACGGCCACGCATTACTGCTTCATGCAACGCAGTGGGAATGGACGCAGCTACCTGATTGCCATAGTAGCGATAAACGTCAATTAATACTGACTCCGGGACTCGCAGGCGTTTGCGCATGTGCTCCAGGGAGAGGTGGCTGGCCTGGTGCGGAACAACCGTGCCAATATCCGACAGCTGTAAACCACATTTAGCCAGAAGACGCGCGAAATAGTCATCGATCAGCGACGAAGCATAGCGGAACAACGCTTTTCCCTGCATATGGAACATAAAATCACTGTCGTTCATCCCTGCCCTTGGGTTACGCCGCGTTCCTCCCGCACGGATTTCACACAGCTCACTGCCGTCCGGATACATCTCAATCAGGCTGGCCACAATGCCGCTACTGCCATCGCCTCGTTCAACGATCGCGCAGGCCGCGCCATCCCCGAAGATCAGCGAAGACTCTTCATGGTTCCAGTCGATTCCTCGTGATGCGATATCCGCAGAAACAATGGCGATGCGCCGGTATGCGCCGGTGCTCAGTAAACCAGCGGCGACTTCCAGGGCTGAAATGAAACTGACACAGCTGCTGTTGATATCAAAACCCGCGGTGCCTGCGGGCATTCCAGCCGCTTTAATGATATGGACCGCGCTACAGGGAAGCGCCTGTATGGCCACTGCCGATGCGCAAATCACAAGATCTACAGAGGCGGGAGCTAACGACGCAGCACGCAGCGCGTTATGTAACGCCTCTGCGGCCAGGTCTGCCTGGCGGGCGGTATGAGAAGCATGGTAGCGGGTATGGATGCCGGAACGCTTTTCAACGTAACCAGAGGGTTTTCCTAACCTTGAATCCAGATCACTGGAGGTGAGTCTGTCGGCAGGCAACGCCATGCCCGTTGAGATGATTTTTAATGCTGCTGAAATTTCCGGTTCAGTTGGTAGCCCCACACCAGTGCTCCCTTCACTAGCTTATCCGACCGTCAATAATATAGGAGACTGCTCTTTACTCAATCCAAAATTAACGGGAGCGTCCTGCTCCCGTTAATGTATTCGGTCAGTTAGCGACGCGCCCTGACAATCTGGTATTTACGGGTCAGGTACTCCACCGGCGCGCTCCAGATATGTACCAGACGCGTGAACGGGAACAGCAGGAACAGCGTCATGCCAAGCACCAGATGCAGGCGGAAGATGAACGCCACGCCGTCCAGATGTTCAGCCGCGCCGCCGTGGAAGGTCACGATTGACTGCGCCCAGCCCACCAGCTTCATCATTTCGCTCCCGTCCATATGCTGCGCCGAGAAAGGAATGGTCAGCAGGCCCAGCGTGCATTGCACCATCAGCAGCGACAGGATCAGGATATCCGCCTTGGTGGACGTAGCGCGGATACGCGGGTTAAACAGGCGGCGTTTCAGTAACAGCAGCCCGCCCACCAGCGTCATGATCCCGCTTGCGCCCCCCAGAATCATCGCCATCTTCTGTTTCACTTCAATCGGCAGGAATGACTCATACATCCAGTGCGGGGTCAGCATCCCGAAGAAGTGACCGACAAAAATCCCCAGGATACCGAAGTGGAACAAATTCGATGCCAGGTTCATTCCCTTACGATCCAGCATCTGACTGGAGCCTGCGCGCCAGGTGTACTGACCGTAGTCATAACGCAGCCAGCTGCCCACTAAAAACACCGTGCCGGCAATATAAGGATAGATATCGAAGAGAAGCATATTCAGGAACTGCATTATTGCTGTCCTCCTGTGGTGATATTCAAATACTGCGGGGCAACCGCGCCCGCAAACCGGCGTTGATGGGAGGTAATGGCGGAATCGCCACAGCCCTGATCGGCGAAGAATTTCACCTGCTCCTCTTCCCAGACCGCATCCAGCGCTTCCGGCGTGTCGTCACGCACTTCATCGGCTAACTGGCGCTGCACCTTTTCAGCGTCCACTTCGCTGTTGGCGATGCTGAGCAGCAGATCGAACAGCACCGCATAGCGGCTTTCACGCTGTTTGAGACGGGCGCTCAGCAGCGCCAGAATCGGCGCCACATCCTGCAAACCGCCCACCGCTTCGCTATGTGGCAACTGGGCCAGATACTCCAGGTACAGCGGTAAATGATCCGGCAGCTCGCGGCTGTCCAGAAACAGCCCGGCGCGCTCGTACTGGGCCATTAAATCCACCATCGCCTGGCCACGATCCCGCGACTCGCCGTGCACATGTTCAAACAGCAGCAGCGACGTGGCGCGTCCCCGGTCGAACAGTTCGCTGTAACGCGACTGCACGTCCAGCCGATCCTGCGACAGCACATCCCGCAGGAACAGGCCCAGCTCATGGGCCTCCTGTTTACTGATATGTTCCAGCCCGGTCATGGCGTCGAACAGCTCGCGCTGATGCTCCCACAATGCGTGGTCCGGGTACTCCAGCAGCCGGGAGATAAGTTTCAGTTCGATCATGGGCGCGACTCCGTTTTCACCGTCACATCCACCGCGTCGATACGACGGCTGTTGAACAGGTTGGCTTTGGTGTCAGAACCGTGGCAACCGTCGCCGAAGCTAAAGCCGCAGCCTTTGCTTTCCGGGAAGGCGTTGCTGGCCAGCTCGCGATGGCTGGTCGGGATCACGAAGCGGTCTTCGTAGTTCGCAATCGCCAGATAGCGATACATTTCCTGCGCCTGCGCTTCAGTTAATCCCACCTCTTCCAGCGCACGGGTATCGTTAACGCCGTCAACGGTTTCCGCACGTTTGTAATGGCGCATCGCCATCATGCGTTTCAGGGCGCGCAGTACCGGCGCGGTATCGCCCGCGGTCAGAATATTCGCCAGGTACTGAACCGGAATACGCAGGCTTTCCACATCCGGCAGGATGCCAGTGTGCGGCAGCTCGCCCGCATCGGCAGCAGACTGGATTGGCGATAATGGCGGCACGTACCAGACCATCGGCAGCGTGCGGTATTCCGGATGCAGCGGCAGCGCCAGCTTCCAGTCCATCGCCATTTTCCAGACCGGCGACTGCTGCGCCGCGTCGATAACGCTCTGCGGTACGCCGTCTTTCAGCGCCTGTTCAATGACCGCCGGGTCGTTCGGGTCGAGGAACACATCCAGCTGGCGCTGATACAGATCGGTTTCGTGCTCGGTGCTGGCGGCATTTTCGATCGCATCCGCGTCATACAGCAGTACGCCGAGGTAACGAATACGGCCCACGCAGGTTTCGGAACATACCGTCGGCATCCCCGCTTCGATACGCGGATAGCAGAAGATGCACTTCTCGGATTTCCCGCTCTTCCAGTTGAAGTAGATTTTTTTGTACGGGCAGCCGGTGATGCACATACGCCAGCCACGGCATTTGTCCTGGTCGATCAGCACAATGCCGTCTTCCTCACGCTTGTAAATCGCGCCGCTCGGACAGGTCGCCACGCACGCCGGGTTAAGGCAGTGTTCGCACAGGCGCGGCAGATACATCATGAAGGTGTTTTCGAACTGGCCGTACATCGCCTTCTGCATGTTCTCGAAGTTCTTATCTTTGGCGCGTTTTTCAAACTCGCCGCCGAGGATCTCTTCCCAGTTCGGACCGTTTTCGATTTTATTCATCCGCTGACCGGTGATCAGCGAGCGCGGACGGGCGATAGGCTGATGCTTGCCTTCCGGCGCGTTATGCAGGTGCTGATAGTCAAAATCAAACGGTTCGTAGTAATCGTCGATGCCCGGCAGATGCGGGTTCGCAAAGATTTTCCCCAGCAGCATCGCACGGTTGCCCATGCGCGGCTGCAGTTTGCCGTTGATTTTACGGATCCAGCCGCCCTTCCATTTTTCCTGGTTTTCCCAGTCATTCGGAAAGCCGAGGCCCGGTTTCGTTTCCACGTTGTTGAACCAGGCGTACTCCATCCCTTCGCGGCTGGTCCACACGTTTTTACAGGTCACGGAGCAGGTGTGGCAACCGATGCATTTGTCGAGATTCAGCACCATGCCGACTTGTGAACGAATTTTCATTTTACGCTCTCCTGTACCTGGTCATTGCCTTCGCCGTCTAACCAGTCGATATTTTTCATCTTACGCACCACCACAAACTCATCGCGGTTAGAGCCCACGGTGCCGTAGTAGTTAAAGCCATAAGCAAGTTGCGCATAACCGCCGATCATATGGGTCGGTTTCGGGGTGATGCGGGTCACGGAGTTGTGAATACCGCCGCGCTGCCCGGTCACTTCGGAACCCGGCAGGTTCACGATGCGCTCCTGGGCGTGATACATCATGGTCATCCCTTCCGGTACGCGCTGGCTCACTACCGCACGGGCGGTTAACGCGCCGTTAGCGTTAAACACTTCAATCCAGTCGTTATCCGCGATACCCAGATCTTTGGCATCGATTTCGCTCATCCAGACAATCGGGCCACCGCGCGACAGGGTCAGCATCAGCAGGTTGTCGCTGTAGGTGGAGTGGATACCCCACTTCTGGTGCGGCGTCAGGAAGTTAAGCGCTTTCTCCGGGTTGCCGTTGGATTTCTGGCCCATCACGGCTTTCACCGAACGGGTGTCAATCGGCGGACGGTACACCAGCAGGCTTTCACCGAAATCACGCATCCACGGGTGATCCTGATACAGCTGCTGACGGCCTGACAGGGTGCGCCATGGGATCAGCTCATGAACGTTGGTATACCCGGCGTTGTAAGACACATGTTCATCTTCCAGACCAGACCAGGTCGGGCTGGAGATGATTTTGCGCGGCTGGGCCTGAATATCGCGGAAGCGAATCTTCTCTTCCTCTTTATTGGTCGCCAGATGGGTGTGATCGCGCCCGGTGAATTCGCTGAGTGCCGCCCAGGCTTTCACCGCTACATGGCCGTTGGTTTCCGGGGCCAGGGTCAGGATCATTTCCGCTGCGTCAATCGCTGTGTTCAGCATCGGCTGGCCTTTCGCCGGGCCGTCCGCTTTGGTGTAATTCAGCTTGCGCAGCAGATCCATTTCGCTCTGAGTGTTCCAGGCGATGCCCTTACCGCCGTTGCCGATTTTCTCCATCAGCGGGCCGATAGAGGTGAAGCGTTCCCAGGTGGCCGGATAGTCGCGTTCCACCACAATAATGTGCGGCGCGGTTTTACCCGGGATCAGCTCACACTCGCCTTTTTTCCAGTCTTTCACGTCCAGCGGCTGCGCCAGTTCGGCGGCGCTGTCGTGCTGGATAGGCAGCGTCACCACATCGGTTTCTTTACCCAGGTGGCCAACGCACAGCTCGGAGAATTTCTTCGCGATGCCTTTATAAATCTCCCAGTCGCTTTTCGATTCCCAGGCCGGGTCAACGGCGGCGGAAAGCGGATGAATAAACGGATGCATATCCGAGGTATTCATGTCGTCTTTTTCGTACCAGGTGGCAGTCGGCAGCACAATGTCGGAATAGAGGCAGGTGCTCGACAGACGGAAGTCCAGCGTGACCACCAGATCCAGCTTGCCGTCGAGGCCGTTATCCTGCCATTCCACTTCTTCTGGCTTCACGCCGCCCTGCTGGCCGAGATCTTTGCCCTGAATACCGTGGTCGGTGCCCAGCAGGTACTTGAGCATGTACTCGTGACCTTTACCGGATGAACCCAGCAGGTTGGAGCGCCAGACAAACAGGTTGCGCGGGTGGTTTTTGCCATTTTCCGGCTGTTCCGCCGCAAAGCGGATTTCGCCTGATTTCAGCGCCTGCACGGTGTAGTCCACCGGGTTCATTCCGGCCGCATCGGCAGCGGCTTTGATGCGCAGCGGGTTGGTACCCAGCTGTGGCGCAGACGGCAACCAGCCCATACGCTCGGCGCGCACGTTAAAGTCCAGCAGATGGCCGGTGTAGCGCGATTTATCCGCCAGCGGCGAGAGTAAATCTTCCGCGCCGAGGGTTTCATAACGCCACTGGCTGGAGTGGTTATAGAAGAACGAGGTACTGTTCATGTGACGCGCCGGACGTTGCCAGTCGAGGCCAAACGCCAGCGGCTGCCAGCCGGTTTGCGGACGCAGTTTTTCCTGGCCCACATAGTGCGCCCAGCCGCCGCCGCTCTGACCAACGCAACCGCAGAAGATCAGCATATTGATCAGGCCACGGTAGTTCATGTCCATGTGGAACCAGTGGTTCAGACCGGCACCCACAATGATCATCGAACGGCCATGGGTTTTATCGGCGTTATCGGCGAATTCACGGGCGATACGGATAATGTGGCTGCGGGACACGCCGGTGATGGCTTCCGCCCAGGCCGGGCTGTACGCTTTTACGTCGTCATAGCTGCTGGCGCAGTTCGCATCGCCTAAGCCACGATCCAGACCATAGTTGGCGAGGGTCAAATCATAAACGGTGGTTACCAGCGCGCTGCTGCCGTCGGCCAGCTGCAGGCGTTTAACCGGCAGTTTGTGCATCAGCACGTTATCCAGCTGAACGCTGTTGAAGTGGTCGCTCTCGGTGCCGCCAAAGTACGGGAAGCCGACATCAGCCACCTCGTCATGGCTGCCGAGCAGCGACAGACGCAGTTCTGCTTCTTCACCGGTGGTGCCGTCGCGCTGTTCGAGGTTCCATTTACCTTTCTCACCCCAGCGGTAGCCGATTGAGCCGTTCGGCGCGATCATCTCGCCGTTCTGGTTATCAATGGCGACGGTTTTCCATTCCGGATTATTTTCCTGGCCCAGACCGCCGACCAGATCGGAGGCGCGCAGCATACGGCCTGCCGCCCAGAATCCGTCGCGCTCTTCCAGCATCACCAGCATCGGCATGTCGGTATAACGGCGCACGTAATCGGTGAAGTACTGGCTTGGGCGATCGAGATGGAATTCACGCAGCATAACGTGGCCCATCGCCAGCGCCATGGCGCTGTCGGTGCCCTGTTTCGGTGCCAGCCACTGGTCACACAGTTTGGCGATTTCCGCGTAATCCGGGGTAACGGCAACCGTTTTGGTGCCTTTGTAACGCACTTCGGTAAAGAAGTGGGCATCCGGGGTACGGGTCTGCGGGACGTTGGAACCCCAGGCGATAATGTAGCTGGAGTTGTACCAGTCAGCGGATTCCGGTACGTCTGTCTGCTCGCCCCAGGTCATCGGTGACGCAGGCGGCAGGTCGCAATACCAGTCGTAGAAGCTCAGGCAGGTACCGCCAATCAGCGACAGGTAACGTGCGCCGGAGGCGTAGGAAACCATCGACATCGCCGGGATCGGCGAGAAGCCCGCGATACGGTCCGGGCCATAGGTTTTGGCGGTCCAGACGTTGGAGGCGGCAATCAGTTCATTCACTTCCTGCCAGGAAGAACGTACAAACCCGCCGCGGCCACGCGCTTGTTTATAGCTTTTGGCTTTCTCGCTGTCGGACATCAGGGCCGCCCAGGCTTCTACCGGATCGCTGTGCTGCGCTTTGGCTTCACGCCACAGTTTCATCAGGCGCTTGCGCATCATCGGGTATTTCAGGCGGTTAGCGCTGTACAGATACCAGGAGTAACTCGCCCCGCGAGGGCAGCCGCGCGGTTCATGATTCGGCATATCGGGACGGGTGCGCGGATAGTCGGTTTGCTGGGTTTCCCAGGTAACCAGCCCATTTTTGACATAAATCTTCCAGCTGCATGAGCCGGTGCAGTTTACGCCATGGGTGGAACGCACCACTTTATCGTGCTGCCAGCGCTGACGGTAACCGTCTTCCCAGTCCCGGTTGGTATCCAGAATCTGTCCGTGCCCATCGGCAAAGGTATCGCCCTTCTGTTTGAAGTAGCGAAACCGATCCAGAAATTTGCTCATCGGGGGTTCTCCTGTAAGGAGCCTGTAGGCTCTTCTACTAAATCGACATTGCAAGAATTGAGGGCAAGGTTACTCCCCGGGTTTCACGCAGAATTGACCCCGATCAACCCCGTAACCCTTTGAAAAATGTCAAAACACGTGGAATACCACCAAAGTGGGAGGCTTTTTTATTTTTTAATAAATTGAAATATATAGATATTTTATGATTTGGATGGTTTTCAACCGGGGTTTCAGAACACGGCGGGGTATTTGGGGGTAGAAGAAGGGGGAGGAGGAAGATGGCGGAGTGTAGTGTGACGGGAATCAAGGTTAAGGAGGCGGGTTCGCCGGGCTGGCGGGGCCTTATTTGTAGGTGGAAGGGTTCCGTTCGCTCGGACTCTTTTCATCCATGGAACCGCATTGACGGC
>OKCK01000067.1_pt1 | contig 49852 bp, 43 predicted proteins | sample 1614961 | NCBI WGS metagenome assembly OKCK01 (sample SAMN04436984, study PRJEB24849) | human gut metagenome | biome: human gut; feature: NICU; material: stool | host: Homo sapiens | place: USA: Saint Louis, MO | collected 2010-07-31
AAATTATAACACAGTACGCCTGATTCCGGTAAGTCGAATGACCGAGGGCAAGGGTTTATTACCCGTCTTCGCCTGTTATAATCCACAGAATTGAAACCAATGGAGTAATAGCGCTGATGAATGCCGAAAAATCACCGATCGCGCACAACGTTGATCGGGGCGAAATCGCCAAATTTGAAGCCGTGGCTTCGCGCTGGTGGGATACCGAAGGCGAGTTTAAGCCCCTGCACCGCATTAACCCGCTGCGTCTGGGCTACATTACCGAACGCGCGGGCGGCCTGTTCGGCAAAACGGTGCTGGACGTCGGCTGCGGCGGCGGCATCCTGAGCGAGAGCATGGCGCGCCAGGGGGCAACGGTCACGGGGCTTGATATGGGCGCTGAGCCTTTGCAGGTGGCGCGTTTACATGCCCTGGAAAGCGGCGTTGAGCTGGATTACGTCCAGGAAACCGTGGAAGAGCACGCGGCGAAGCACCCGGAAAAATACGATGTTGTGACCTGCATGGAGATGCTCGAGCACGTTCCGGACCCGGCTTCCGTGGTCAAGGCCTGCGCCCGGCTGGTCAAACCCGGCGGCCATGTGTTCTTTTCCACTCTCAACCGCAACGGCAAATCCTGGCTTATGGCGGTTGTCGGTGCCGAATACATTTTGCGCATGGTGCCTAAAGGCACCCACGATATTAAGAAATTTATTAAGCCTGCCGAATTGCTGAGCTGGGTGGATGGTACCACGTTGCAGGAGCGCCATATGACCGGGTTACATTTTAACCCGTTGACCAATCGGTTTACTCTCGGTCCGGGTGTGGATGTAAATTATATGTTGCATACACAGGCCAAAACCGGGGATCAGTAATAGGTTTTTGTTCTCATGATTGCGCAGCAGCCTGTTGCGCAATTTGGCTTAACGGCCAGGAAATCGGCACTCGATCAAATTTTGAATTTTTTTTCTAAGTTATTGACATAACCCTTAGGCCTTATGACACCTGCACTTAGCGAAAAACGCCGTTTCGTAACCGCAAATTAACATCAAAATCAACCCTTGTTCTGAAAAGAATCCCTACTAGAATACTCACCATATAGCGTTTCACTTATCTCAAAGACCCCATATATAGTATTTATCCACAGGTTTAATCACAAAAGCCGGATTGTGGATAAACGGGGGGATATTTTCTTTTTTCACGGACATTCACGGACAGGTAAACATGAATCAGAGTCTGCTGGTTACAAAACGCGACGGCCGCCAGGAGCGTATCAATCTGGATAAAATCCACCGCGTTCTCGATTGGGCTGCGGAAGGGTTAAGCAACGTATCGGTCTCGCAAGTCGAGTTGCGCTCGCACATCCAGTTTTATGACGGCATCAAAACCTCCGATATCCATGAAACCATCATCAAAGCGGCCGCGGATTTAATCTCCCGTGATGCGCCGGACTACCAGTACCTTGCTGCGCGCCTGGCGATTTTCCATCTGCGTAAAAAAGCCTACGGTCAGTTCGAGCCGCCAAAACTTTACGACCACGTTGTGAAGATGATTGAGCTCGGCAAATACGACAGACATCTGCTGGAAGACTACACGGAAGAAGAGTTCCAGCAGATGGACGGTTTTATCGATCACTGGCGCGATATGAATTTCTCCTACGCCGCCGTGAAGCAACTGGAAGGCAAATACCTGGTGCAGAACCGCGTGACCGGTGAGATTTACGAGAGCGCGCAGTTCCTGTACATGCTGGTTGCCGCTTGCCTGTTCTCAAACTATCCGCGTGAAACCCGCCTGGACTACGTGAAGCGTTTCTACGACGCGGTTTCGCTGTTCAAGATTTCACTGCCGACGCCAATTATGTCCGGCGTACGCACCCCGACCCGTCAGTTCAGCTCCTGTGTGCTGATCGAATGCGGCGACAGCCTGGATTCCATCAACGCCACGTCCAGCGCCATTGTGAAATACGTTTCCCAGCGCGCCGGTATCGGCATCAACGCGGGCCGCATTCGTGCACTGGGCAGCCCGATTCGCGGCGGCGAAGCGTTCCACACCGGCTGTATCCCGTTCTATAAGCATTTCCAGACTGCGGTGAAATCCTGCTCGCAGGGCGGCGTGCGTGGCGGCGCGGCCACGTTGTTCTACCCGATGTGGCATTTAGAAGTTGAAAGCCTGCTGGTGCTGAAGAACAACCGTGGCGTGGAAGGCAACCGCGTGCGTCATATGGATTACGGCGTACAGATCAACAAGCTGATGTATACCCGTTTGCTGAAAGGCGAAGACATCACACTGTTCAGCCCGTCCGACGTCCCGGGCCTGTATGACGCGTTCTTCGCCGATCAGGATGAATTTGAGCGTCTGTACACCAAATATGAAAAAGACGACAGCATCCGCAAGCAGCGCATTAAAGCCGTTGAGCTGTTTTCGCTGATGATGCAGGAACGTGCGTCCACGGGCCGTATTTACATTCAGAACGTTGACCACTGCAACACTCACAGCCCGTTCGATCCGGTGGTTGCGCCGGTGCGCCAGTCTAACCTGTGCCTGGAAATCGCCCTGCCGACCAAACCGCTGGACGACGTGAATGACGAAAACGGTGAAATCGCCCTTTGCACGCTGTCCGCGTTCAACCTTGGCGCTATCGACTCGCTGGACGATCTCGAAGAGCTGGCGACCCTGGCGGTACGCGCGCTCGACGCGCTGCTGGATTACCAGGATTACCCGATCCTGGCGGCCAAACGCGGCGCAATGGGCCGTCGTACCCTGGGCATCGGCGTGATTAACTTCGCTTACTACCTGGCGAAACACGGCGTGCGTTACTCCGACGGCAGCGCCAACAACCTGACGCACAAAACCTTTGAAGCTATTCAGTATTACCTGCTGAAGGCCTCTAACGAGCTGGCAAAAGAGCAAGGCGCGTGCCCGTGGTTCAACGAAACCACTTACAGCCAGGGCGTTCTGCCGATCGATACTTATAAAAAGGATCTTGATGGCATTACCCAGGAGCCGCTGCATCTGGACTGGGAAGCACTGCGCGAGTCCATTAAGACCCACGGTCTGCGTAACTCCACGCTCTCCGCACTGATGCCGTCCGAGACCTCTTCGCAGATCTCCAATGCCACTAACGGCATTGAGCCGCCGCGCGGCCACGTCAGCATTAAGGCCTCCAAAGACGGTATTCTGCGTCAGGTGGTGCCGGACTACGAGCTGTTGAAAAACAACTATGAACTGCTGTGGGAAATGCCAGGCAATGACGGTTACCTGCAACTGGTCGGCATCATGCAGAAGTTTATCGACCAGTCCATTTCTGCTAACACCAACTATGACCCGACACGTTTCCCGTCAGGGAAAGTGCCGATGCAGCAACTGCTTAAAGATTTGCTCACCGCCTATAAATTTGGCGTGAAAACCTTGTATTACCAAAACACCCGCGATGGCGCGGAGGATGCGCAGGACGATCTGGCTCCGTCGATTCAGGACGACGGCTGCGAAAGCGGCGCGTGCAAAATCTAAAAAATCAGGGCGGGGATTTCCCCGCCTTTATTCCGTAAGACAGGACTCTTATTCATGGCATACACCACCTTTTCACAGACCAAAAACGACCAGCTACTGGAACCGATGTTTTTTGGCCAGTCGGTTAACGTGGCCCGCTACGATCAGCAAAAATATGACATCTTCGAAAAGCTGATTGAAAAGCAACTCTCTTTTTTCTGGCGCCCGGAAGAAGTGGACGTTTCCCGCGACCGTATTGATTACCAGGCGTTGCCCGAGCACGAGAAGCATATCTTCATCAGCAACCTGAAGTACCAGACGCTGCTGGACTCCATTCAGGGCCGTAGCCCGAACGTCGCGCTGCTACCGCTGATTTCCATTCCCGAACTGGAAACGTGGGTAGAAACCTGGGCGTTCTCCGAAACGATTCATTCGCGCTCCTACACCCATATCATCCGCAATATCGTCAACGACCCGGCGATTGTGTTTGATGACATCGTCACCAACGACGAGATTTTAAAACGCGCGAAAGATATCTCAGGTTACTACGATGACCTGATCGAAATGACCAGCTACTGGCATTTGCTGGGTGAAGGTACCCACACGGTGAACGGCAAGACCGTAACCGTCAATCTGCGTAACCTGAAGAAACAGCTGTATCTGTGCCTGATGAGCGTTAACGCGCTGGAAGCCATTCGTTTTTACGTCAGCTTCGCCTGCTCTTTCGCCTTCGCCGAGCGCGAACTGATGGAAGGCAACGCCAAAATCATCCGCCTGATCGCCCGTGATGAGGCGCTGCATCTGACCGGTACCCAGCACATGCTGAACCTGATGCGTTCCGGTGCTGATGACCCGGAAATGGCGGAAATCGCGGAAGAGTGCAAACAGGAGTCTTACGATCTGTTTGTGCTCGCGGCACAGCAGGAAAAAGAATGGGCGGATTATCTGTTCCGCGACGGCTCAATGATTGGCCTGAACAAAGACATTCTTTGCCAGTACGTGGAGTACATTACCAATATCCGTATGCAGGCCGTGGGCCTTGAACTGCCGTTCAAAACCCGCTCGAACCCGATTCCGTGGATCAACACCTGGCTGGTGTCAGACAATGTGCAGGTGGCGCCTCAGGAAGTGGAAGTGAGCTCCTACCTGGTCGGCCAGATTGACTCGGAAGTCGATACCGACGATCTGAGCAATTTCCAGTTGTAATGCCGGAAAAGCGTATGGGGCGTATCACGCTTCGCATCACTGGCGCAGAATTACTGTGCCAGGATGAGCACCCTTCACTGCTGGCGGCACTGGAATCGCATAAGATTGCGGTAGAGTACCAGTGCCGCGAAGGCTACTGCGGCTCGTGCCGCTGCCGTCTGGTTGCAGGCGAAGTAACGTGGCTCAGTGAACCGCTGGCATTTATCCAGCCTGGTGAAATACTCCCCTGCTGCTGTCGTGCGCAGGGGGATATTGAATTAGAAATGTAACGGCGTCTGCCGTTACACTGTCATCCCGCCATCAATCACCAGCGATTGCCCGGTGATATACCCACTCGCCTCGCTGATTAAAAATGCCGCCGCTTTCGCCACCTCTTCGGGTCTGCCAGGGCGTCTGAGCGGAATTTGCCCAATCATTGTTTTACGTTTCGCCTCCGGGATCGCTGCCAGCATATCGCTCTCGATAAGCCCCGGCACCAGGCAATTCACCCTCACGCCGAACCGGCCCAGCTCCTGTGCAAGAGAGCGGCTCATGCCCAGCAGTGCCGCTTTACTGGCTGCATAGGCTGTCTGACCAATATTGCCTTTAATGCCTGAAACGGAAGACATTAATACAATCGATCCTTCCCCCTGCAAGCACATGCCGGGTATCACGCAGCGGTTCCAGTAAAAAACGGCGTTAAGATTGGTGTCCATAACATGCTGCCAGCGCGTCGGATCCTGATTCACATGCAACGCATCCAGCGTAATCCCCGCATTGTGAATCACCGCCCACGGCGGCCCATAGCGATTAACCAGCGAGTCCGCCAGCGACGTCACGGCATACCGATCGCCGCCATCGCACTGAACGCCCTGCGCCCCACCAGAAAACGATGCGCAGGTTTGCTCCACATCTGCCGCCGCCACCGCATCGCTACGCCATGTAAAAATAACGGGATAGTCTTTTGCCAGCATTTCAACAATTGCGCGGCCAATACCCCGGCTCCCGCCAGTGACCAGCACCCAACGCGATGAGGACGTCATGCCGGAACTTCCTGACTTTTCGTCAGAATGAATTCACATAACTCATTCAGCGTCATATTCGGGTTTGTGGCAAACACTTCGCCTGTTAGCGTTACGCCAAAGTTGCGTTTTACCAGCACCGTCATTTCTACATAATCAAGGCTATCCAGCTCCAACTGGTTAAGCGGGGTTGCCCCGCTCAGGACATCAGGGCTGATGTCTTTGGCGTCACACAACATGTCACTTAATGCGTGGTAAATCGTTTCAATATTCATTAATTTTCCTTGTGATTAATCGTGAGATTCCTTCCCGGGCAGCGTTTTTAGCGTCACCACGGATGACATAAGCGGCCCGTCTTGATCGGCCGCCGCTATGGTTAACTGGCACACCACCCCGGTTCTTGCATCGCCTACGAGCAAGGCCGGCGGAATGTGCCAGTCGAGAGAGAAAAATTGCGCGGTGTTAATGATTCGCGGATGAAAACGGGTTTCATGGTGGGTCTGCACCACCACCAGTTGCCGAAAAAGCGCGCTCAGCGAACAGTGTTGAAGTTCGGGAAATGCCGTGCGTAAGGTTGCGGCTATGACGTTTGAACTCAGTAGCTCACGGAACAGTACCGCATCAAGAAACGCCCACTGCCACACACCGTTGAAATCCAGCGCCGGGCAATGGGTTATCCCTGCGTCGAGCTGGTCACGCTGAAGATGGCCGGTAAGTGCCTCTTCAGTCTGCCATTGCGCACGAGTACTCTTTTGCAACCGTGCGGAGATGCAGGGTTTAGTCGTTGTCACGTCCACAAGTTGGCCGTTGAGCCGATCCTTCTTCCCTTCAATCATTAGCCGGCTTTGCTGATGGTAGCGCAGCGGCTCCAGCATGCGGGCGCTAAAGTAGAGCCAGTCGCTGTCGCTGTCGGTTATCCAGGCGTTAGCCAACGCCTGTTTAACATCCAGTAACGCCCGCATCCCATGCACGCTGTTGGCCATTCTTTGCGCGCTGCCGGATAAGGTGCCGTCGAAATGGATGGGATTGTCATCGCCCGAAAAATCCGCCCACTGGAGGGCGTCGGCTGGGGTATAAATCCACTCCATCATTGCACCTGACCTATCACCAGCGCTGCATTCGCACCGCCAAAGCCAAAGCTGAGATTAAGGGTGTTTTTCACCTGGCCCTGACGGTGCGTACCTGGAATGTAATCCAAATCGCACTCAGGATCGGGATGCGTCAGATGCGCGGTAGCAGGCATAATTTGATGTTGTATGGCCTGTAAACAAACAATGGTTTCGAAGCTTCCCGCCGCTGCGATCAAATGCCCGGACCAGGATTTGGTGCTGGAGACCGGGATTTTATAAGCCTGTTCGCCGAGGGCCAGTTTGATCGCCTGGGTTTCGTTAAGATCGTTAAGGGCGTGGACGTGCCGTGGGCATTGATATAATCAATATCCTGCCCCCGCATTCCCGCCTGACTCAGTGCCTGGGTAATAGAATGAACCCTGGCTTCGCAATCGGGAGCCGGGGCGGTAAAGTCATAGGCATCCGAAAAGTTGCCGTATCCTTTGATTTCGCCAAGGATCGTCGCCCCGCGTGCGACCGCGACCTCGTACTCTTCCAGGCATACCACCGCCGCGCCTTCCGAAAGCACAAACCCGTTGCGGTCAAGGCTGAACGGGCAGCATGCTTTCGCCAAATCTTCGGTTTCGCCCGTTAACGCCCCTAACACATCAATATTCCATATTGCCGCCGTACTGCGTAACGATTCGCCGGCACCGGCCAGCATCATCGTCGTTCGCCCGCAGCGAATGGCTTCAAAGGCGTCGCCGATGGCGATCGATCCCGTTGCGCAGGCTGCAACCGGGGTGTTCTGATAACCGCGCAGTCCCCAGTTTATGCTGCAGGCGGCAGTTGCAACGCTCGGCATGGCGTGAAAACAGCTAAAAACATTCCCCATCCCGGCTTCGAGAAACTCGTCATAATAGCGGTAGCTTTCATCCTGCCCTGCCCAACCGGTTCCTATGACCACACCGCTTTTTAACGCAGAATGCCAGCGCAAAGGGCTTTGTCCGTGAAAGGCCATGGTCACCGCTTCATTCGCGGCCCCCATCACCATGCGCGCGAAACGTGGCAACCGACGGCGTATCGCTGAAGGGAGCGCCCGCAAATCAGGCTCCATATCCACAAGGCCAAATACGTGTGCGCCAATTTCCTGGGACGACGTCGGGTGGAAAGCATAACCAGGGCGATAGTCCATGATCGACGCCCAACTTTCCGATGCGCTCATTCCCAGGGGCGTGATCGCCCCATACCCTGTCACCGCGACCCGGCGAGGAAAGTTAGCCTTTTCCATAAGTTGATCCCCTGTTTGATTGTTTTCTTTCTCCACCCAAAGCAAGCCACAGTTGCATCGTTGCATTGAGATAGTTGTAACGTTGCGTCAGCAGTGCGTTCTGCCCGTCAAGCAACGCATCCTGAGCATCCAGAAGGGTCTGGAACGACACGGCACCCGCCGCATATTGCTCATTTGCCAGCACCAGACGCTGCTGGCTTAACGTAAGGTTGCGCGCCTGCGCGTCCATTTGACTCTGCGCGTTCAGGCGCTGAGCCATGGCGTTATCCACATCCTTCAACGCCTGATAGACGGCATCCCGGAATACGATCTCCGCTTGCTTCGCCTCAATATCCGACTTCTCTACAGTGAGGCGAACGGTATTCCATTCCAGAAAAGGCAACGAAACCGCGCTGCCGAGTGTCCGTGCCGGTTGCGAAAACCACTGAGAAAACAACGCACTACCAGAATTTAAACCAGCGGACAGCGAGAGAGTGGGATAAAAGCTGAGTCGCGCCACCTGTGAACCGGCAAGTGCCGCGCGCAACCGCCATTCCGCGGCCTGCACGTCAGGACGCGCCGCAATCATTTCCACGGGCAGCGTATCCGGCACAGAAACCACGACGTTTTCCGGTAAGGTCTGCGCCTGGGCGACGCGCCAGGATGGCGGACGATTGAATAAGATCGCCATGGCGTTGCGCGCCTCTTCCCGCTGCTCCTGGAGATCTTTTAAACGATTAATTTTGCCGATCAGCGATTGCTCAGCCTGAAGCGTATCCATCTGCCCGACCGCGCCAGCCAGATAGCGGGCATCGACAAACGCCACGGTTTGTCGGGCGATCTCCACGCTCTGCTCCTGGTTGCTGATCTGTTGATTAAGGCGGGCAATTTCCCAGTACAGCTGGGCGGTCTGACCAATCAACGTTAGCGCTGTCGCCTGTTTGTCCTGCTCTGAGGCATTAACCAGCCAGGCCGATTGTTCACGGGCGCGAGCCAGCTTGCCCCATAAATCGAGTTCATAACTGAGGTTAAAGGTCGCGTTATAACTTTCCGTCGTTGGCGCACCGCCGCGCAGTTTTTTATCGCTGCTTGTCTGGGCACCTGCGGCCACATCCGGGGTGAGATTGGTATCTGTTAACCCTGCCGCTATTCGCGCCAGCTGCAATTGCAAACCGGCTTTTGCCAGGTCGTTATTGGTAACCAGCATCTGGTTGATCGCCGACGATAACTGCGGATCGTTAAAATGATCCCACCAGTGCGGAACATGGGCGACATAGCGCGCCCCGGTGTCCTGCATCTGCCAGCCTGGCGGAATAATTAATGCGGGTTTGCCGTCAGGCATAGGTGCCCAGCCGCAACCGGTCAGCGCCAGCGTGAGCGTTAACATAAAAAATCGATTCATGATTATTCCCGCGCCAGCGCCTCTGTAGGATGGAGACGAGCCGCATTACGCGCCGGGAAAAAGCCAAATCCCAGGCCGATGAGCACGGAAAAACTGAACGCCAGTACCAGCGGCAGTAAGGTGAAAACCATAGAAAATTCCTGCGTGAACCAGGAAAAAATCTCGCCAGCCAGCCAGGAGCCCGCAATGCCGATCAGGCCGCCTGTTACGCAGATCACCACCGCCTCGATCAAAAACTGCACCATGATGTCGGAAGGACGCGCGCCTATCGACAGCCGAATGCCGATTTCCTGAATGCGTTCGGTCACGGAGACCAGCATGATATTCATGACGCCGACCCCGCCAACAATTAACGAAATTGCGGCTATCGCGGTGATCAGTAACGACATAGAGTCAGAGGTCTTGCGCATCGCCTCGGCCATTTGATCGTTGGTCTGGGTAAAGAAATCACGTTTGCCATGCGTCTTTTCCAGCGTTTGCTCAACGCTACGTTGCGCACCTGCCAGGGAAATGCCTTCGTTGACCTGCAGAGTGATGTATTCCAGCGGCACATCACCGGACATCCGTGCCATCAGGCTGGTATAAGGCATCCACGATGAAAGCGCGCCGCCGGTAATTTTTCCGGCCTTATTTGCCGCTACGCCTGCAACGCGAAACGGCACACCATCCAGTAATATAATGCTGCCGAATGGGTCTTCACCGGCGGCAAACAGCGTATTGCGTGTCCTGTCATCGATGACAACAACCTGCTCCCGCTCCTCAACGTCACGGAGGGTAAATCGGTTGCCGAGGGCCAGGTCCATGCCTTGCACTGTGAAAAATTGCTCATTAACCCCGTAAACCACCATCGCAGCCACTTTCGAACCGCGCACTGCGGTCACGCCTTTGCTGAAAACCGGCGACACATTTTTTATCCAGTGTTGCTGCTGCAGTAGGCCGACATCGGCCATTGATAAGGCGTTAAGGTATTCAGGGGACAGCATTCCCCAGTCAAGGCCCGGGCGCACATCCAGTGTGGTATTACCCAGCTTGCCAATCTCATCCATAATGCTTTTTTTTGCCCCTTCCCCGACCGCCATGGAAGACACTACGGCGGCAATACCAATAATGATGCCGAGCATGGAAAGAAACGCACGCAGACGATGGCCGAGCAGCGCGCTCCATGCCATCTCCATCGCATCCCGTAAACGACGCCATGCAGACGGTCTGCTGTACCGGATCAACTCAACCTGCCTGCGGGCTTCACGGGGCGCGGCAAAGGCGGTGTTTTTCCGGTCGGCGACAATCTGCCCGTCGCTGATTTCGATAATGCGCTCGGCCTCGGCGGCGATTTCACGATCGTGGGTGACCAGAACAATGGTATGCCCCGCCTGGTGAAGCGTATGCAATATCGCCATCAGCGCCTGTCCGCTGGCGCGGTCGAGCGCGCCAGTGGGTTCATCCGCGAGAATAATATCCGCACCGTTCATCAGCGCCCGGGCGATACTTACGCGCTGCTGCTGCCCACCGGATAGCTGGACGGGACGGTAGTCCAGACGATGAGCCAGCCCGAGGCTTTCCAGCAACTGCGCCGCACGCGCGTTGCGTTCGGCTGCCGGCATCGCGGTGTAACAGGCCGGGATCGCCACGTTCTCACTGGCCGTGAGATAAGGCATTAAATGGTAGCGCTGGAATATAAACCCTAAATGATGGCAACGAAGTTCCGAGAGCTGCGCGTCACTGGCATGCTGCGTCTGCACGCCGCATATTGTGACCTGGCCCTGGCTCGGCTTATCCAGACAGCCGATGATATTCATCAGGGTGGATTTGCCCGATCCGGATGCGCCAACAATCGCCACCATTTCCCCTGCGTAAACGTCGAGCGAGATATCGCGCAGAACCGTGACGGTTTCCTCCCCGGAAAGAAAACGCCGTCCGACGCCCGCAAGGCCGATGACTTTTTCCCGGGTTGTCATGATGCGCCACCCTGTTCAGCGTGGCCGCCTAACACCACCACCCGTTCGCCTTCAGCCAGGCCTTCTTTCACCTCAGCGAATTGCCGATCGTTGATGCCGGTCCGGATAATGCGGCTTTCGAGGACATCCCCGCGCTGCACCTGAACCTGATAACGGTCTTTACCGAGCGAAACCCCTAACGCGGCAATAGGAATACGCAGCGCATTTTTTGCCTGAGAGGTAACGATAAACACCTGCGCCGTCATTGAGGTTTTCAGGCGATGATCGGGATTGTCCACCTCAAACACGCCATTGTAATAAATGGCGGAGCGTGGCTGCCCGCTGCCAGAACCCGCTGCACCTTGATCCTGCAAAGCTTCATCCGGCGCTGACTGAATTTCACCCAGTACGCTGTGGTAGCGTTCGTTCGTGTTCGCCAGTACGTAAAACCACAGCGGTTGACCTGGCGCGACCCTGAGAATGTCGGTTTCCGAGATACGAGTACGCACCCGCATGACGTCGGTGTTCGCCAGTACTAACAGTGTGGGGGCAACCTGGGAAGAGACGATTGTTTGACCTTCCCGGGTCACGATACCCAACACTTCACCGCTCACCGGGGCCAGGATACGGGTATATCCCAGATTGGCGCTGGCAGTCTTAACGGCAATTTCCGCCTGGGTTATCTGGGCGCGGTCCATGCGCAGCTGTTCCTGCATCATGTCATATTGCGCCCGGGCTTTCTCATACTCACTTTTTACTGCCGCGCCGCGGGTATCCATCTGTGTTTGACGCTGCAATTCAAGAAAATACTGATGTAGCGTGACACGATGTGAACGCTCCTGAGCACGGCTGTTATCAAGCTGGGCTTTGGCGGTTTGCAGTTCGTTTTCCTGCAATGTCGGGTCGATCTCAGCCAGCAGTTGCCCCTTTTCGACCCGATCGCCTTGTTTGACGTAGAGCCTGGTCAATTGTCCGTTAACCTGGGCGCCCACGTTAACTTGCACAGAAGGTTCAAGTACCCCCGTTGCCAGAACCGTTTTTTCGATGTCTCCACGGGTGATGGCTTCACTCACCACGCGGGGCACAGGCGCAGTGAAAATGCGGAGCGCCATGAACACGCCCAGCGCAACTATCAAGGCAACGGCAAGGAGCGGCCACCGCTTACGACGCAGGATATTTTTTATGACGGATATTAGTTGCATACGCCGACCTCCCTGTTTGCGCACGTTTCATCAGACCAGGCTAACAGGTCCGTTACCGCCTCAAGCGTGCCATTTTTCAGACGCCATACATCATCGAACAGCGGCAACAGCGCTTCGCTGTGCGTGACGGTAATCAGCGTTTTCCCTGTCGCGCGGCAGTGATCGGTCAACGCCTGCATAACGTGGAAGGCGGTTGCGCTGTCAAGGCTTGCAGTGGGTTCATCAAGCACCATGATCGGTTTATTGCTGTACATGGCGCGGGCAAGCAACAGCCGCTGTCGCTGCCCTACCGATAAGGCAACGTGGCTTTCACGGACTAACGCGTTGAGTCCGCCAGGCAGTTGGCTGACGACCTCATCCAGTTGAAGTCCTTCCAGAGCATCCCGAATGCGTTTGTGTTTGGCCTCATCAAGCCGATCGTCAAACAACGTAATATTGTCCTGAACAGAAGCATGAAAGAGGATGTCTTCCTGAGACTGTAAAAAAGCGAGTGCTGCAAGTTGCCGGGACGTCACTGTTTTGCCATCCAGCGAAATTTCGCCCGCCGATGGCGGCATTAAGCCCACCAGTATTCTCAGCAACGTTGTTTTACCTGCGCCTGACTCACCCACAATCGCCATACGCCGTCCTTGCTTCAGCGAAAAGGAAAGCTGATGTAAAACCTTATCGCGGTCATAACGGAAATCGATGTGACGAAAGATGGCCTCATGCGTAAATGACGGCACATCAAGCACTGGCTGCGGCGGCGTTTCTTCATCAAGAGAGAATAAGTCCTGCGCGCGGGTATCGATAATATGAAGCTGATTCTTCTGGATAATCGACCAGAATATTTTGGTAACGTTGGAGGTAAAAATCTGGCGAATAAAGCTGTAGGCAAAGAAGGCGCCCATGCCTATTGTGCCTTCGCGAAGCAAAGGTAAGGCCAGCGCCATAAATAACACCATCTCAGCGCTGCCAATGAACTGATAGATAGCGCCTTTATATTGCTCATAGATGCGTTGCTTTTGGATCCAGGTAAATAACGTCCAGGTATACCGCGCAAATTCTTTCTTACGCTGACTTTCCAGTCCGGCAGATTTAATGCAGGAGAATCCCTGAATGCTTTCAAGAATGAAATCATTCTGCTCAGCACTTTTCGTTTGTAGTTGCTGGGTATAGAAACGGTCGCGATAAATAGCCCAAACGCTGACTGCACCCATTAACGTCACGCCCACACCAGAAATAGCCGCTAACAGCGGACTTATTGCACACATCACGCCCAACGCGATCAGCGCAATAATCCAGTCCGTGCGTAAGCCGTTATCCAGTTCTGCTTTACGCGCTAATCCCATTTGCCAGGCGGCGAAGCGGCTGAAGATATCACCGGGAGAGCGCTTATCAAAAAAGCGCAGATTGTTATCCAGTAAATGAGAAAACCCCATCGTACTGCGCAGTATGACAAAGCGTTTAACAAGCCGTTCGGTGACGATACGCAGGACGACGGCAAGCGCGCTTGAGCCAATAAAAATCAGCAAAAATAGCGGCCAGTCGAACGATGAAACAGATGTGGATGAAAAAAACTGGTTCATGGCCATATTAATCATGCCAGGCATGACGAAAAGCGTTAATGAAACCAGTAGTGAAAATAACATTAACCCGTAGATACCGGGGATGCGCGCGGTTTCCGCCAGGCTCAGGCTTTGCAGGCGTTTTGACCGCTGCGACGGTGTAGCCATCTTCGGAGAAAGTACTTTCGGCGCGCTATTATCAAGCACCAGTGCATAGCCGCTAATTTGGCTCTTGAGCGCCGCCAGCGGCAGTATTTGCTCGCCGATAGCGGGATTCATGACACAAACATAATTCCCTCTCCGGTAGGCAAGCAAGACGTAATGGCTTGCGCCATAGTGAAGAATAGCCGGTAGCGGTAACGCATCTAATTCGTCAAAAGAAAATGCTACCGGGTAGACCGGTACAGATAACGCTTCCAGTATGCTGCATAACGTTACAAGAGAGGTGCCGTGTTCAGAGGCAGGGAAAGTTTCCCGAAGTTCAGGTAACGTAACATTAAGGTGTTGAGTTTCCGCCAGCATCGCAATGCACGCCAAACCGCACTCATGCGTTTCCCCCTGGTAAACCATTTCAGGAATAATTGTTTTCATAATCCTTTATCAACATTCATTGAAGAAAAACAAAGAGTGCGTATGCCACAATAACCACTCATCCGGGTGGTTAACGATGGATTGTTCAATAATGACGGGTAATTTCTGATTAACCTCCCGGTAGCTAACCGGCGGGTAAATAAAAATTTTGATACCTTTGTCATAATAAAGATAAAAAAACACCACCTGAGCCGCCATCATCCTGCTAATACGAACAATCCCATTATGCAGATGAGCCGTGCGGTTAAATAAAACGTGTTTTGCTTTAGCCGAACCAGAAATATTCGCCTGATGAGTAAAATCTGGCGTGATGTCAGGAAACAACATGATATTTCTTTTATGTTCAACGGCCTGCTCAAGTGACATCAGTAAATTGCTGGCGATTTGGTGTTCATTGTCATGGATTGAGCAATAGGTTATTGGTATCCCGTTACCCGGTGGAAACTGCTGAGCGCTGGAAGAGACAATAATCGTCGCTTCGCCGGGATATACATTGCTTCCAACAATACCAGCCAGCACGTCAGACACCATATGTAACGGCGCCAGTACCACCGGGCAACCCGCATCATGTAGCGGGCCGACGATGGCATTAAGCGCTTGTGTGCACGTTGCCAGTTGATCCCGTAACGCGCGATTGGCGCCCCAGGTAGCCGCAAGCTCAAGGATCCGGCGCCGTTTGTTAATCCATGTGTAATCTATGCGAGTGCCTGGCTCGCCCAGTAAACAACGTCTGTTTTCATTGGCAACGTGTTGTAATAATTTGTCCTGTCTGCGGGCAGGAAAACAAAAATGCAATATCCTGGCGAAGGCAACGATATGCTGGTAATCGCAACGCGCTAAAAGCATACACAAAATACGCGTCCGCAAAGAAACAAACATTTTCACAGCAGAAATAAATTTATCAGTAATGTTTTTCCAGGTAATAGTGAGCCATAAAAAAACTTGAACCATTTACTTCTCCAGAGGCAAATCTTTTTCAACCAGAGAAAGAAGGTGATCGCTGAATGCCGGATAGGATCGATCCTGAAGCGCAACCCATTTTTTATTGATAATAAAGGTGGGCGTGCCCCGTATTTTGTAATATGCGGAGATTTTCGCCATATAGTTAAGCAGTGCCTGGGTCTGTGCGGAAGTGCTTGCTTTATCGAACGCAGCAACGTCGATATTGTTTTTTTGCAGCCACATATCACGAACGGCCTGCGTACCTAAATCAATGTGCTCTTCATTAATGGCGTGATAGATTTTTTCCCGGTACTGCTTTTCGATACCCATAACCGTTAATGTGGCGAACAAGGTGTCTGTACGCGAGAATGCCGCCCCAGGAAGACTGAGATGCAACTGGCGAAATGATTTACCTGCCGGAAGTCTGGCGGCCATTTTGCTGAGATTATCTTCATTGATGGCGCAATAGTGGCAGCCATAGGCAAAAATTTCGATCAGTGAATCGGAATCCTCAACCGGGCTTGCTGCAGCTTCTGTTGCGCTAAGCTGAACAAGATCCTGAAGTTCGTCCTTGTCAGCCGTGGATGCCGTTGGCGACAGATATTTCATTGCCGCAAACGCAATGGCGCAAGAAATAATAATAAACAGAGCGGCATAAATGACTGGCGTTTTGAAATTCCTTTTGCCCATGAGGTTTACCCTTTTCCCTGAATGTCAAAAGCCTGGCGCAATGAAGCGCCAGGCATGGCGTAAATATTAGTTTGGTACGTTCGGTGAGGACGGGCAGTATGCCGCATTAACCTGGTTTACAGTACGGGTTTCATGACCGTATTTATCAACGCAGGTAGTGGTTTCAACACAAACCGGAGTATTACCATTAACAGACACGGTGCTGTAAGTAATAGAGCAAGTCTGGCAGCAACCGCCAATAACATCCATCACGTCATTCATAGCTAATTTTTTCATCATACAATCCTTATATTTAAAAGTTTCATTTATTTTCCCAAAAGGGAGGGTATGAATAGCATCTACTATTCAATTCTGAGCGCGGCGCGATAAAGCGCCACCTGTAATTCAATATTTTATGGATAACTAAAATTTAATTCCATTACGCTTGCCAGCGTGCCACTTTGCGCATTTCCCTGTTCACTATACATTCTTGCGACCAGAGGAAATAATGCTTCGTGAGTTGCACTATCAACGTTGACCTTCATGGTGCTGCCATTCCCCTGAATAAGCGCCGTATTGTTACGTTGCGCCACCTGGACTGCGACATTGGTTGCATCGCCGGTATTCGCGTACAGATCGCCCGCCACGCCTGAAGGCACGCCAGAAAACGTTGCGGTAATGGCATTTACCGATTCCGGACAATTAACCACTTTAATATCAAATGATTTCCAGGTATGCCCACTGCCCGGCTCGGTTAATCCTGAAACGCTTGCCGTTCCCAGGTCCACGGTTTTATTGACAGAATCCACATCAACTTCACACGGAAAGGCAATAACATTGCCACTAATATCAAGCGTTATCGCGCTAACATTAAATACAGGGAGTAATAAAATCAAAAAACTAATGCTTAATAAGCTTCGCATATCCCACCCCGTATTTTAGCTGTAAGTAAAAGTTAACTGGATTGCGCTATGTATTCCACCACCCGTCGCTCCGCCTTCGGTTGAATATGCGCGCGTACGCAGATTCAGTATTGCCGATGAATCAACAATATTGCCCGTTAAGGTACTATTATCGTCGAGGATATCCCCGGCCTGAGACTGCAATTCCACTTCTACATGCGACGCCGATCCATCATTATTATATTTAGTCGCGTCTGCATTAGCAGGTGCGCCGTCAAAGTTTGCAGTATATTTCTCTGTCGTTTGCGGGCAATTCCTTAATTCAATCGAAAAATTCTTCCATTCAGATGCATCGCCAGGCTTATTTAAATTCTGTGAAGGGATATCACCCAGATTTATATAAGCCGTATTTTGATCGCCCTCGCCGCCATTAATAACCACATTGCAAGGTGCAGCTTCAATACTATAAGTAAATTGTAATGTTGCCGTTGAATCCGCATTCGAAGTAAAGCTTACCAGAACCACTAATAAAAGAAATACTTTTTTATATCCAAAATTACCTACATTTAAAGTTTTCATTATTGTCCTTTCGGCTCCGCGACTATTGCAATTCAATAGTTATGGTACTTGTTGCGCTAAACGCACCCTGACCAGGTTTATTTCCCGTCGTATTTACCGGTACGGCATCAAGCTTAATATTGCCAGTTTGTGATGTGTAATCACTGTAGTCAGTTATAATACTGCCGCTGGCAGGAAATACGCCTCCAGCGGGCGAAATCGGCGTATTTGAATCGTGTTCAGTGATACGTATACCAACGTCGGGATTCGTCGTTTTCAAATAATTCGGATCATTCGCATCCTGCTCGCCATTTAATCTCATTTTTACGGCAACACCGGATGAGATATTGGTACATTTGATATCCAGATTGATCAGTTTATTTCTACCGTTTACGGGTCCTTTGGCGGCTATCTCTGGCAGCATAATTTTACCAAAGTCAACTTTAATCACTTTACCGCTGGTAAAGTCACAGGTTTGGGTGGCCAATACCGAACCTTTCAGACTCACCTGACTCAGTACTGCGGATTCATCATGATAGGCAGGGTTTAATGTCCCCCAGAGCGATGCCACAATGGTCGGAGGAATTATACTTTCGCCAATGAAAGGCTTGAGAATCATTAATGATATCGTTCCCTCCGTGCCCGTATTAAAAGCTTTATGAACTGTCGACGCGGTCGACTGACCGTTATCGACATCTTCATAAGGAAGCGGCTTATTAACAAAGGTAGAACTACTAATACGCGTTTTTATCTCAATCGCCACCGCCAGGTTTTCAGTTACTTTGTAAAAAGTCAGCCCGTCTTTGACAGCGACCTGCTGTAGCCCAGGCTACTTTAGCGGTAAAGAACGTATGGTTATTATTTGTCGCGGTCGTACACCCCGATTTACAGGTAGCATAATAGGTTCCGCTGATAACAAAACCGCTGCGTAACACCGGTACCTGACCGGGTACGTTCATGTCGGGATCGGTAACTTTTTTCTGCCCCATATCATAGGTAAATGCAGCAGCTCCGTTATCCGGGTACCAGACATAATCCACGTAAGCGTAAACGCTTGCGGGCAAAATGGTGCCCGCAATGCATCCGGCTTTGATAAGCTTAACTATATTTTTGAGGCTCAGGGCTTTTTTCATGACGGATTCCCGGAACGGTTAATTTTATAATGACAAGTGGCTTTGACCATCTGAATACCTGAAGCAGGCGCTAAAGGCGGCAGTGCGTAATTCAGATGACACTGTTGTTTGACATCCTCACCCCATGAGACGCTCAGCGCGCCGCTGTCTTCCAGACCACTTAAATAAATCTGACCGCCATCGCCGACAATGTTCGATATGGTGTTGCTCTTTTTGCCGTCAACAGAAGCAATTGCGCCAAAGGGCACATATTTATTTTCTTCAGTCATCAGCGTAAACAGCACGCGCTGGCCCGCTTTGGTATCAAAATCAACACGCACGACAGAGCCTCTCGCCGGAATGACTTTGTGCGAGCTGATGGTGGTATCCACATCATCATTTAAAGTCTCGGTATCTAACTCAATGTCGGTTTCCCGGTAGGGAGTGAGATAAGGAATAACGGCGTAGCCGCGTGTATCGGTACTAACGCCTAAATTATTACTGATACGAGCGCCATGCGTGTCCGGGGCTTTAATAAGCGCAACGGTTTCGTCCATCTCCTGAGATAACGTTAAGCCATTCTCATGCAGGAGCAGTCCGCCGCGAAGATCATAATTTAATGTTTGTTGATGCTTATCATAGGCATAATTGCCCGACAGTCTCCCTCTTTCCCCGGTATACCCCAGGTTCGCATAACCACCATAAACATGATCCTGTGAAGTGTAGGTTTGGTTAACGCTATAGCTAAGGTTATTGCCATCCAACAATGTTCCGTTAATGCCCACGTTATTAACGGTGCTGCCATTTTTACTGCTGCTCATATTCCAGCTGGCCCAGGCGCGGGTATTTCTGTCAAATATGCTCAGCGGCACGTTAACATTAATGGCGAACATATGGTCGGCCTGATCCATCTGTTGACCATCCTGGTCATAACCATTTTTGTTATAGGAATAGTTAACGCTATAGCTCACACCGCCATAGTTATTGTTATAACCCACGCTCGCGGATTTCATATCCCGGTTGCGATTCCAGTAATTTTCTTTAATCAAACTTAACGATATTGAACCCAGCGACGGCCCAATATTCTGGCTTAAAGTCACATCCATGCGGCTACGTTTGTGATCGTTGTAATAATCACTGTTACCGCTATAACCTTCCATCGCTTCCTGGAAGGTATAGAAACCTTTTGTCGAGTAGCGGTAGCTGGCCAGAGAGAAGTTAGTGCCGGTATCAACAAAGTTTTTACCATATCTCAGCCGCCACGACTGTCCGTTGGCATCACCTGATGCTGACCGCTGCGTATTGGCTTGCGTGACGTCAGCTGAAATGGCGCCAATCGCGCCGAGGTTTTGACCCCAGCCCAGAACCAGAGCACGGTATTTGTCTGCATACTGTAAACCGCTATAAACCGTCGCCCCATGTGGAAGACCGTATATCACCGTGCCCTGATAGAACATCGGCTCCTCGGCATTGTTCGAGTTAGAGCGATATTTACCGGCCGTAAGGCTATATTTGAGATGCCCTTCCCTTTGCAATACAGGCACAGCTGCATAGGCGACAGTGAATGACCGTTCACTGCCATCCGATTCCTTAATTGTTACAAACAAATCACCGCTGCCAGAGGCAGGATAAAGATCGTTGATTTCAAAGGCGCCAGGCGCGACATAACTTTGATAAATGACATAACCGTTTTGACGAATAATCACCTGTGCGTTGGTTTTCGCAATACCACGCACTACCGGTGAATATCCCGTCATATTATCCGGCAACATATCATCGTCAGACGCAACCTGGGCTCCGCGAAACGGTACGCTATCAAACACATCGCTGGTAGAACTGCTTTCCCCGGCGACAAACTGACTGCGTAACGCAGGGATATCTTTTTGCACCCAGGAGTTGATGGTATTCCAATGCTGAACGCCCTCACTATCACGACTCCACGTCGAATAGTTACGTAAGCGCCAGGTGCCTAAATTGATACCGGAGCGCAAATTAAGATAATAGTTGTCGTAATCCACGCCCTGATTATCCCGGGCCTTGCTGTTAACGCCGTTAAAATCATAATTAACCAGCAGCGCGGGTATACCATAGTCCCACTTTTCGGGCGGAATATAGTTTCTGGCCGTATGATCTAAGGCAGCTTGCGGGATGCTGACATCCAGGCGTTGTTGATTAAACACCAAATTCGCAGAAGCTTGCGGGATAACCGCTGGCAGATAAACACACTTGTCATCCGCTTTAATGCCTGGAAACAGATTGACCTTGACGCCCAGCTTCTTAAGCAGTTCAGCGCTCAGGCAAGGCTGGAGTTCTTTTTCCCCAGCCGCATTCACTTTCTCTTCAAAATGAATGTCATAGGTATCGACCATATCTCTGTTTAAGTAGAGATCGACGTGATAAATACCCGGTTGCTGCTGGCCATTTTCAAAAGAAGAAAGGTCAACTTTACTGGAGTCTGGTCCGCCTGGATTGTCGATTTCCAGTAATACGGGATTAAAATAATCTCTGGCGTAAGATTTTGAATTAAAAGCAACCACCGCCAATAAACATGAGATTAGGCATGGCAGTTTTTTTACTTTGAAATATTTCGGATGCAAAGCTGACATTAACCCATCCCTTTCTCATGGATTCTATAGAACAAGTGAATATGTTTTACTTGCACCACCAAAATCATTAATGATTTGCCACTCAACTTTGTTCGCTTTGTCTTCATTAGGTAAATCAAACGACAATTCACTTAATGGCGAAACCATTCTCACGTCCTGGTGCAGTTTGACGCCATTCGTTTTCACTGAAAAAAAGGTGAAATAGAACGGACTGTTATTTTTTACAACAAGTTTTTTACCTTGTTGGTGCCATGCCAGAACTTTGGCAGACTCTTCGGGCGTTTGTTTTATGGACGCCGGGCGATATATAAATTTAATTCTGGTTTTAATGGCAATTTGTAACGTGTTGTCTTTTTTCTCTGAAGACGGAATAGCTTTCACATTCAACCAATAAAGCGACTCCCGGTCCTCCGGAAGATTACCGCCAACTCTGATAACACGTAATATATTGTCTTGCCCTGCATCCAGGCGAAAAAGCGGCGGTGTAATGATAAAAGGAATATTAGTACGTACGCCTTCGGTGGTATCCACCCAGGACTGAATCAAATAGGGAATTTGATCCGGGTTTTCAATTCGAAGTGAGGATTCTTTACGCGCGCCGTCATAGACAAGCCGAGTTCCTCCAACAACGACACCGGCATTTGCGTTACAGGCAAATATGATGAATAGTGTCGTTATGATTCTGAAAATAAATGAACGACTCACAACGGCATTCCTTTTCAATGAACAGAGACAAGTTTACCTGGTGTCAGGTAAATCTTGTCTCAGAGGATTAATAATTATTACTGATAAATAATAGTGAATTGCGCGCTGGAATTAGCCGTGCCTGCGCCAACTGTATCAGCGGTTGAAATATAACGTGCCGTAAAGTTGAGGTTATTGTCGCCCTGAACCAACGTGTAAACAGAGCTGTTTTCAAATAACTTCACAACTTTATTAGCGTTATCTTTAATTTGAATGCCGACGTCAGTAGCAACAGATGCCGCGTCCAGTGCAAGCACACTTGGATCGCCATCTTTCGCCATACCATCAAAACGGACTGCAGCGCCGTTTGTGGTTACGTCGGTCGGGCAGGTAGTGAGTTTAATAGTAAAAGATTTCGCTGCCGCAGTATCCCCCTTTGCGCCAAATGCTGTGGTAGCAACGGTTCCCATATCAACAGTTTGGTTTTTGCTCCCTGTATCGACAGTGCATGCCTTATCGGTAATGGTCCCGGTGAAATTCACCGTACCATCTGCAGCTAATACGGAAGCGCTCATGCTCATAGCCGCCAATACTACGGCAAGCGTCAATTTGCTGGTCATCTCAATTTCCTTGATTAATGTAGCGTCTCTTTATTCATAACTTAGAGATCATTCAAACAACGTTCTCATCCATAATATTTATATGAAATATCGGAGATGGCTTTGGTTCAAAAGCTGTTGAACTACATGTAACGAGTCAATTTGAACCAAAGTGACAACTTTAGTTTTTTATATTAAAAGGGGTTTTAGTATCAGTGTTTTATAATGTTTCAATATAATTTTTAGATATATATTTCATTGCGATATAAAAAATAATGTTTCTCCGTCCTGCCTTTAATTATTTGCTTTGTGAATTAGATATGACTTTAAAGGTCAATAATCATATACATAATATTTATAATCTATAACTTGTTGTATTAGTTGATTATCTGATAAAGAAAAGCTATGGCGTAGGGAATATTGACTTCGGAATACCACTTCTCTAGAGTAGATAACACTTTGGTTCAAAATGACAACTTTTAGATATATTTTCACTCAACCAAATCCATTATTTAATAATAATTCCCAACCCCTGGTAATTACCAAACATCTTTAAATCGATTTGCGTTACTCGCGGTATATAATACGGTATGTTGAATATTTTTATGACCCAGATAATCCTGAATGAGCCGGGTATCTACACCTTTATCCGCAAGCGCAAATCCGCATCCGTGTCGCAGCATATGGGGATGTGCATGAACATCTAAATTAGCCGCTTCGCTGTAGTTTCTTAATAACCAATAGATTCGTTGCCGCGATAATTTATTACCGCGATTTGAGAGAAACAGCCACTCACTCTCTGCGCCGCGATAGTGTTTCCGCACCTCCAGCCATTCCGTGAGTGCCTTGCGCTCACGAGCATACAAAGGATGGATAGTAGAAAAGCCATTTTTTAATCGATGAACAAAAACGTTCCCATTTTGCAGATCGATATCTGATAATCGCCAACGTCGAATTTCGCTTACCCGACAACCATGTATGAAACACATCCATATCAGACAATAATCTCGCTGAGGATTAGGACCCGCTTTTACCACATCAAGGATGCGTTCCACTTCAGACGGTGTTAAATGCTTTCGCTTTTTCATATGGCCTCACTGACTTTAAATAAGCAATTCGTAGTAATTTTTAATGGTGAAATGAAGAGCTAACTGATAAATATTTTTTAGTTTCTCCTTTTTGCAAGTGGCTGAATTTATTTTGTTTAACAGGGGTTTGAAAATAACTATAGCATTACTTATGGGCTTATCAATGACGGGAAAAGAGCAAAAAAAGATATTTCGGGAGGGGGATGAAGAAAGGTAAATTTCCGTGCCATTATCGAAACATTCAGATACCACGATAAATTTTATGAATGGATAATTGGGTTAATGATGAAAAAAGCCGCAAATAACAGAATTATTTGCGGCTTTTTCGAGCGGTTATATCTTTGTAAGCTAAAGCATTTTATGTATAAAACGCGTTAATAACATGCTTTTCTACACCATTTTAGCTTTTCACTGGTTCATTTTACACAGTCATGTTTTACGTAAACCGGCTGTGAACTCTGCACCAACACCCGCTTATGACCTTTTCGCTTGCATTTCGCGATGGTGTTTACGTTCCCCCACCATGACGACTAACAACAGCAATACCGCCAGCACACTTCCGCCAATCATGACCATAAAGCCGCCATCCCAGCCGAAAAAGTCTACGGTGTAGCCAACAATAGCGCTCGCGGCAACCGAACCGCCAAGATACCCGAACAGACCGGTAAAGCCTGCCGCTGTCCCTGCCGCTTTCTTCGGCGCCAGCTCAAGGGCATGCAAACCAATCAGCATGACCGGACCATAGATAAGGAAGCCGATCACTATCATACAGGCCATATCCACACCTGGATTCCCGGCCGGGTTGAGCCAGTAAACAATGGTCGCGATGGTCACAAGGGTCATAAAAAACACGCCCGTTGCGCCGCGATTGCCTCTGAAGACTTTATCCGACATCCAGCCGCAAAGCAGCGTACCCGGGATGCCGGCATACTCATAAAGGAAATAGGCCCAGGAAGATTTATCCAGCGCAAAATGCTTCACTTCGCGCAGATAGGTCGGCGACCAGTCCAGGATGCCGTAACGCAGCAGATAAACAAACACGTTGGCAATTGCGATATACCACAGCAGTTTGTTAGGCAGGACGTACTGCATAAATATCTGCTTTGCGGTCAGCTCTTCTTCATGCTTCTCGCTGTAATCATCCGGATAATCGTTTTTATACTCTTCAATCGGCGGCAGACCGCAGGACTGCGGCGTATCGCGCATCAGCGCAAAGGCAAACAGCGCCACGATGATCGCTGCGAAAGCTGGCATATACAGCGCCGCTTTCCAGTCGTTGAACCACGCCATACCGAGCAGGAATAATAAAGGAGGAATACCGCCACCCACGTTATGGGCGCAGTTCCAGACCGACACAATCCCGCCACGCTCCTTCTGCGACCACCAGTGCACCATAGTACGACCACACGGTGGCCACCCCATACCCTGGAACCAGCCGCAAAGGAACAGCAGCACGAACATGACCGCAATACTGGATGTCGCCCAGGGCACAAAGCCCATAAATAACATCACTGCCGCCGCCAGTATTAAGCCTGCGGGCAGAAACACTCGCGGGTTGGAGCGATCGGAGACCGAACCCATAATGAATTTCGAGAAGCCGTAAGCAATAGAAATACCTGACAGCGCGAAACCCAGATCCCCGCGTGAAAATCCTTGTTCAATCAAATACGGCATCGCCAGCGCGAAGTTTTTTCGCACCAGATAGTAGGCCGCATAACCAAAAAATATCCCCATAAAAATCTGCCAGCGTAAACGGCGATATACGGGATCGATCTTTTCTGCAGGCAACCTTGACGCGTGCGCAGCAGGTTTAAAGATACTTAACATTGCTCTCTCCTGGCCCAGATAAGTACTCAACGAAAATAATAAACACCGGAAACTTTCTTTTCCGAGCGTGATGGTAGTCAAAATTGAATGCAAATGCTGTGAAACATCGCACAAATTGTTTCATTTTTATTACAATCGAACAAAAATGCGCATCACAAAGGAATATATTTTCGTTTTTCGCTCGAATTTGCTCGTTATCAAACAAACCACAAGAGTTATGTGGCTAAATAGTTAACATGAGCACAGCGTTGAGAGGACGAGGCGATGGGACCAGAACAAGCGGATGTGGTGATTATCGGCGGCGGCGCGACCGGCGCAGGTATCGCCAGGGATTGCGCGCGACGCGGCCTCAAGGCCATCTTACTGGAGCGCCAGGATTTCGCCACGGGCGCAACCGGGCGTAATCATGGGTTATTGCACAGTGGCGCGCGTTACGCGGTCAATGATGCTGAGTCGGCCAGGGAATGTATTGCGGAAAACCGCATTCTTAAAAAAGTCGCCCGCCATTGTATTGAGCCTACTGGCGGCCTGTTTATTACACTGCCGGAAGATTCTTTCGAATGGCAGAGCCAGTTCATCACCGCCTGCCACAGCGCAGGCATCGATACAGAATTACTGACCCCAGAAGAAGCGTTAAACATTGAGCCGAGCGTCAATCCTGCGTTGGTCGGCTGCGTCCGGGTGCCAGACGGCACCGTCGACCCTTTCCGTTTAACGACGGCGAATATGCTGGATGCCCGCGAACATGGAGCTGTGCTGTATACCTGGCACGAAGTGACCGGCCTGATCCGTCACAATGACCGTGTTCGCGGCGTGCGCGTTTTCGACCATCAGCATGGCGAAACCCGTGAAATTTATGCTGAGGTAGTGGTAAACGCGGCCGGGATCTGGGGCGCGCATATTGCGGAGTATGCGGATTTGCGCATTCGTATGCTTCCGGCCAAAGGCGCATTACTGATACTCGGCCATCGCATTAATCAGCATGTAATCAATCGCTGCCGCAAGCCTGCCGACGCCGATATCCTGGTGCCGGGCGACACGATCTCGCTGATCGGCACGACCTCCAGCCGCGTCGATTACGATCAAATCGACAATACCCGCGTCACGGCAAGTGAAGTCGACATCCTGCTGCGCGAAGGGGCGAAACTGGCCCCGCGCATGGCCCAGACGCGGATTTTACGCGCTTACTCCGGGGTGCGCCCACTGGTGGCGACCGACGACGATCCCAGCGGCCGTAACGTCAGCCGCGGCATTGTGCTGTTTGACCATGCCGTGCGTGACGGGCTTGAAGGATTTATCACCATCACAGGCGGCAAACTGATGACCTATCGCCTGATGGCGGAATGGGCGACTGATGCGGTATGCCGCAAACTGGGCAACACGACGCCCTGTACGACCGCCAGCGCGCCGCTGCCGGGATCGCGCGAAGAACCCGAAGCAACGCTGCGTAAAGTCATCTCCCTCCCGCCGGTATTGCGCGGTTCCGCCGTTTATCGTCATGGTGAACGCGCGGCAGACTGGCTTAACGATACCCGCCTCAATCAAAGCCTGGTCTGTGAATGCGAAGCGGTCACCGCCAGCGAGGTGCGCTACGCCGTCGAGTCGCTGGCCGTCACCAAACTGGTGGATTTACGCCGCCGCACCCGCGTTGGGATGGGGACGTGTCAGGGCGAACTGTGCGCCTGCCGGGCCGCCGGACTGTTGCAGCGTTTTGGCGTCATGAGCGGCATGGAATCCTGCCATGAGTTATCGCGCTTCCTCAACGAACGCTGGAAAGGCATTGCCCCGGTTGCATACGGCGATGCGTTGCGTGAAGCGGAGTTTACGCGATGGGTTTATCAGGGATTATGCGGTATGGAACAGGAGCAGCCACATGAAATTTGATGCAGTGATTATTGGCGGCGGGCTGGCTGGCCTGATTTGCGGAATTAAGCTGGGCGAAGCTGGCCTGCGCTGCGCCATTGTCAGCCGTGGACAGAGCGCGCTGCACTTCTCTTCCGGCTCGTTGGATCTCCTCAGCCACCTCGCCGACGGCACGCCGGTTGAAGATATCGAATCCGGTTTGTGCGAATTAATCAGCCAGTCGCCGTTACACCCCTATGCACGCGTGGGCGCGTCAAGGGTGCTGGATTATGCCGATCAGACGGAAGCGCTGCTGGCGCGCGCCGGACTCACCTTACAGGGACACTGGCGCTACGCCCATTCACGCTTAACCCCGTTAGGACAATGGCGTAAAGCCTGGCTGAGCCAGCAGGATGCGCCCTGCGCGCCGCTTTCCGGTAAACGTATCCGGGTAGTGGGCATCGCGGGCTTTCTGGATTTCGAACCGCTGATGGTCGCTGAAGGATTAAAGCGGCAGGGTATTGAAGCGGATACCGCCGAACTGGCGCTGCCTGCGCTGGATGCGTTACGCCAGAATCCGAGCGAATTCCGCTCGGTGAATATAGCCCGCATGCTGGACGATCCGCGCTTCACGCCGCAACTATTGCAGGAACTGACAACGCTGGCGTCAGGTTACGACACCCTGCTGTTGCCGGCCGTGATCGGGCTTGAGCAGCCTGAGCTACCCGCTCAGTTACAACAGGCCCTGCCCTGCGCATTGAATTTTATCCCCACGCTCCCGCCTTCAGTGCCCGGCATGCGAACCCATAACGCATTGACGCGTTATTTCCGCCAGACCGGCGGCATCATTATGGAAGGGGATGCGGTCACCGGTGTGACGCTCAATGACCAGGCACTGCATCACATATCGACACGTAATCATGGCGATATTCCGCTAAAAGCGCGCCATGTGGTATTAGCCAGCGGTAGCTTCTTCAGTAACGGTCTTATCGCCGGGCGTCAGCAGGTCCGTGAAGCCATTCTCGATTTGGATCTTCAGCCGTACAACACTGAGGGTGACTGGAGCCATCCGGATTTCTTCCACTCCCAACCGTGGCAACTCATCGGCGTAAATACCAATGACCAACTTCAGCCGTCGCGCCACGGTCAAACGCTGGCAGGCCTGTACGCTATCGGCACCGTTCTTGGCGGGTTCGATCCCGTTACCCAGGGGTGCGGCGGCGGCGTCTGCGCCGTTACCGCCCTGCATGCCGCCCATCATATCCTCAGCACAGGGAGCAGATTATGAGCCTGAATGAGACCGGTTTCGAAAGCTGCATTAAATGCACCGTCTGTACTACGGCCTGCCCGGTCAGCCGCGCCAATCCGCACTACCCGGGGCCGAAACAGGCCGGTCCGGACGGCGCTCGCCTGCGCCTTAAAGATCCTTCGCTGTATGATGAGGCGTTAAAATATTGCACCAACTGTAAACGCTGCGAAGTGGCCTGCCCGTCGGATGTGAAAATTGGCGACATCATTCAGCGCGCCCGGGCGGAATATGCGCCCCATAATCCCTCGTTACGTGACGCCTTGCTGAGCCATACCGACCTGATGGGATCGCTCTCCACGCCGTTTGCCCCGTTGATTAACGCCGCGACCGGCATGAAGCCAGTACGTCAGTTACTGGATAAAGCATTAAAAATCGATCATCGCCGTAGCCTGCCCAGGTATGCATTCGGCACGTTTCGCCAGTGGTATCGCAAACAGGCGGCGGCCCAGGCGAAATTCGCCGATAAAGTGGCGTTTTTCCATGGCTGTTATGTCAACTACAACAACGCAACGCTTGGCAAAGATCTGGTCTCCGTATTCAATGCGATGAACATCGGCGTGACATTGCTGAATAAAGAGAAGTGCTGTGGCGTCCCGCTCATCGCCAATGGTTTTGTCGACAAAGCGCGCAAACAGGCGCGGGTCAATGCCCGTTCGCTGGAAGAAGCGATTGTGGAACGCCAGCTACCGGTCATCGCCACCTCCTCCACCTGCACCTTTACGCTGCGCGATGAGTATCCGCACGTGCTGGACGTCGACACCACCCCGCTGCGCGATAGCATTGAGCTGGCGACGCGTTTCTTGTGGCGGCGTCTCGAAGAAGGCGCCACCCTGAATCTAAAACATACGCCGCTACGCGTGGCCTATCACACGCCCTGTCATATGGAAAAAATGGGCTGGGCGATTTATACCCTTGAGCTGTTGAAGCGTATTCCTGGTGTGGAAGTCCTGGTGCTGGACTCGCGTTGCTGCGGGATTGCCGGGACGTATGGTTTTAAATCCGAGAACTATCCCACCTCGCAAGCTATCGGCGAACCGCTGTTCAAACAGATTGAAGCGAGCGGCGTAGATATGGTGATTACCGACTGCGAAACCTGCAAATGGCAAATCGAGATGTCCACCAGCAAACGCTGCGAACATCCCATCACCCTGTTGGCGCAGGCGCTGGCCTGAAAGAAGCCGGGCGACATGCCCGGCGATGCTTCATTCAATAAATAACGATTCCACCACGTTGATCCAGCCGTGGTCGCTGACGATATCTTTACCGTTCAACCAGCGACGCAGAATGTTTAACGCCATCATCGCGCAGACTTCCTGACGCACCTGGAGCGTATGACGGGTGGTGTTGAATTTCACACGCAGGGCGTGCGTGCCTTCCGGGGTCGACAGTGCAAAGTTGAGGTGATCTTCTTCCAGCCCGGATACTGCCAGCGCCAGTCCGGCGAAATGGTTAATACGCCGCTCCGCCGTCCAGTGGGCGGTCTGGGTGAGCGTCTCCTGCTGAGCGGGTACGACTTCACTGGCCAGTAAAGGCGCGCACTCCCGGGAAAGCTGGAGCGCCAGCAGACCGCCAGTGAACTGTTCGCTCAGCGTCAGGCTTAACTGTCTTTCATTCAGACAACGGGCGATTTGCGCCGGTAAGCCTTCGGTGCCTTCAAAAATGACACTCTCCCCGGCCACCTTGCGGATTTCCGGCCACAACGCTTCCATCGCAGCACGCTGTGCGCCAGGCCCGGTCAGCTTGAGTTCAATAATGGGCATGGATGAGCGATAGCCGATCACCACATCCGGCGGCAGGGTTAATCCGTCGAGGGATTGCGCGAGATCGCTTTCCGAACGACCAAAGGTTGTTAACCGCAGGCACACCGGCGCATCAGGCAGCGTGAATTGCTGTTGCAGGCGCGGCAAAATTTCCTGCTGCACCATCTGTTTAAATTCTGAAGGAACGCCCGGCGTGAAGAAAATTCGGCAACGGTTAAGCGTAATCGCGAATCCGCAGGCCGTGCCAACCGGGTTATCGATCATTTCGCTGCTGGCGGGGATCATCGCCTGTTTGCGGTTGCTGGGAGCCATCACGCGGCCACGCTCAGAAAAGAAACGCGCCATATGCTCAAGCCATTCTTCGTGCAGCACCAGCTCTTCGCCCAGCGCCTGAGCGGCGGCTTCAGCGCTTAAATCGTCGCTGGTTGGCCCCAGCCCGCCATTGACGATCAGAATATCGGCCTGCTGACTCCGCTCCAGCAGCACGGCGACTAAATCTTCGAGTTTGTCGCCAACGGTATTGCGACGGGAAAGTGGAACACCCTGATTAAAGAAAAAATCGGCAAGCCAGGCTGCATTGGTATCCACAATTTGACCATGCAGCACTTCGTCGCCGGTTGACAGCATTTCTACTTTTAACATTATTTTCTCCGCGAAATGGGAACGCCTTACTATAACGCAAGGGGGCAGAGAATTTGCAGAAGATGACGCGGCGGATGGCCGCGTCAGAGGAAAGAGGAAATCAGAAGTGCGCGCTTACGCCGACATACGGGCCGTCGGCCACTTTACTGTCCGCATCGCCGTCTTTACCCGTCATGCTGATATAGCGGTAACCCGCTTCCACGCTGATCGGTCGCATGACAGTGAAACGAGCGCCCGCGCTGGCTTCCTGGTAATCATTCACGCCGCTGGACAGTGAATCCGGTGAGTAATAATAGTCACCGAAAATGCTAAAGCTGTCGCCGAGTTTCCAGCTCAGGCCGCCGCCTGCCGCTACCGCATACCCTTCATCGCCTTCATTGGGATTCAGGTAGAGACCTTTCCCGCCTACCGTAGCCATAAACGGACCCAGCGGCAGGTTCAGGCCGAGACCCAGACCGGCGATATCCCCGTGGTCATCGTTATGCGCCCAGTTACCGCTTAATGCCAGGCCACTGGTATCGGTGCCCATTCCCACGGCGAGGTTGGTGTATTTCTCCCCGGCCTGACCGCTGACACTAATCGCACTGGCAGACAGTGAAACCAACATCGCTCCGGCTGCGCCAGCCAATAATAATTTTTTCATTCCTTTTGCCTTAATCAAAACGTCCCGAAAACGCCACGCTAACTACCCAAAACGGCGCATTGTACCGTTATCCTGGCGCTAAACAATGTCTCCAACTATTTCATTGATAGCTCAAGTGTAACCACATGAAAACAAACATCATTATCTTAAAAATACCGACACCAATAATTGCGATAGAGAAAGCCGGTTTGTTATCGATCAATGCAGGATTTAAAAAGTAACGCCAAGGTGGTACTCGATACACTTATGGATGAAACGGTTATATTCACCCAGGAGATAGACAATGACGAAAAAAGGATTAACCACGGCCTCAGGCGCACCGGTTGCGCATAACAATAACGTGGCAACCGCCGGTCCGCGCGGCCCCATGCTGCTTCAGGATGTCTGGTTCCTTGAAAAACTGGCGCATTTTGATCGTGAAGTGATCCCAGAGCGCCGCATGCACGCAAAGGGTTCCGGCGCTTACGGCACGTTTACGGTAACCCATGACATTACGTCCTACACACGCGCCAAACTGTTTTCCCAAATCGGTAAAAAAACCGATCTGTTTGTTCGATTCTCGACTGTCGCGGGTGAGCGCGGCGCAGCGGATGCGGAACGTGATATTCGCGGCTTCTCCATTAAGTTTTATACCGAAGAAGGCAACTGGGACCTGGTGGGTAACAATACGCCCGTATTCTACCTGCGCGATCCGCTGAAGTTTCCCGATTTAAACCACGTCGTTAAACGCGATCCGCGCACCAATATGCGCAACAGCACCTATAAGTGGGACTTCTTCTCGCATCTGCCCGAATCATTGCATCAGCTCACCATTGATTTCAGCGATCGCGGGCTGCCGTGCTCGTATCGCACTATGCACGGTTTCGGCAGCCATGCGTTCAGCTTTATCAACGCCCGCAACGAACGGTTCTGGGTGAAATTCCATCTCAAATCCCAGCAAGGCATTGCAAACCTGATGGATGACGAGGCGAAACGTCTGGTGGCGGAAGACCGCGAAAGTTCGCAGCGCGACCTGTTCGAACACATTGAGAAAGGGGATTTCCCGCGCTGGAAACTCTACGTGCAGGTGATGCCGGAAGCCGAAGCGTCGCAAACGCCGTATAACCCGTTTGATTTAACCAAAGTCTGGCCCCACGGCGACTACCCGCTGATTGAAGTGGGCGAGCTGGAACTGAACCGCAATCCGGATAACTATTTTGCCGAAGTGGAGCAGGTCGCCATGTCTCCGGCGAATGTGGTGCCTGGCATCGGCTTTTCGCCTGACCGGATGCTACAGGGCCGCCTGTTCTCCTATGGCGACGCCCACCGCTACCGTTTAGGCGTGAATCATCATCAGATCCCGGTGAACAAGCCGCGCTGCCCGTTCCATAACTATCATCGCGACGGCGCGATGCGCGTTGACGGCAACAGCGGCAACGGCCCGACTTATGAGCCGAACAGCTTTGGCGTCTTCCAGGAGCAACCGGATTTCAGCGAACCGCCTTTATCGCTGGAAGGCGCGGCGGATCACTGGAACCATCGCGAAGATACCGATTACTTCAGCCAGCCGCGCAAGCTGTATGAGCTGTTAAGCGAGGAAGAACACCAGCGCATGTTCCGGCGTATCGCAGGGGACATGAAAGACGTGCCGGAATTTATCCAGCAGCGTCAGATTGGTCTGTTCAGCGAGGTTCATCCTGAGTATGGCGCAGGCGTCGCCGCCGCGCTGGCCGCCATCAAAGCCGCAAAATAATCTTCACACGGGAGCGCAGGCTCCCGTTTTTCCTTCCGCCGCGTTACACTCTCTTTCACTTTTTCCTGATAAGCCGCCCACGGCGCATCACAGGACTAAGCCTCCAGGCGTTGAACAACGCTTTGACTTGCCCGAAAGAGCAAAACTACCCCTCTGCAACACCAACGGCGATGAGCTTAAGGATATCACCATGCGTCAACGGATTATTGTCTGCCCGCTAATTGAAAATCAGGGAGAGTATCTCCTGTGTAAAATGGCCGATGACCGCGGCGTGTTCCCCGGTCAGTGGGCGCTTTCTGGGGGCGGTATGGAGCCGGGTGAGACCATGGAACAGGCGCTGCGTCGCGAAATTACCGAAGAGCTGGGCGATCGGCTGGTGATATCCCAGGTGACGCCCTGGGCGTTTCGCGACGACGTGCGGATCAAAACTTACGCCGACGGCAGTCAGGAAGAGATCTACATGATTTATTTGATTTTTGACTGTGTGGCAGCGAACCGGGACATCGTGCTCAATGAGGAGTTTCAGGATCACGCCTGGGTGAAGCCGGACGCGTTCCCGCACTACGATTTAAACGTGGCGACCCGCGCCACGCTGACTCAGAAAGGCCTGCTCTGATTTAACCGGGGTCATGATTAACCCACTGCTGGAGCGCCCGACGCGAGATCTTAATCCCGCCGTTTTTAAAATGCGGCGGCAGAACCAGCCAGCGCACCGGCTGCTGAAAGCGCGCCAGTTTGTCGCTGACCCATTCGGCAAGGCTGACCAGATCCAGTCCGGCGTCGCCTTCCACAATCGCTACCGGGCGATGACCGAACTCGCTGTCCGCCAGCGGCACCACGAAGACCTGGCTGACTTGCGGATGGGTCGCGATCACGCGCTCCACCTCTTCGGGCTGGATGCCCTCGCCCGCGCTGAAAAACAGATTGTCGATACGTCCGAGTATGGTGAGCCGCCCCTCGCGAATCTCACCGCGATCCCGGGTGGCGAACCAGCCATGCTGATTGAGCAGCGGAACCAGCGTGCCGTCACGCCAGTAGCCGCTGGCAAGGCTGGCGGAACGCAACCACACTTCACCATCCACAATTTTCACCTCGCGCCCCGGCAGCGCCACGCCGACGTCTGGCTTTCCGTCAGCTCGTTTAGCGCACACTGTTGAAGCCGCCTCGGTTAGGCCGTAGCCGCACCAGCAGGCGATGCCGCGTTGTGTCGCCGCATCGGTCAACGCAACCGGGATTGCCGCGCCGCCTAACAGTACCGCTTTCAGGGTGAGCGGGTGCGGGTCATTGAGCAGGCGCCAGAGTTGGGTCGGCACCAGCGAGGCGTGGGTACATCCGTTCAGCGCCTGATGCAGCGGCTGTGTTTCGCGCACCACCATCTGCGCCCCTGCCAGCAACCAGCGCCATAAAATGCCCTGCCCCGAAACATGGAACAGGGGCAGCGAAAGCAGCCAGCTATCCTGCGGATGGAACGGGATCAAGGCCAGGACGCCCTGTGCCGAAGCCAGATGTGCCTGGGCGGTGTGTACCGCCGCTTTCGGCAATCCGGTTGAGCCGGACGTGAGCGTCATCGACACGACCCGCGTCGGCTGCCACTCTCCATGCGCGTCAGACTCGCCCGGCGTTAACGTCAGCGTGGGCAGGCCGGTTATCTGCGCCTCGCAACCCAGCTCCAGCGCAAAATCGGTATTGAGGCGAGGCAGTAACTGTTCGAGCAATGTCGCAGGCAATTGCGGATTAACCGGTAATACCCGTGCGCCGCACTGCATTAGCGCCAGCCATGCCAGCACCATTTGCGGGCTGTTGCGCCCGCGTAACGCGACACAGGCACCTTCGTTGACGCCCTGCTGCCTCAGCCCCGACGCCAGCGCGTCCACCTTCCGGCAAAGCTGCCGCCAGGTGAGCGTCTGGTCATCAAGGATCAGCGCCGCCTCGCCGCCGCGTCGCCGCGCCCAGTGCTGCCAGGGCCACTGCGTGAAAATCACAACAGCGGCTCCAGCGCCTCGGTAGACCAGACTGGCAGGGCGCTGTCAGGCCATTCACGCACCAGTTGCGCCTGCATCAGCGACAGCGTGTCGAGGCCAGGGATGGTATTCGGCGTCAGCCAGGCGGCGATGCGCGCCAGCTGAGTCAATCCAAGGCTGGATTCAATCGAGGAGCTAATCACCGCCGTTAAGCCCTGAGCATGGGCCGCCGCCACCTGTTCGCGAACGCGATCCAGGCTGCCGGTAAGCGTGGGTTTAATCACTACCGCCTTAACACCCGGTTCAGCCTGCATGACGAAATCCGCTTCGCGCAGGCTTTCATCCCAGGCAATGGCGATGCCAGTTTCTGCCGCAAATGCCCGTGACTGATCGCGGGTTTTGCAGGGTTCTTCCAGAAAAGCGATGCGCGCGCGGTAATCAGGATTAACGTATTTGGCGAACTGCTGGGCTTTGAGCGGCGTCCATCCGCGGTTGGCATCAAGACGCAGCGACAAATCCGGGATCGCTTCAAGCAGTAAATTAACCACCATGCCGTCGCGTACCGCCTCATACAAGCCGACCTTAATCTTGGCGACTTTCTCGCCCGGCATGGCGCTGAGCAGCGGGAACAGCTCATCAGGATCGCCGGTGCACAGCGGCGCGGCGCGGTAATCAGCGGCTTCCGGCAAGGAAGCGGTCAATTCCGCCAGCGCACAGCTCAGGCCAAATGCCACGGACGGAAGCGTCGGCAGCGCAGCGTCATCGCCCTTTTGCCAGGCGTTGAGCCAAATCCGTGCCGCGTCCGTTGCCTCTTCCAGCGACTCGACGCTAAAGCCCGGCAACGGGGCGATTTCGCCCCACCCCTGCGCCCCGTTCAGTTCCAGGCGCACCAGTAAACCGTCGCGGGTTTTCAGGCGACGGTCGCGAAGCACAACGCCTGCGTCCATCGGTACCTGATACCGCCAGAGTTGCGCCTGTCGCATTATGGGTTCCGTTTGAATTTGCTGAAGTCCGGGTGACGTTTTTCGTTGAACGCGTTACGCCCTTCCTGCCCTTCTTCGGTCATGTAGAACAGCATGGTGGCGTTACCCGCCAGTTCCTGCAGGCCAGCCTGTCCGTCGCAGTCGGCGTTGAGTGCGGCTTTCAGGCAGCGCAGGGCCATTGGGCTGTTCTGCAGCATTTCGCGACACCAGCGTACGGTCTCTTTTTCCAGCTCGGCAATCGGCACCACAGTATTGACCAGGCCCATATCCAGCGCTTCCTGGGCGTTGTATTGACGGCACAGGAACCAGATTTCACGCGCTTTTTTCTGGCCAACGATGCGTGCCATGTATGACGCGCCCCAGCCGCCGTCAAACGATCCCACTTTCGGGCCAGTCTGGCCGAAAATGGCGTTTTCCGCCGCAATGGTCAGGTCACACATCATGTGCAGCACATGACCGCCGCCGATGGAGTAGCCCGCCACCATCGCAACCACCGGTTTCGGGCAGGTACGGATTTGGCGCTGGAAGTCCAGCACGTTAAGGTGATGAACGCCGGACTCGTCCTGGTATCCGCCGTAGTCGCCGCGCACTTTCTGGTCTCCGCCGGAACAGAAAGCTTTATCGCCTTCGCCGGTAAGAATGATAACCCCGATGTTGTCGTCATAACGGGCATCCGCCAGCGCCTGGATCATCTCTTTCACGGTAATCGGACGGAAAGCGTTACGCACCTGTGGGCGGTTGATGGTGATTTTGGCAATCCCTTCCGGTGACTTGTGGTAACGGATATCGGTATAACCTTCAGAGCAATCCTGCCATTCAATCGGGGCGGTCAGCATCTGTTCATCGAGATGGAGCATGGTGGTTCCTTAGTCTGGTTGAGGCAAAAGGGACGACAGGCATTGCGCGAAGGCCAGCGGCGCTTCGCGATGGGCATTATGGCCCGCAGCCGTAATCAGGTGGCAAGGCACGTTAAGCGTGGCGGCAATGCCACGAAACTTACTGTCCTGCTCACCGCAAAAATAGATAAAAGGGTGCGGTAGCTGTTTAAGCTGCGCGCGTAAATCGGCCTGACGGCCCAACGATGTGACGTCAAGCATATCGGCCAGCGCCTGCGGATTGTTGCTCCGACGCAGGGCGACCAGTTCCTCACGCGCCGCAGCGCTGAGGGTGGCAAAAACCGGCTGTTGATACCAGGCATTCAGCACCTGTTCGAGGGGCGCTTCACGAAATTGCGCAGCCCAGCGGCGGTCCGAAGCGATGCGCGCCTGACGTTCCTGCTGATCGGTTAAGCCGGGATGACTGCCTTCGACTACCAGGCCGCATAAGCCGGGACGCGGTTCACCACAGGCGTAATGCATGGCGATGCGCCCGCCCAGCGAGTAACCAATCAGCCAGTAATGGGGGATGGCGTAATGCGCCAGCGTGGCGTCGAGCAACGCGCAGGTTTCCTGGAAGCTGCCGACGCGAATAGCCGCGCTGCCGCCGTGACCGGGTAAATCGATAAACAGGTGATGGTAATCGCTGAACTCCGCGGCAACCTGGCACCACTCCTGCTGACTACCGAGAAAACCGTGCAGCCAGACCAGCCAGGGCTGCGATGCGGTTTTCCCGTGACGGACAGCGGCGTTAAGGATCATGCCTGGCTTACCGATGCCAGCAGTGATTGCAGCGTATGAGTACCATCCGTGGAAGGCACGTTAATTTCCACCACGGTGGCGTGTGGGCGTTTCCACCCCTCGCTGACGGCGGTTTGCAATTCCTGCCAGTTAGTCGGGTTGCGATAGTCGAGATCGAACATGGCCGCGCCGTGCTTAAAGGAAACGTTCTGCGGCATACAGTAAAAACGTTCACGCTCGTTCACCGGCGTCGGCAGCAGCGAGAAAATCTGCCCGCCGTTGTTGTTCACGATAATCAGCACCAGCGGCGCGGAAACATGCCGCAGCAACGCCAGCGCGTTTAAATCGTAAAGGGCAGAGATATCCCCAACGATGGCAAGCGTCGGACGCGCGGTGCCGCGTTGCACGCCGGCAGTGGTAGAAATCAGCCCGTCAATCCCGCTGGCGCCGCGATTGCTCAGAACCGGATACCCTTGCGGCATTTGCGCCAGGGCATCTACCAGCCGCACCACCAGGCTATTGCCGACGAAGACCTGGCCATGCTCCGGCAGCAATTCCGGCAGGCGATGCGCCAGTTGGGCTTCGCCGAACGACTGCGTGGCTTTCACCACCTGTTCCAGGGCAATTCCGGAAAGCGTAGTGAGTTCTGGTGCCCAGCGCACACGTTGTTCGGCTGGATGACGCGCCAACCACTCGCTGATGCGCGCGGTCAGTCGACGTCCGCGATGATGCGCCGGGTCGAGCCGTCCAATCAGCGAATCCACCAGCCAGAACTCCTGCGGCTGGCAGTTCGCCTGCCACTGCAACAGGCGTTTACCGGTCAGGCTGCTGCCGAACTGAATAACAATCTGCGCTTCAGCCAGTAACGCCTGCGCACGCGGATTGGCCAGCCAGAGATCGGCGCAAGGCAGCGGTTGCCCGGTCTGGGACAGCACGTCGCCAATCAAAGGCCAGCCCAGGGTTTGCGCCCACTCCGCTAAAAGCGCGCCTTCTTCTACCGACATCCGGCCCGCGATCACTACGCCTTTTTTACGCCGCCATGCGCCCCAGTCGTGCTGCAAGGTGGCATGGTGATCTTCGGCCGCCAGTAACCAGGGTTTGTCATCCTGCCACCAGTCGCCGAGGGATTCCTGCCACGCGAGGCCTGAGTCATCCACTTCGCCATACAGCGGCTCGGCAAAGGGGCAGTTGATATGCAATGCGCCGCCACGCTGCTGGCCCAGCAGAAGGTCAATGGAAGAGACCAGCCATTTGGCGGGCGTTTCCGGGCTCGGTTTGGGAAGATCCAGCGCGGCGGTAGGGTGCGAAGAAAAGATGCCATGCTGGCGGATAGCCTGGTTGGCACCGCAGTCAATCAGCTCAGGCGGACGGTCAGCCGTAAGCAGGATGAGTTTCTCGCCGGTCAACCCGGCTTCAATTACCGCCGGATACAGATTCGCCACCGCCGTACCGGAGGTTACGATAATCGCCACCGGTTCGCCGCTGGCTTTCGCAAGCCCAAGCGCCAAATGCCCCAACCCGCGCTCATCAAAATGGGTATGGTGAGTCAGGTTGCGATTATCCGCCGCCGCCAGCGTCAGCGGCGTAGACCGTGAGCCGGGCGCAATGCAGATATGGCGTACGCCATGGCGGGTTAATGCTTCGAGGATCACCGTCGCCCAGCGCCGGTTAAAAGTACTTGTCGACATGAAGTTGTCCGGTATCAATTTTGCCGCTTCATTATAAAGCGTACGACATTCTCTGTTTTGATATGAGTCGGGATTCTGGCGTTAGCTCACCAGCAAGGTACGCAGTCCCGCCGCTTTATTGGTGATTTCCTGCCATTCCTCTTCCGGTGTTGAACCCGCGACAATGCCTGCGCCGGCGTAAAGACGAACCGTCTGCCCCGTTACCCGCGCACAGCGTAAGGCAACGCAGAACTCAGTCTGGTTTAAAGAGAGATATCCCGCCGACCCGGCATACCACTCGCGCACAAAAGGCTCATGGGCGGCGATAAACTGGCGCGCCGGCTCCCGGGGCAAACCGGCTACGGCGGCGGTAGGCTGGAGTTGATGCAGGCAGCAGCTGTCGTCAGGCTGATCCAGTTCAGTCCAGATGCAGCGGCGTAAATGCTGAACTTTGCGCAACCTGACGATCTGCGGCGGCAGGACATCCAGCGAGCTGACGGCGTTTTGCAGACGCTGGCAGATATCTTCCACTACCAGCATATTTTCCCGCTGATTTTTGTCGTCTTTCATCAGCCAGTCCCCCAACGCCTGCGCTTTCGCCTCGTCCGTATGGCTGGCGACGGTGCCCGCCAGCGCTTCTGTGCGCAGGGCCGTGCCGATGCGTCGCCAGAGGCGCTCAGGACTGGAGCCTAAAAACGCATCATCCGCCGCAAAGGCCATAAAATAATGGTAGCAATTGAGATTAACGCGACGACTGGCGGCCATAAACGCGGCCGCTGAAACCGGCGACGAAAATTGCAAATCGCTGGCGCGGGCTAGTACCACCTTTTCAAACTGCCCCGCCGTAATTGCCTCGGTGGCCTGAGTAATTAATGCGTACCAGCCTGCCCGATCCGGAAAATGCCTCTCGCCGATGCAGTCGAGCGGCGATGACGGCAGTGAATTTCCGGTTGTGAGCGACGCGATAAAGTCCAGCGCGGCACGGGCGTCATCGGCGAGCGATGTTTCGCTTGCCAGGGTCAGCGCCAGCATCACCTCGCCTGCGTTACGCCGCCACTCAAGGCGCGGTAAGAACAACGCGCTGCGCCGGGTATCAAACGCGTTCAGCCCCCACACCCGCAGGGAAACATCGGGTTGGCTGGCGAGAAAGGTTTGCGCCTCATCGAAAGTGGTGAAATAGCGGCTGGCGCCCAGGGCGGCCACTTCTTCGTCGCCATTGCGCTGCTGCCAGTAAAACTGCGGATAGCTTGTCTGACTGGCAAGCCAGGCCAGCGGGTCGGTTTGATTCAGGGAAACCGGGACAGCGAAACGCCGCACGCCGGCGGAGGCAGGAAAGTCTGCGCGCAATTGTTGCGCGATTTGCTGCAACGCGGTGGTAATGGAATGCACGTGTACCTCGTTTCCCTGAAAAACCCCGTATTATACGTGGTCTGCCCGGCAAACAAAATTACACATAATGAGGGATAACCCTCACCCCTGAATACAGGGGTGAGGCGAGATGATTAGCGACGAGCCAGCAGGATGCCCAGCACCAGGCCTGCGGCAGCGCCGATACCGATGCCTTTCCACGGTTGCTCGTGAACATAATCATCCGCACGGTATACCGCTTTCTTGGCGCGGAAATAATAGTTATCCGACGCACTGGATACGCGGGCTTTAACATCGTTTAACGCCTTCTCGGCGCGCGCTTTCAGTTCGATGTATTTCTGATCCGCCGGATCGCCGGACGAACGCAGTACTTCTTCCAGCGTATCGCTAAGCAGTGACAAATCATCATCAATACGGGTATTGAACTGTTCGTTATTATCAGTCATCGCTTCTCTCCATCAGGATTTAACATATGTCAGCTAAATATAGACAAGGGAAGCGCTTTTTGCCGCTTATTCTCGGGCCATTCCGATATGGGGAATGCCGTCTTCCTCGTACACCTCAGTGACGGGCATGAAACCAAAGCGTTGATAGAACCCCTGCAAATGTGCCTGTGCGCCAAGGTACAACGCCTTGCCAGGCCAGTGCTGCTGGCACGCAGCGAGCGTGTGGCTCATCAATTGCTGGCCCACTCTTTCACCGCGCAAACTGGCGTCGACAATCACCCGGCCAATGACCACCGGCTCATAATCGTGCTCGCTTTTCAGAATCCTCGCATACGCCACCAGCTTCCCGTCACGCCAGCCAAGGATGTGGCGGTTTTCCCCCACTAAGTCGTCACCATCAACGTCCTGATAGGCGCAGGCCTGCTCAACAACAAACACTTCGCAACGTAACTGCAGTACGGCATATAAGGTTGGAACATCCAGCGCGGAATGGTGAAGATCTTGCCAGTGGATCATGGTGCGCTCCTGTATGGTGCATAATAGTCGTTGAATGTCAGGCTAATACTAAATCATTGCGGGAGAAGAACGCTTCATGGAACTGACTTTTTTAGGCACATCCGCCGGGGTACCGTGCAAAAGCCGCAATGTGACCGCCATGGTGTTTAATCCCATGAACAATGCGGCGCAATACTGGCTGTTTGACTGCGGCGAAGGCACCCAGCATCAGATGCTGCATACCGTCTTTAATCCCGGCAAGCTGAACAAAATTTTTATTACCCATCTGCATGGCGACCATATTTTTGGGTTGCCAGGGCTATTGTGCAGCCGGTCCATGGCGGGCAATGAAAACCCGCTTACGGTCTATGGGCCTGCTGGCATTCGTCAGTTTATAGAGATGGCGTTGCAGCTCAGCGGTTCCTGGACCGGGTTTCCGCTGGAGATCGTCGAAATCACCGCCGGTGAGGTATTTTGCGATGAGGAGTTTCGCGTCACGGCGTATCCCCTCACCCATCCGGTCGAATGCTATGGCTATCGGATTGAGCAGCACGACAGGCCAGGCGCGCTCGACGCTTCGCGTCTCAAGGCTGAAGGCATCACGCCTGGCCCCCTGTTCCAGCAGTTAAAGCGGGGTGAAAGCGTTATGCTGGATGATGGCCGAATGATTAACGGACAGGACTACTTAGGCCCGGCCCGGAAAGGCAAAACATTGGCGATTTTCGGCGATACCGGCCCTACGTCCGCTGCTCTCACTCTCGCAAGCGGCGTTGACGTTATGGTGCATGAAACGACGCTGGAGGCCGCGATGGCGGAAAAAGCCAATAGCCGGGGCCATTCCACTACCGTGCAGGCCGCTGAAGTGGCAAGGGCTGCCGGGGTTGGACGACTGGTTATAACCCATTTCAGCTCACGCTATGATGACGCAGGCTGCGAAGCGCTGTTGCGCGAATGCAGGGAAATTTTCCCTGACACAATCGCCGCCAAGGATTTTATGACGGTGCAGATATAAAAAAACCGCCAGCAAGTGGCGGTTTTTTTACAACATAAGCCGTTACATCAGCGGTTCGGCCAACTGCACCAGGCTAATCAACGGCTGCGGCCAGACGCCAAGCACCAGTACCAGCAGCGCGGAGATCAGCACCACGATACCGCCTGCGCTGTATTGCCAGTTAGATGGCGCATCGCGGTTCAGCTGTTGCGGTGCGTTCAGATACAGGCTCACCGCTACGCGCAGGTAGTAGTAGAGACCGATGGCAGAACCTACCACCACGGCACCGACCAGCCACCACAGGCTATCCTGCACACCCACGGCCAGCACATAGAACTTCCCGATAAAGCCCAGCGTCATCGGGATACCCGCCAGCGACAGCATCATCACCGTCATTACCGCAGACAGGATCGGACGGTGCCAGAACAGGCCGCGGTAAGAGAACAGTGATTCAGCATCCGGGCCACGGTACGGACTGGACATCAGGCTCACCACGCCGAACGCGCCAAGGCTGCTGAACAGGTATCCGGCCAGATAAACACCTACGGTTTCCATCGACATCTGGCCGCTTTGCAGCGCAATCAGCGCCACCAGCAGATAGCCCAGATGAGAGATGGAGGAGTAGCCCAACAGACGTTTGATGTTGGTCTGGCTCAGCGCCATCAGGTTACCAAAGATGATCGATGCAAAGGCGATAATCCCCAGCACCACACGAATCGCTTCGCTGTCACCAACCGGTGCGTACAGGAACAGACGCATCACCACGCTAAAGATGGCGATTTTGCTGGCGGTCGCCAGGAAGGTGGAGACCGGCGCAGGTGCGCCCTGATAAACATCCGGCGTCCACAGGTGGAACGGCACCAGTGAAAGTTTAAAGCCCAGACCCACGATCATCAGACCGAGGCCCGCCAGCAGCAGCGGCTCATGGAGCATGTTATCCGCCAGGCTCTTACCGAGGCTGACAAACGACAGGCTGCCGGATTCCGCGTACACCAGCGCCATCCCGAACAGCAGGAACGACGAGGCCGCTGCCGACAGAATGGTGTATTTGATACTCGCTTCCAGCGAACGTTTCTGACGATACGCATAACCCACCAGGCCAAACAGCGGCAGGGAGATCAGTTCAATACCCAGGAACAGCGAGGCCAGGTGATTGGCGTTAGCCAGCAAAATGCCGCCCAGCGCCGCAATCAACACCAGAAGATAGAACTCTTCTTTGTTGTCGTAATAGCCTTCTAACCACGGGTAGGCGAAGGTACAGGTAGCGAGGCTCGCCAGCAGTACCAGGCCGGTATAGAACATAGCGTAGCCGTCAACGCGCATCAGCGGCGTCACGTCCATCGCGCCCGCCTGGCCGACAAACCAGAGCGAGATGAGCGCAGCGTTAAGCCCAAGCACTGACAGGGTGGCATTCACAAAGTGGTTGCGTCGCCACGCAATGGAGAGCATCACCACCACTACCGTAAAGCCCACGACGAGCAGCGGTAGCAGCGCGATCAGTTGTTGTGGAGTTATTGTCATGGCGAATTACGGCCTTGTAGTAGAAACAGAATTAACAAACCACTGCTGGATATTGCCCATAGCAGAGTGCGAGGTATCCAGAATCGGCTGCGGATAGAAGCCAAGCAGCACCAGCAGCGCTACCAGCAACAGAATAATAAACAGCTCGCGCAGTGACATCCCTGGCAGTTCCTGGCTGCTCAACTGGCTTTTCGCCTTACCAAAGTAAGCGCGATGCAGCATCGCCAGCGAATAGACAGACGCAAACACCAGACCGAAGGTCGAAATCACAGTGATCACCGGCACAACCTGGTAGCTGCCGAACAGAATCATGAATTCGCCGACGAAGTTACCGGTGCCCGGCATACCGAGGGTCGCAACCGCGAAGAACATCGACAGCGCAGGCAACCACTTAATTTTGCTCCACAGGCCGCCCATCATGCGCATATCGCGGGTATGCAGGCGTTCATACAACTGACCACAAATGATAAACAGACCTGCCGCAGACAGACCGTGAGCAATCATCTGGATGACGGCGCCCTGGTAAGCAAGCTGGCTGCCTGTATAGATAGCAATCAGAACGAAACCCATGTGGGAAACGGAGGTATAAGCAATCAGGCGTTTGATATCGTACTGTGTGAAGGCCATCCACGCGCCGTAGAAAATACCGATGACGCCGAGCCACATAGCAACAGGCGCAAATTCCGCCGACGCGTTCGGGAACAGCGGCAGCGAGAAACGCAGCAGGCCGTAAGCCGCCGTTTTCAACAAGATCCCCGCCAGGTCAACAGAACCTGCTGTCGGTGCCTGGGAGTGGGCATCCGGCAACCAGCCGTGTAGCGGCACCACGGGCATTTTCACAGCAAAAGCGATAAAGAAGCCGAGCATCAGCAGCCATTCAACGTTATGAGACATCGGCGTTTTCAGCAGTTGCTCATAGTTGAAAGTCCAGTCACCGGTCGCGTTGTAGTGAACAAACACCAGCGCCAGGATAGCGATCAGCATCACCAGGCCGCTTGCCTGGGTATAAATGAAGAATTTGGTAGCCGCCGTGATACGCGTTTTACCGTCAGAGGCTTTATGCCCCCACAGTGCGATCAGGAAGTACATCGGCACCAGCATCATTTCCCAGAAGAAGAAGAACAGGAACATATCGATGGCAAGGAACACACCGATAACGCCGCCCAGGATCCACATCAGGTTCAAATGGAAGAAGCCCTGATATTTCTCGATCTCATTCCAGGAACAGAGCACGGCCAGCACGCCCAGCAGCCCGGTCAACACCACCATCAGCAGTGAAAGACCGTCAATCGCCAGGTGGATGGTGATCCCAAAGCGCGGGATCCACTGCATCACAAATTCAGACTGCCACTGCGGCAGGCCGGCGGCTTGCGTTAAACCGTAACCCCCCTGCAACCACAGCTGCAGAGAGAGCGCAAGCGTCAGTCCCATGGTGATCAGCGCGATCCAGCGCGGCACCTTCACGCCAAAGCGTTCGGTCTGCCAGCACAGAAAGCCGCCGATAAAGGGAATTAATATCAACCAAGGCAATAACATAGCTAAGTATGTCCCTTATTTTTATTCCTGCTCAGGCTATCTGACTAACCGATAACGCCTGTACTTCAGGAAGGTAATCTAATTTATTCTTAGTTTACAAACCCGGCATTCCGCCGGGCCTGTTCACACAGCCAACAAACTCAACGCAACACCATCAGCAGGCCGAGAACCACGACCGCACCAATGCTCATTGACGCCACATACCAGCGCAGGTAGCCGTTCTCACTAAACAGCAGGCCTTTACCTGCGAAGCGGGACAGCAGCGCTGGCGTGTTCATCAGAGCATTCAGCGGATCGCGCTTAATCAGCCAGGCGATACCAAGGAACGGTTTTACGAAGATCATGTCGTACAGCCAGTCAAAGCCCCAGGCGTTATACCACCAGGTGCCCAGCAGACGGCCCGGCGCGCTGTTGGCAATAGACGTCACCAGCGTGCGTTTGCCCAGCCACAACCACGCGGCAATCAGAATGCCCGCGATAGCCACCACGCCGGACGTGATTTCCAGAGTCAGCATGCTACCGTGCTCAAGCTCGGTGGTATCCGGCAGGACGCCCTGCAACGGCGGTACGATTAATGCGCCAATAAAGGTCGACAGAACCAACAGTACGATCAGCGGCAGATGATGGGTGATCCCCTTCCCTGCATGAGCGTGAATTTGTTCTTTGCCGTGGAAAACAATGAAAATCATACGGAAGGTATACAGCGAGGTCATGAATGCCCCCACCAGACCCGCGATCATCAGATTGATATGACCGTTAGCCATGGCACCTGCCAGGATTTCATCCTTACTGAAGAAGCCTGCGGTAATCATCGGCAACGCCGCCAGTGCCGCGCCGCCCACCAGGAAGCAGACATAAACCAGCGGAATGGACTTACGCAGACCACCCATTTTGAAGATGTTCTGTTCGTGGTGGCAGGCCAGGATCACCGAACCAGACGACAGGAACAGCAGCGCTTTAAAGAACGCATGGGTCATCAGGTGGAAAATCGCCGCATCCCACGCCTGCACGCCCAGCGCCAGGAACATGTAGCCAATCTGGCTCATGGTGGAGTAAGCGAGTACGCGTTTGATGTCGGTCTGCACCAGCGCGGCAAAACCCGCCAGTACCAGCGTCACCGCACCGACAATGCCCACCAGATGCAGCACTTCCGGCGTCATCAGGAACAGGCCATGGGTACGGGCAATCAGGTAGACGCCCGCGGTTACCATGGTAGCGGCGTGGATCAGCGCAGAGACCGGCGTCGGGCCAGCCATCGCATCCGCAAGCCAGGTCTGCAACGGCAGCTGCGCCGATTTACCAACCGCACCGCCCAGCAACATTAACGTTGCCCACTGGATCATGGTGTTGCCGTCCGCGAAATGCTGCGGAGCCAGTTCCACCATCTCGCGGAAGTTCAGCGTGCCCAACTCGTTATAGAGAATGAACAGCGCAAACGCGAGGAACACGTCACCAACACGGGTCACCACGAAGGCTTTCATGGCTGCCGCGCCGTTTTTCGGGTCGGTGTAGTAGAAACCAATCAGCAGGTAGGAACACAGGCCCACGCCTTCCCAGCCGAGGTACATCAGCAACAGGTTATCGGCCAGTACCAGGATAACCATGCTGGCGATAAACAGGTTGGTGTAGGCGAAGAAACGTGAATAACCCTCTTCGCCGCGCATGTACCAGGAGGCGAACATATGGATCAGGAAACCAACGCCGGTGACGACAGACAGCATGGTGAGCGAAAGCCCGTCCAACACCAGATTAAAGCCGATGTTGAAGTCGCCGACCGACATCCACGTCCAGAGCGGCTGAACGAACGGTTCACGACCGCTGTTCAGAAAGTCGATACCCGCATACGCCGTGACCAGCGCGGCCAGGCCCACAGAGCCCATACCGATGGTGGCAGATAAATTTTCAGACCAGCGTCCGCGAGAGAACGCCAGCAGTACATAGCCAATCAATGGCAGAACAATGGTTAACCAAAGGAGGTTCATCCACGCATCTCACTTACTGAATCGATATTCAGATTCTGGCGACGACGATGGAGCTGTAGCAACAGCGCCAGGCCAATACTGGCTTCTGCGGCAGCCAGGCTGATGGCCAGGATATACATCACCTGCCCGTCCGTCTGCCCCCAGTAGCTTCCCGCGACGACAAACGCCAGCGCGGCAGCATTAATCATGATTTCCAGTCCAATCAGCATAAACAGCAGATTGCGACGGATGACCAGGCCCGTCAGCCCAAGCACAAATAATATGGCCGCGAGGATCAGCCCATGTTGTAAGGGGATCATGCTTGCTCCTCCGATTTTCTTTTCGCGCGGTCTTCAGGACGGTTGCTCAGCACTTCGCCAGGACGATCTTCGCGTCCGACGTGGAAGGCAACAACCAGGCCTGCAAGCAGCAGCATAGACGCCAGTTCAACCGCCAGAACGTAAGGGCCAAACAGCGTAATCCCTACGGCTTTGGCAGAGACAGGCGTGCCGTCGATACCCTGATCGTTGACGCTCATGATGGCGTAAACCAGCACCGCCAGCAGTACGGCGGAAAGCAGGCCCGGACCAATCCACACCTGCGGTTTCAGCCACTGGCGTTCCTGCTCGATCTCGGAACCGCCCAGGTTGAGCATCATCACCACGAACACGAACAGCACCATAATGGCACCCGCGTATACGATGATTTCCAGCGCACCGGCGAAGTAAGCGCCCAGTGAGAAGAACACGCCCGAAATCGCCAGCAGCGAAATGATCAGATACAGCAAGGCGTGTACCGGATTGGTGTGCGTGATAACCCGTAAGGTGGCGAGTATTGCCACAAGGGCGCAAATATAAAATGCGAATTCCATTGCCACTCTCCTTACGGTAACAGGCTCTTGACGTCGATAGGCTTGGCTTCATTCTCAGCTTCACCTTTATCTTTCCCGTCGATTGCCATACCTGCCATCCGGTAGAAGTTATATTCCGGGTATTTGCCCGGACCGGAAATCAGCAGATCCTCTTTCTCGTACACCAGGTCCTGACGTTTGAACTCGCCCATTTCGAAATCCGGCGTCAGCTGGATAGCGGTGGTTGGGCAGGCTTCTTCGCACATGCCGCAGAAAATGCAGCGTGAAAAGTTGATACGGAAAAATTCCGGATACCAGCGACCGTCCACGGTTTCTGCTTTTTGCAGAGAGATACAGCCTACCGGGCAGGCTACCGCGCACAGGTTACAGGCAACGCAACGCTCAGAGCCGTCCGGATCGCGCGTCAGCACGATACGGCCACGGTAGCGTGGCGGCAAATAGACCGGCTCTTCCGGATACATGCGGGTTTCGCGTTTGGCAAAGGCATGCAAGCCAATCATCCAGATACTGCGGACCTGGGTGCCGAAACCGACCACTATTTCTTTCAATGTCATGGTTTTTTCACCCCTTATTGCGCCTGCCACAGAATGACAGCCGCCGTTGCCAACAAGTTGATAAGCGTCAGCGGCAGGCAAACTTTCCAGCCGAAGGACATTACCTGGTCATAACGCGGACGCGGTAACGATGCGCGAATCAAAATAAACATCATCATAAAGAACGCGGTTTTCAGCGCGAACCAGATGAAAGGAGGCAACCATGGGCCATGCCAGCCACCGAAGAACAGCGTAACCATCAGCGCCGACACGGTAACGATACCGATGTATTCGCCCACGAAGAACAGACCGAATTTCATC
>OKCK01000070.1_pt1 | contig 47304 bp, 34 predicted proteins | sample 1614961 | NCBI WGS metagenome assembly OKCK01 (sample SAMN04436984, study PRJEB24849) | human gut metagenome | biome: human gut; feature: NICU; material: stool | host: Homo sapiens | place: USA: Saint Louis, MO | collected 2010-07-31
ACCCTTGCCCTCGGTCATTCGACTTACCGGAATCAGGCGTACTGTGTTATAATTTGCGACCTTTGATTCCGGGACACAGTAGAGGGATAACGGTCAGATGAGCGACCTTGCCAGAGAAATTACACCGGTCAACATTGAGGAAGAGCTCAAGAGCTCCTATCTGGATTACGCGATGTCGGTCATTGTCGGCCGTGCGCTTCCGGATGTCCGAGATGGCCTGAAACCGGTACACCGTCGCGTACTTTACGCCATGAACGTTTTGGGCAATGACTGGAATAAAGCCTACAAAAAATCCGCGCGTGTCGTGGGTGACGTCATCGGTAAATACCACCCCCATGGCGACTCCGCGGTTTATGACACTATCGTTCGTATGGCGCAGCCGTTTTCCCTGCGTTATATGCTGGTCGATGGCCAGGGCAACTTCGGTTCCATCGACGGCGACTCTGCAGCGGCGATGCGTTACACCGAAATCCGCCTGGCGAAAATCGCCCATGAGCTGATGGCCGATCTCGAAAAAGAGACGGTCGATTTCGTCGACAACTATGACGGCACGGAAAAAATTCCGGACGTTATGCCGACCAAAATTCCGAACCTGCTGGTTAACGGCTCCTCCGGTATTGCGGTGGGCATGGCGACCAACATCCCGCCTCACAACCTTACTGAAGTGATCAGCGCCTGCCTGGCCTACATTGAAGATGAAGACATCAGCGTAGAAGGGCTGATGGAGCACATCCCGGGTCCTGATTTCCCGACTGCTGCGATCATCAATGGCCGTCGTGGTATCGAAGAGGCTTACCGTACCGGCCGCGGCAAAATTTATATTCGCGCCCGCGCCGAAGTGGAAGTGGACGCGAAGTCCGGCCGTGAAACCATCATCGTTCATGAAATTCCGTATCAGGTGAACAAAGCGCGCCTGATTGAGAAAATCGCCGAGCTGGTAAAAGACAAACGCGTTGAAGGCATCAGCGCGCTGCGTGACGAGTCTGATAAAGACGGGATGCGCATCGTGATTGAAATCAAACGCGACGCGGTGGGCGAGGTGGTGCTAAACAACCTCTACTCTCAGACTCAGCTTCAGGTCTCTTTCGGCATCAACATGGTGGCATTGCACCATGGCCAGCCGAAGATCATGACCCTGAAAGAGATCCTGTCGGCGTTTGTCCGTCACCGTCGTGAAGTGGTGACTCGCCGTACCGTTTTCGAACTGCGTAAAGCGCGCGATCGTGCGCATATCCTTGAAGCGCTGGCGATTGCGCTGGCGAACATTGACCCGATTATCGAGCTGATTCGCCGTGCGCCGACCCCGGCGGAAGCGAAAGCTGGCCTGATTGCCCAGGCATGGGATTTGGGCAATGTCAAAGCGATGCTGGAAGGCGCAGGCGATGACGCTGCGCGTCCGGAATGGCTGGAGCCGGAATTCGGTATTCGCGATGGCAAATACTGGCTGACCGAGCAGCAGGCCCAGGCGATCCTGGATTTACGTCTGCAGAAACTCACCGGCCTTGAGCATGAAAAACTGCTCGACGAGTACAAAGAGCTGCTGACCCAAATCGCTGAGCTGCTGCACATTCTCGGCAGCGCCGATCGTCTGATGGAAGTGATTCGCGAAGAGCTGGAACTGGTGCGCGATCAGTTTGGCGATAAGCGCCGTACTGAAATCACCGCCAACAGCGCCGATATCAATATCGAAGATCTGATCAGCCAGGAAGACGTGGTCGTCACCCTGTCGCATCAGGGCTACGTGAAGTATCAGCCGCTCTCCGATTACGAAGCGCAGCGCCGTGGCGGTAAAGGCAAGTCTGCCGCACGCATCAAAGAAGAAGACTTTATCGACCGCCTGCTGGTGGCCAACACCCATGACACCATCCTGTGCTTCTCAAGCCGGGGCCGTCTGTACTGGATGAAGGTCTATCAGCTGCCGGAAGCGAGCCGTGGTGCCCGTGGACGTCCAATCGTTAACCTGCTGCCGCTGGAAGCCAACGAACGTATCACGGCGATCCTGCCGGTGCGCGAATATGCCGAAGGCGTCAATGTGTTTATGGCAACCGCCAGCGGCACCGTGAAGAAAACCGCGCTTAAAGAGTTCAGCCGTCCGCGTACGGCGGGTATCATCGCCGTTAACCTTAACGAAGGCGATGAGCTGATTGGCGTGGATCTGACCTCCGCCAGCGATGAAGTCATGCTGTTCTCCGCGCAGGGTAAAGTGGTGCGCTTTAAAGACGACGCAGTGCGTCCGATGGGCCGTACCGCGACCGGCGTACGCGGTATCCGTCTGATGGACGGCGACAGCGTGGTTTCGCTGATCGTTCCGCGTGGCGAAGGCGCAATCCTGACCGTGACGCAAAACGGCTACGGCAAACGCACGGCGGCGGATGAATATCCGACCAAATCCCGTGCGACGAAAGGCGTTATCTCCATTAAAGTCACCGATCGTAACGGCCCTGTGGTCGGCGCGGTGCAGGTGGATGACTGCGATCAGATCATGATGATTACCGATGCCGGTACTTTAGTCCGTACCCGCGTATCTGAAATCAGCATTGTGGGTCGTAACACTCAGGGTGTGATCCTGATTCGTACCGCCGAAGATGAGAACGTTGTGGGTCTGCAACGTGTCGCCGAACCGGTGGACGACGAAGAGCTGGACAGCATCGACGGTACTGTCGCAGAAGGCGATGATGAAATCGCGCCGGAAGCGGATAACGACGATGATGCAGCTGACGATGCTGAAGAGTAATCGTAGTTGACCGTGAAACAGTAAAAAGGGCCGGATTATCCGGCCCTTTTTTTATGGGTATAGCAGGTTCAGCATAAGGGTGTGTTGCTCAGCTCATTCGCTCAACGATCATCGCAATCCCTTGCCCACCGCCAATGCACAGCGTTGCCAGGCCGAGGGTTTTATCCCGTGCTGCCAGCGCATGGAGAAGCGTGACCAAAATGCGTGCGCCGCTCGCGCCGATGGGATGGCCTAACGCAATCGCGCCGCCGTTGACATTCACTTTCTCAGCGTCAAAACCTAACCGTTGCCCGACCGCAAGAAACTGCGCAGCAAAGGCTTCATTGGCTTCGATAAGATCGATATCCGCCAGCGTCAGGCCGGTTTGCTGCAATACGTTCTGCGTGGCAGGCACCGGGCCAAGCCCCATCATTGCCGGAGCGACACCGCCGCAGGCATAACCGCGAATACGTGCCATCGGCGTTAAGCCTGCTGCTCGCGCTGCGTCTTCATTCATCACTACCAGCGCAGCCGCGCCATCATTAATCCCGGAGGCGTTACCGGCGGTAACAGTACCATTTTTATCAAACGCGGGTCGCAACTGCGCCAGGCCTTCCAGCGTGGTGCCCGCTTTAGGGAATTCATCCACGCTAAACTGGCTTTCTGCTTTACGGGTTTTCACCGTTACCGGCACGATTTCACGGGTAAATGCGCCCGACTCAATGGCGGCAAGGGCCTTTTGCTGGGAATGCAATGCGGCTTCATCCTGCATCGCGCGCGTGATGCCATGCGCTTTAGCGACGTTTTCCGCGGTGATCCCCATATGGTAGCCTTCGATGGCGCACATCAGGCCGTCGCGCAAAATCACGTCGGCAAGCTCGCCGTTGCCCAACCGAAAGCCCCAGCGCGCTTTCGCATTCAGCAAATAGGGGGCCTGGCTCATGCTTTCCATTCCGCCCGCCACCAGTGCTTTCGCGTGGCCTGTCTGAATTGTCTGCGCTGCCAGCGCTACGCTTTTCAACCCCGATCCGCACACTTTATTCACTGTGAAACCGCACACCGTTTCCGGCAGGCCCGCCTTTAATAACGCCTGCCGCGCCGGATTTTGCCCGAGCCCCGCCTGTAAGACGTTGCCCATAATCGCTTCGTCAATCGGCTGCCCATCCAGCCCGGCGCGATGCAGTGCTTCCTGGATAACGAGCGCGCCTAACTCAACCGCACTGACGCCCGCCAGCGCGCCATTAAAACTGCCCATCGCCGTACGAACGGCGCTAACAATAACGGCATTTTTCATGTTCAATTCCTTATAGATTCGCTGTCAGAAAAGCGTCAGACCGATAACAAAGATGACCCCGGAGAACAGCAGAGCCGTAATGCAATAGCCCATGATGTCGCGCACGCCGAGACCGGCGATAGCCAGCGCGGGCAATGCCCAGAACGGTTGCGCCATATTCATCCACTGTTCGCCATAGGCGATGGCCATCACGGACTTACCGAGGTCCGCGCCCAGCGCCTGGGCGGCAGGCATGACGAATGGCCCCTGAATAACCCAGTGACCTCCGCCTGACGGCACGGCGAAGTTGATCAGCGCGGAGCTGAAAAAAGTCATGATCGGGAAGGTGTCTTTATTGGCGACGTTGATAAAAAACTCAGTGATAAGCCCGCCCAGCCCGGAGTGCTCCATCATCAACTGGATACCGGCATAGAACGGGAACTGCACCAGAATGCCTGCGGTGCTGCGGGCGGCAGCACCGATAGCGCGCATATAGGCCATTGGGGTTTTGTGCAGCAGCAAACCGACAATCATAAACATCATATTGACGGTGTTGATGGTGATGTTGAACCCTTTCTCAGCAAAGTAATAACCAAGATAAACTATGCCCAGCGCGCCAATAATCAGTGCCAGAATGCGGCTCTCTTCGAGCCGTTCGGATGGCGGTGCGTCTTTCGGCAGTATCTTCTGGAAATCCGGTTCTTCCATCAGCAGTTTTGGATCGACGGAAACCACGTCACCCGGCTTCGGCATCATCAGGCGAGTGACAAACGGCATGACTACAATCAGGCCCAGCGTGATGAAAATATTAAAGCCGGTAAACAACGTCTGCCCGACCGGGATCACTCCCGCGATATGTTCCACCGGGTTCCCCGGCGTGGCGGCCAGCAGCGGCATTGAACCGGAGAATCCACCGCCCCAGGTTAAAAAGCCGATGTAAGCGCAGGCGATCAGGAGTGGATAATCGGAGCCGGGGACGCGGCGCGCGACTTCGCGGGCAAACATCGCGCCGACCACCAGGCCAAAGCCCCAGTTGATAACGCACGCCACTGAGCCAAAGAACGTTACCAGCATCACGCCCTGAATCGGTGTGCGGGCCGCAGATGCGGCGGTGCGGAGGATTTTTTTTACCGGCCCGGAACTGGCCAGCGCATGACCAGTGACAATAATCAGCGCCATCTGCATACCGAAAGCCAGCAGGTTCCAGAAGCCATCGCCCCACATTTTCACCATATCCAGCGGGGTGTGAGGCGTCAGCCAGAGTGCGACGCCAAAGGTGATGAGCGTCAACAGCATGGCAAAAATCAACGGGTCAGGAAGATAGCGGCTGACCAGGCGCGTCATCAAACGGGAGATGCGACCAATCATAACGCCACTCCTTCCGCCATGGTTTTGAGCGCAGGAGAGACGATAAACGCCGCTTCGGTACGGGCACGAACGGTGTCAATGTCGACACCTGGCGCGGTTTCGGTTAACCACATTTTGCCGTCAGTAAATTCAAATACCGCCAGCTCCGTCACCAGCAGATTAACCGCGTGTTGCGCGGTGAGCGGCATGGTGCAGCGACGCAGAATTTTTGCCGAACCGTCTTTGGCGCAGTGTTCCATTGCGATAATGACTTTGCGTGCGCCGGTTACCAAATCCATTGCGCCGCCCATGCCGGGCACCATTTTTCCGGGCACGACCCAGTTCGCCAGATTGGCGTCCTGATCCACCTGTAAGCCGCCCAACACACAGGCATCCACATGGCCGCCGCGGATGAGGGCAAAAGACATGGCGCTGTCAAACATCGCAGCGCCCAGCAGAATGCCGCAGGGCTGGCCGCCCGCGTTCACCAGGTCGGGATGCTGTTCGGTCACCGGGCCCAGACCGAGAAAACCGTTTTCAGATTGCAGTGTGATATGCACGTCAGCGGGCAAATAGTTCGCCACAAGCGTCGGTAAACCAATCCCCAGATTGACGACATCGCCGTCGTTGAGTTCCAGCGCCACGCGGCGCGCAATACGTTGTTTAGCATCCATGATTAACCTTCCTGAGAAATGATATGGTCGATTACCGCACCGGGCGTCATAACCTGATCGGGGGTGATCGCGCCGACCGGAACAATCTCGTCGGCTTCCGCCAGCGTGATATCCGCCGCAAGGGCGATCAGCGGGTTGAAGTTGCGTGCGCTAAGTTGATAGGTAAGGTTGCCGAGAGGATCGGCCTGATGGGCGCGGATCAGCGCCAGATCGGCGCGCAGAGGGCGCTCGACCAGATATTTCTTGCCGTCAAAGGTGAGGGTTTGCTTACCTTCCTCTACCACGGTGCCGACCCCGGTTGGGGTTAACACGCCGCCCAGGCCCGCACCGCCGCAGCGGATTTGTTCAATCAGTGTGCCCTGGGGCACCAACTGGACGTCCATTTCGCCGGCAATCATTCGCCGTCCGGTTTCCGGATTGGTGCCGATATGCGACGCGATAACTTTTTTGACCCGACCGTTAACGATGAGTGGGCCGATGCCGACATCCACAAATGCGGTATCGTTAGCAATGATCGTTAAATCGCGTACGCCTGAGGCCAATAGCGCGTCTACCAGCCGGGGAGGCGTACCGACGCCCATAAAGCCGCCGACCATAATCGTCATGCCATCGCGAAAGAAGCGACTGGCCTGCTGTAGCGTGATCTGTTTTTCTTTCATGTGACTTCCCTATGATGACTCCGTAATGGGTACGTAGCCGTAATAGCAAAGGGAATGCCAGCATCTTTATATCGTTATATTATCAATTAACTTATTGTTATATATGGGTTTTTAAATTTGGTGAAGGCAGGATTGTAAGAAGATTACCAGGCAGGTTTTTGCGCACTGTGCAAAAACCTGCCTGGCAAATCCTGGGCGATGGGGACGTTATTCGATGCCGTACTCCTGCAGTTTGTACATCAGCGCCCGGCGGCTAATGGCAAGCTCAATGGCGGTGTGGGTACGGTTTCCCCCATTGCGCGCCAGCGCGGCAACCAGCAGCTGTCTTTCATAGGCTTTCACGGCTTCTTTCAGCCCGCCTTCAACAGGTTGGTTTATCAGGGGATCCTCAGGCATCATCGTTTCGCGCTGAAACGGCGCGGGTAAATCTTCCGCAAAGATCACTGCGCCAGTGCTCATAATCACCGCGCGTTCAATCACATTTGCCAGTTCGCGGACGTTGCCGGGCCAGGGCCAGGCATTCAACAGCGCCAGCGCCTGGGGGTCGATTTCAATGATATCGCGCTGATTTTCCGCCGCGAATTTTTGCGCGAAGTGATTTGCCAGCAGGGGGACGTCCCCGACCCGCTGGCGCAGAGGGGGGATCTCCAGGTGGATCACGTTGAGGCGATAATACAGATCTTCGCGAAATGCCCCCCGGGCGACGCTTTCCGCGAGGTTACGGTTGGTGGCAGCAAGGATGCGGATATCGACTTTGATTGTCTGGCTACCGCCCACCCGTTCAAACTCCCGCTCCTGCAAGACGCGCAGCAATTTGACCTGCAAATTTAGCGGCATTTCGCCGATTTCATCCAGCAGCAGGGTGCCGTGGTGGGCGCGTTCGAATAATCCCTGGCGTTGCCCTTGCGCACCGGTAAACGCCCCTTTTTCATGACCAAACAGCTCGCTTTCCAGTAGCGAATCCGGCAACGCTGCGCAGTTGATTTTAATAAATGGCCCGCTGGCGCGTCGGCTGTGATAGTGAATGGCTCGGGCAATCAGCTCTTTACCGGTGCCACTTTCGCCGGATATCAGCACGTTGGCGTTACTCAGGGCGATTCTGGCGGTATCACGGCAAATTTCCATCATGCAGGGCGTATTGGTCAGAATATGCCCCCATTGCCAGCTCTCGCTCAGTGCCTGATGCAACTCGCGTATCTCTTCTTTCATTGACTGCAACTGAAGCGCCCGGTTAATCACCAGATTCAGCTCATCCAGATCGAAGGGTTTGATCACGTAATCAAAAGCACCGTTACGGAGCGCTTCCACCGCAGTTTCCACGGCGGCATAGGCCGTCATCAGCACCACAGGGATTTTCGGATTGATTTCCTGCATGCGGGAAAGCGCGTCAAGACCGTTGAGTTCCGGCATGCGGATATCCATCAACACCACATCAGGCTGGCTTTCGCGAAATAGCCGCAACGCCTCTTTGCCGTTTCGGGCGTTCAACGTTTGGTGACCGGAAAGCGTAAAAGCCGTTTCCAGCATCAGACGGACGTTCTCTTCGTCATCGACAATCAAAATGCGGTACATCGGTTTCATAGCGGCTGCGTTCCCTGAAAATGAAGCGGCAGAAGTAAGGTAAAAGTCGCGCCATGGCCTGGCTCGCTGGTCAGTAAAATATCGCCGTGATGGGCAGTGATAATGCGCTGGCTCAGCGCGAGGCCAAGCCCGGTGCCGGAGGCTTTGGTTGTGAAAAAGGGGTCGAAGATTTTCTTCTGACAGTCTGGCGCGATCCCGCACCCGTCATCGCGGATTTCAATCGCCTGGTGGTCGTCATCCCACATAAAGGTGCGAATGGCGATATGACCGCGGGTGGTAATCGCCTGAACAGCGTTAATTAACATATTCAGCAGCACTTGTTTAAGGAGCTCGCCGTCGGCTTCAATCATCCCGAGCGTCGGGTCGCAGGTCGTGGTGAACTCAATTCGCGCTTCCACCCCGGCGGTTTGAATCAGGATCAGACATTCATCAAGCAACTGGTTAAGACTGACCGGTTGCCAGTGGCCGTGGCGGGGTCGGGAAAAATCGAGCAGTTGCTGAATCACCCGGTTAATCGAGTCGATTTCCTTGAGGATCACCGACAGATATTGCTGATGCGTGGGCTGCATATCCTGCTGTCTGAGGATTTGCGCATAGCCTTTGATCGCGGTCAGCGGATTGCGAACTTCATGGGCCACGCCCGCCATTAATTCGCCCAGCGTGGCAAGCCGTTCAGTTTGCGCCTGGCGCCGTTGACGCTCTTTTCGGGCGGTCAGGTCGGAGAATATCACCAGCGCGCCAATCAACTCGCCCTGCGCATTATGAATCTGGCTGGTGGTGACGCTGATTTCGATGGTCCGCTCGCGGGCCGGAAAGCTTATCTCCAGCGCAACATGGCCGGTGCCCTGTTGCAGGGTTTCCAGTACCGGGCTGTCGAATCCGGTATCGGTAAAAATACTGGAATAGGGCTTACCTAACAGCTCGCGCAACGGATAGCCCGTGATGTGTTCGGCTGCGGGATTCATGGTGGTAACACGGCCCAGTTTATCCACCGCAATTACGCCATCTGCGGCGTTTTCGATAATCAGATCGTTGAGCGTTTGCGTTTCGCGCAGCGTCTGGGCCAGCGTATTAACGCTACGGCTGATTTGGCCCATTTCTCCCGGCAGTGCTGGCAGGCGAGTGGTATGGTCCTGGGCAAGGTTATCGAGACCCCGGGTAATGACATCGATATTGGCGCTGACGCGTCCGGATGCGAGTACGATCAGCAACAGACTTAACAGCAATCCTGCTGACAACACGATCAGAATATTGATATCCAACCGTTCCGCCTGGATACGGATATCTTCCGACAGTTCGTTAGCCCAGATATAACCCAATACCTCGCCGTGGCGGATGATGGGTATCATGGAGTTCAGAATATGCCCACGCACCTGCTTGCCTGAGAAGACGCGGGGTTCGCCGCTTGCCATGACCTCGCGACCCGGATGGTCAGCTGCGATGGTCACCCCAACGTTGTCCTGATACTGGGCCTGAGGCGCATAGGTAATAATGGCGTCCAGTTTCCGGTGATAGTAGCCAGCGCCGATGCCGGGAAACGCATGGGCGATACGCTCGGTTTGCTCACTAAGCTGATGATTCAACGCCGCGATTTGCCGTTCGCGGGGCAGGGGCAGCGGCTGGTTAAAACGGTCGCCCAGCGCCTCGTCCAGCAGGTGGGTCACCGCCGCGAGCTTTTTCTCTTTCTCCGCAATCAGCGCCGCCCGTCCTTCGCTGTCTGCCACATACCCGATAGTGAGAAGCGGAAGGGTGACCATACCGACAGCCAGCATTATCAGTTGATTGCGAAGTTTGCGAGGAATGAGCGGGGTGAGAATCTTCCGTAAGTATGAAAAGCGCACGTCTTAAAATCCCTTTCCCTGAGAAGTAAATTTCGATTATCGCTGGAATTTCAGGGGATTTCGTGAGGGACATTCAAAATACAGACAAGCACTGAAGATTGCGGCAGTGCCGTTTTACGGCTACCTTAACGGCATCATTTTTTTCACTGCCTGCCACAGCGACCGGTACCACTTTGAAATACTTCGTCTCCTTTCGCAACACGCTGAAAGTTTCTCGTTATCTGTTCCGCGCCCTGGCATTATTGCTTTGGTTGCTGATCGCCTTATTTTCCGTGTTTTATATCGTCAGCGCCCTGCATGAAAAAGAGTCCGAAATTCGCCAGGAGTTTAACCTGAGCTTCGATCAGGCGCAGCGCTATATCCAGCGTACCTCCGATGTGATGAAAGAGCTGAAGTTCATTGCGGAAAACCGGCTTAACACGCCGGATGGCGCATTGCTGAGCGCGGGTAAACGCGATATCGGCACCGAGATTCCGGCGTTTACGCCCCTGTGGTCTGATTCTGACTGCAGCGCCATGGGTAACGCCTGGCGTGGCTCGTTGCAGTCTATGGCCTGGTTTTTGCGTTACTGGCGGGATAATTTTTCTGCGGCGTATGATTTGAACCGCGTATTTCTGATCGGGGCGGATAATCTTTGCGTGGCGAATTTCGGCCTGCGCGATCGGCCGGTCGAGCGCGAAGGCATTCTGAAGGCGTTTCACGATCGCATCGTCAAATACCGCAACGCTCCCCAGGATGAGCGTACCAGCAGCTTGTACTGGATAGGGCAGGGGCCGCAGCCAGGCGTGGGTAATTTCTATGCCATCACCCCGGTTTATCTGGCCAACCGCCTCCAGGCGCTGCTTGGCACGGAGCAAACGATCCGCGTGGAAAACTTTTTCACGCCAGGCAGTTTGCCGATGGGCGTCACGGTACTTGATGAAAACAACCATCCGCTGATCTCCCTGAGCGGGCCGGATACGCGTATCGTCGCGGATCCGCGCTGGGTCCAGGACCGCGCATGGTTTGGCTATACTGCTGGTTTTAAAGAGCTGATCCTGAAAAAGAACCTGCCGCCGTCGTCCCTCAGCATTGTTTATTCGGTCCCGGTTGATTTAGTGCTTGAGCGCATTCGGATGCTGATTTTAAACGCGGTGCTGCTCAATGTGCTGGTCGGAATTGTGCTGTTTACCCTGGCGCGCATGTACGAGCGACGGATTTTTATCCCCGCAGAAGTGGATGCCCAGCGTCTGGAGGAACATGAGCAATTTAACCGCAAGATTGTGGCGTCCGCGCCGGTGGGGATTTGTATTCTGCGCACCCAGGATGGCTCAAATATCCTGAGTAACGAGCTGGCGCACAACTATCTCAATATGCTCACGCACGAGGACCGGCAGCGGCTGACGCAAATCATCTGCGGTCAGCAGGTCAACTTCGTCGACGTGCTGACCAGCAATAATACCAATCTGCAAATCAGCTTTGTGCATTCGCGTTACCGCAATGAAAACGTGGCGATTTGCGTGCTGGTTGATGTGTCCGCACGCGTCAAAATGGAAGAGTCATTGCAGGAAATGGCCCAGGCGGCGGAGCAGGCCAGCCAGTCAAAATCCATGTTCCTCGCCACCGTCAGCCACGAGTTGCGTACCCCGCTGTACGGCATAATCGGCAACCTCGATTTGCTCCAGACGAAACCGCTGCCGAAAGGCGTCGACAGGCTGGTGACGGCGATGAATAACTCCTCCAGCCTGCTGCTGAAGATTATCAGCGATATTCTCGACTTCTCGAAAATCGAATCTGAACAGCTAAAAATTGAGCCGCGTGAGTTTTCACCTCGCGAGCTGATGAGCCACATTACCGCCAACTACCTGCCGCTGGTGGTGCGCAAACAATTAGGGCTTTACTGCTTTATCGAGCCGGATGTCCCGCTGGCCCTGCTGGGCGACCCGATCCGCATCCAACAGGTGATTTCTAACCTGCTCAGCAATGCGATCAAATTTACCGATGTGGGATGCATTGTGCTGCATGTCGATCAGGCGGACGGCTACCTGCGCTTCCGGGTGCGGGATACCGGGGTGGGCATCCCGGCGAAAGAGGTGGTTAAACTGTTCGATCCGTTCTTCCAGGTGGGAACCGGCGTCCAGCGCAATTTCCAGGGCACCGGGCTTGGCCTCGCCATTTGTGAAAAGCTGACCACCATGATGGATGGCGATATCGCGATTGATACGGAACCCGGCCTGGGGAGTCAGTTTACGGTGCGTATTCCGCTCTATCGGGCGCAGCCAGCCCCGGTCGACGGGGTGGAAGGCCTGAGCGATAAGCGCTGCCTGCTGGCGGTGCGTAACGCCTCATTGCAGGCCTATCTGGAATCCCTGCTGGAACGCAACGGTATTCGCACTCAGCGCTATGAAGGGCAGCGTCCCGATTTTGAAGACGTCCTGATAACGGACGACGCGCCCGTCGCCGACTGGGAAGGGCGGGCGACCATTATGTTCTGCCGCCGACACATCGGTATGCCGCTTGAACAGGCGCCGGGCCGCTGGGTGCAGAGCGTAGCGGCACCGCACGATGTGATTGCGTTGCTGGGCCGCATTTACAGCATCGATGTCGGCACTGCCGGGGGCAACGGCGCGCTACCTGCGCCAACTGCCACCAGCGAGCAAAATGATGACATGATGATCCTGGTGGTGGACGATCACCCAATCAACCGCCGTCTGCTGGCCGATCAACTGGGATCGCTCGGCTATCAGTGTAAAACCGCAAACGACGGTGTGGATGCCCTGAGCGTACTGGCAAAAAATCATATCGATATCGTATTAAGCGACGTCAACATGCCGAATATGGATGGTTATCGTCTTACTCAGCGCATTCGTCAGCTTGGCCTGACGCTGCCGGTGGTGGGCGTTACCGCTAATGCCCTGGCAGAAGAGAAACAGCGCTGCCTCGAATCGGGAATGGACAGCTGCCTGTCGAAACCGGTCACGCTGGATGTGCTCAAGCAGACGCTGATGCTTTATGCCGAGCGGGTGCGCAAAGCCCGTCGCTGATCTTTCCTGATTTGACCGAACTGTGCCGCCCGCGCCATGTTGGCCGGGCGGACGCAACCGCCGTGATTAGAGTAAAAACAGCGTCGCCAGACCGAGAAAAATAAAGAATCCGCCGGTGTCGGTGATAGCGGTGATCATTACGCTGGAACCAATCGCCGGATCGCGTCCCAGACGGGTCATCACCATGGGGATCACGACCCCCATAAACGCCGCAACCAGCAGGTTAAGCATCATTGCCAGCGTCATGACGCCGCCCAGCGCCGGGTCGCCATACAGCCCCCATGTGACCCCGCCCATGATGCCACCCCAAACCAGGCCGTTAATCAGCGCCACGCCGAGCTCGCGCAGCATCAGAAAATGGATATTCCCCGGCTGGATCTGCCCCAGCGCCAGGGCGCGCACGATCATCGTGATCGTTTGGTTGCCGGTGTTGCCGCCAATACCCGCCACAATCGGCATTAACGACGCCAGCGCGACCAGTTGCGCGATGGTGTTTTCGAAGCCGTCGATAACCCGCGAGGCAATGAACGCGGTGCAAAGGTTGACCGCCAGCCATGCCCAGCGATTTTTTACCGCTTTGCCAACCGGGGCGAACACATCTTCTTCGGTACTTAAGCCCCCCATACGGCGCAGATCGTTATCGGTTTCTTCATACACCACGTCGACGATCTCATCGATGGTTAATCGGCCAGTCAGTTTGCCCTGAGCATTAACCACGGCGGCGCTCACCAGGTTATCGCGTTCAAAAATGCGCGCGGCGTCTTCATCCCGCACTTCCGGCGTGAGTATCACCGGGTTGGCGGTCATCACGTCGCATACCACTGTCTGCTGCCTGTTGAGCAGGATAGTGGTCAGGGGCAGTTCGCCAATCAGCGTGTTATCGCGGTTTACCACAAACAGCTTGTCGGTGTTGTGGGGCATTCTGCCCAGGCGGCGCAGATAGCGCTGAACGGTCGCCAGCGTGATCTCCGGACGCACGGTGATCACTTCAAACTCCATGATCGCGCCGACGCTGTTTTTGTCATACATCAGCATCTGGCGCGCCCGGGCGCGCTCGCGGGCCGGGAGCGACGTCAGCAGGCGTCCGATCAGGTTTCGCGGCAGGTGCTGGGCAATATAGATCTGTTCATCGATATCCAGCGTGCTGATGGCGGCGAGCAGCGCCCGATCGCTCATGTCATTAATCAGGTCGTCCCAGACGTTATCCGAGGCTTCCAGTAGGACATGACCGCGCTTTTCATCGCCGACCAGTCGCCAGACGGCGTGGCGTTCTTCCGGTGGCAATGCTTCGAGCGTGTCGGCAAGATCGGGCGCAGGCAGGCGCTGCACCCGTATCGCGATGTCATCAATCGCGTTCAACACCTGTTCGGCGTCGTGGTGGCCTGGCGCGAATTTCCCGAGTATTCCGTGGGTGACGGCTTTGTCTGTCGCCAGCAGTCTCAGAATTTGCAGCCGGTCTTCGGCTCGTTGTTTTACGTTATAGGGTATTGTCGAGGACATGTTTCGCGCATTCCGTGGAAAGAAAACCGGCAGGGCTTTCCCGCCCCTTCGTTTGTTGAGGATGTGTTAAGCATAGCGGGGGCTTTGTAAATTTTACTAAACGGCGGAGACGACGGGTTAAAAAAACGCCAGCATCAACGGTCGCTGCTGGCGTCTGGCTTTGGCCTGTCTCAGGTGCCGGTGCGCGCTACCGCGTCGCGGCTGGCGCTGTCGCGTTCGTCACCGGTCAGCTCGCTCAGAATACCGTTGCGCATTTCCAGCAGGCGATCGGCGTGAATGAAGTAGTGATCGTCGTGGCTGATGGCAAAAATCGTTTTACCCATTTGCTGCATCAGTGGCAGTAACACCTGATAAAAATCCCGGCGGAAATGCGGGTCCTGATCGGCGGCCCACTCATCCAGCAGGATAATGTCACGCTCTTCCGCCAGCGCCAGCAGGAGCGCCACGCGTTTTTTCTGGCCTTTCGACAGCTTCAGATTAAGGATTTTGCCGTTATCCAGTTCCAGTTTGGAAGACATTTGCAGGCGTTGCAGCCACTGCTCCACCAGCGCCGGATTAGCAGGCTGACCATCAGGACCGAGCAATTGATCGAAAAGCCAGACATCGGTAAACACTGCCGAGAAATGTTTGCGGTAGGCGTCCATGTTACTCGCGTCGATGGGCTGGCCATCCAGCAAAATCTCACCGGACACGGGCTGATACAGCCCGGTCAGGAGCATCGCCAGCGTGGATTTACCGCTGCCGTTGCCGCCAATCAGAAACAGTAACTCCCCGCGATGCATCGTCAGGTTAATCGGGCCCACGGCAAAAGAGTTGTCGCCATAGCGGAACGTCACATCGCGCAGCTCCAGCGTTTGCCAGGGCGCACGCGGCGTCGGATGGGTAAATTCAGGTTGATAGGGGGCAAGGCTGAATTTATTGAGCTTGTTAAATGCCACTTGTGCGGTCAGCAAGGTGGGCAGTGCGCCCACAGCCGACAGCAGCGGCGTACGCAGGAACAGCAGCGTTAAGGAGAACGTGGCCGCAACGTTGGTGTCTGCCCAGCCAAGGCTGTTGGCCATCCAGAACACCAGGCCGATTGCGCCCAGCATCATAATGTTCGACCAGTTCACCGCGCTCAGATGGAAGGTGTCGGCACGGACAATATGGTGGCGATACTCTTTGGCATCCGGCTGATAGATTTTGTCGAAAATGTATTCGGCGCGCTCGCGGTTGAGGGCCAGCTCTTTACGGCCTTCCAGCACGGTCTGGTAGTTGTTATACAGTTTGTCTTCGGTTTCACGCAGGATCGCCAGGTGGCGATAGACGCGGGAGACCAGCATAAAACCGCCCCAGATGGTGATCACCAGCCAGACGGAAGTAATCACCAACATTTTCGGCGACAGCACCGCCAGATACCAGGCGCAACCCATCGCCAGGATGATGCCTTGCACGAGTTCCGGCAGACGCACAAAGGCGATGGTGATATTGCGAATATCGCTGGTTAACCCTGCCAGCAGCGAGGCGCTGCCCAACTGTTCTATCCGTTCAACCGGCGTATCGAGAATGCGTTTGATGAATTCGCCGCGCAGCCGGTAAACAAAATGATGGCCCAGAGTGGTCAGGGCAAGCTGTGAGGCCAGAGTCACCGCCATCAGCAGCAACAGCAGACCGAGGAATTCGGGTAATACCGACAGAGAAATATCGACGTTTTCGATCAGGCGTTGGTTAATGAATGCAATGAGGCCAATACCCAGAGCGGCACTGGCAAGACTCAGCGCCATCACCATCAAAAAAGGCCAGCGATATTGACGCCAGACGACCAGCAGGAGTTCCATAAATAGCAGTAATCCACAGCAAAAAAAAAATCAGGCATGCAGTGTAAACGGCTGACGGATGACGGCAAGAATAATTCTTATTTTTATTCGTAATACCCTGCGGCACGGAAGGTGAGGTTGTAACGGTAGCTGCCGGTAAGGGGATGATCCCCCGGTTTTAACGGCTGGATACCGTGATAAACCAGGCGCGAAGGGCCGCCCCATACCACCACGTCGCCATGCTCCAGCATAACGCGTTGCAGCGGTGCACTGCGGGTCAGGCCGCCAAACTGAAACACGGCGGGCAAACCGAGCGACACCGAAACGATCGGCGCCGCCAGGTTAGGCTCATCTTTATCCTGATGCAGCGACAGTTTCGCGCCTGGCTCGTAGCGGTTGATCAGGCACGCGTCAGGAGCGAAATCCGGATAGCCTGCCGCCCGGGACGCTGCATCGCACAGGTGTTGAAAACTGTCCGGCATGGCAGGCCAGGGTTGATCGGTTTGCGGATCGACTGGCGCGTACAGATAACCACGCGTGTTGGTGGTCCAGCCCAGTGAACCGCAGTTGGTCATCGCCACCGACATGGTATAGCCGCCAGGCGTGACCATATGGCGAAACGGCGACTGCGCGGCGACATGCTGGATCGCCGTCATCAGTTGCGCGCTCTCCTGACGGGCGAAACGCCGCAGGATCACCGCGCCAGGGGCGAGGGGTTCCTGCCAGGGTTCGTCTTCAGCAAACAGATCCAGCATCAGGTCTCCTTTTTGGCTTCATGTTGCAGGAGCATCGCTTTACGCGCGACGCCCCAGCGGTAACCGGACAGCTGCCCGTCCTGGCGGATCACCCGGTGGCAGGGAACGATAATCGCCAGCCGGTTAGCGCCGCAGGCACTGGCAACGGCGCGCACCGCACTGGGTTTGCCCACCTTCGCCGCCAGCGCCTGATAGCTGATGGTTTCTCCGGCAGGGATGGTGCGCAGCGCTTCCCAGACTTGTTGCTGGAACAGCGTGCCCTGAAAATCAAGCGGCAGGTCAGGAAGATATTCCGGCGTCTGAATACAGGCGACCACCTTTTCAAGGATATCGCTAAAATCATGTTGCGCCAGCTGGCGTTCGGCATGGGGAAAGAGCGCCGTCAGTTGCGCCTCAAGCTGGGCATCATCATCGCCTAACAGCACGGCGCATATCCCGCGTGGGCTTTGCGCCACCAGGCAGCGTCCGACATGGCAATCGACCATGGCGTAACGCAGGCTGAGCTGTTTGCCGCCATTGCGAAACTGTGTCGCCGTCATGCCGAGCGCGCTATCGGCGTCACGATAGTAACTGCTGCCTGAGCCAAACCCCGCCTGATAAAGCGCGGGCGTCACCGCTTCGCCCTGGGTGAGGGCATGGCGCAATCGCTGATTTCGACGGGCGGTTTGCCACGCTTTGGGCGTCAGGCCGGTCACGGATTTGAACAGGCGATGAAAATGAAACGGGCTCATGGCCATTTCACTCGCCAGCGCCTCAAGGCTCATGGTTTCTTCCCGTGCATCCATCAGCGCACAGGCCTGGCGGATGCGCTCAAGGCGCTGTTGATGCAGCGGCGCACGATCCGGCTGGCAGCGTTTACAGGGCCGAAAACCAGCTTCTTGCGCGGCGGCGGCATCCTGAAAGAAGCGAACATTCTGGCGCAGGGGATGGCGCGCCCGGCAGGACGGGCGGCAGAAAATACCGGTTGTGATAACGCCGAAGACAAACTGCTCATCGGCCGCCGCCTCGCGGTTTTCCACCGCTTGCCAGCGTGCATCATCAGTGTGATAGACAGGTCGTTTCATGGCTCACTCCTCTGTAAGGGTAGCCTCACTCTGCCAGTGAGGCTGCGCCAGAAAACTCAGTTTCTTGCTTTTTAATTCTTCTGTGACAGCAGGAAGGTTTTAAACTGGGGCGACATCCAGGTTGAAAAGCCGTTTGGCTCTTTAATGATCAGATACACCGCCAGTTTTTGTTCCAGCGCCAGCGCTTTGGCTTTTTCCGGCCCCAGTACCATCAGGCCGGTATCCCATCCGTCAGCTTCCAGCGCCGTCGGGGAGATCACCGTAGCGGAAACCAGCGTGTGCTGGATGGGATGGCCGGTTGCCGGGTCGATAACATGTGACAGGCGCTTGCCGTCGAGCTCGTAGTAGTTGCGATAGCTTCCGGCGGTGCTGATACCGTGACCGTTAATGTCAACAATCGCCGACACGGCGTTTTCGCGATCCGTAGGCTGCTGGATCGCCACGCGCCATGAACGTCCTTCCGGATTGGTTCCCCGGCTTGCCAGCGCACCGCCTACCGAAACCAGATAGCGGCTGATGCCTTCCTCTTCCATTAAACGCGCCAGATTATCCGCCGCGTAACCTTCGCCGACCGTGGAGAGATCGACAAACAGATCGGGAATATCTTTTTGCAGGTATTGGCCCTGCGCGGTTTGGCGCACGGTAAGATGGGATAAACCCACGCGCGTTTTGGCGCTGGCAATGTCCTGCTCTGACGGCGTTTTTACCGGTTGCTTGTCCGGGCCGAATCCCCAGAGGTTTACCAGCGGGCCGACGGTAATGTCCATTGCGCCCTGGGTCTTTTGGCCGATTCGCAGGGACAACGTGACGATGTCGCTCATGGCTTCGCTCACCGGCCACGGTTCAGTGCTGGTGGAGCGATTGAATTTCATGAGCGCGGAATCTTTTTTCCAGGTGGAGAGCAGCCAGTCATCGGCGTCGAGCTGAGCCTGAATTTTTTCGCGCAGCGCGCTTTCACGCTCTGGCGCAACCCCGGCCAGGCTCACCCGCCAGAAGGTGCCCATGGTTTTGCCTTCCATCACCATGGCGCGTTGAGTGGTTTCCGCCTTCTTTGGCGAATTGTCACATGCGGTAAGCAACAGAACGGCGGCGACCATTCCGATGCAGAGTCCTGATAAACGTCTCATTATTCCCCCTGATTAAGGGCCGAAGAGTACAATAATTTTGGCCGCTTGTCGGGGAGAAATGCGTTATGCGCACTGGCATCGCGCACGTTTTTGGTCTGAAGAACGGCACCCCTCCACCGATTGCCTGGCACAAAAAAAGGGAGCCCGTGGGCTCCCCTCGTACGACATTCAACTGCGTTGCAACTTAGAACTGGTAAACCAGACCCAGGCCGACGATATCGTCGGTGCCAATGCCTGCGGCACGGGTAAAGTTGTTTTCGTCCAGCAGGTTGATTTTGTAATCAACATAGGTAGACATGTTTTTGTTGAAGTAGTAAGTCGCGCCAACATCAACATATTTCACCAGATCCTGGTCGCCATAGTTGGTTACGCCATTGGTGATGTCTTTACCTTTAGACTGCAGGTAAGCCACGGAAGGACGCAGACCGAAGTCGAACTGGTACTGTGCAACCACTTCGAAGTTTTGCGCTTTGTCTGCAAAACCGAAGGCGTTAGCGCTGGAGCTGCCGCCGAAACGCGTTGCGTTGTAAGTCTGGGTGTACTGTGCAGCCAGGTAAACGTTGTTGGCGTCATATTTCAGCGCACCAGAGTAGGTTTCTGCGCGGTCGCCGTTACCGTAGATGCCAGCCAGATTGTTCTGGTCGTCAGTGCGTTTAGAGGAAGACATCGCACCGCCGATACCGAAGCCAGAGCCCAGATCGTAAGTCAGGGACATGCCATAACCGTCACCGTTCTGTTTCAGAACGCTACGGCCTGCGAAATCTTCACCGCGTGCGCTGCCGTTTTTGCCCTGGTATTGCAGCGCAAAGTTCAGGCCGTCAACCAGACCGAAGAAATCGGTATTACGATAGGTGGCAACGCCGTTTGCACGGGATTGCAGGAAGTTGTCCGCGCCATAAGTGTCGCCGCCGAATTCCGGCAGAACGTCGGTCCAGGACGTTACGTCGTAAACGACGCCATAGTTACGGCCGTAATCAAACGAACCCGCGTCGCCAAATTTCACACCGGCGAAGGCCAGACGCGACCAGGCGTCATTTTCGCTTTCTGAGGTGTTGCCCTGAATCTGGTATTCCCACTGGCCGTAGCCGGTTACCTGATCGTTGACCTGGGTTTCGCCTTTGAAGCCGAGACGCATGTAAGTCTGATCGCCGTCAGCGCTTTTGTCGTCAGAGAAATAGTGCAGGCCGTCTACCTTCCCGTACAGGTCCAGTTTGTTGCCGTCTTTATTATAAACTTCAGCCGCATTTGCAGCACCCGCAGCTAAGAGCGCCGGTACTAATAAGGACAGGACTTTAACTTTCATGTTATTAACCCTCTGTTATATGCCTTTTATATATATCTTTTGTTATTACCACTGCTTACTGATCAATCCTGTAATCAGTCGGCGAACCCATTGTCCAAAACAAAACCAGAATAATCCAATGCGAATATGATACTAAAACTTTTAAGGTGTTTCATTTTGCACTTTGGATGTAACAATTTGTGAATTTTACGGAACTTTTTTTAGCACTAATCGCTAAAAATATCAGCGCTAATAATCAAAAAAATATAATTAGTTAATAAAATCATCATGTTATTATGAGTTGATCTTTACCGCACTGAATGACAAAACCTTTTCTAAATTCATAACTAAAATAGATACCGCTATCATCATTAACTTTATTTATTACCGTCATTCGATCCCGAATGTCAGTTTTACCCCTATTTCAACCGGATGCATGCATCCGGTTTTTTTTACCCTTTTTTACGTAATGTGAATAATTGCCTGATTAAAAAACGGGTATTTTTTACAACGCCCTTCACTTTCCCGCGCACAATTTTATTAGCGCCTCGTTATCGGATGATAATTTGTGCCTCTACTGCTTCGTTTCATGACGCCGATTATTTAACCATTCCAACCGCTTATTTCCTGTCACACAGAAAATAATTTCGCTGTGCAATCTTTGTCTGTGGCAATGTGTTTCGCTTGCTCAGTCTGGAAAATCACGCTGTTCGCTTTATACTGCGGTGTCGGTAATGATGAGCGACTCGCCGCATTGTGCCGCCATTGCGTCATAGATATGGCGCTTTACGTTTTTTCTTAACGCCAATTGCCAGCGGGTTAAACACGATAATGAGTCAGTCAGACACAATGATCCCCAACAAGTTTTCCTTGATGCCGGGCAGCATCACGCGGTTTTTTCTTCTGCTCATCGTGGTTTTGTTGGTAAGTATGGGCGTGATCACCCAAAGCGTGGTGAATGCCTGGCTGAAAGATAAAAGCTATCAAATCGTGGATATTACCCATGCGCTGCATAAGCGGATTGATACCTACCGTTATGCGACCTGGCAGATTTACGACAACATCGCCCCGGCGACATCGTCCGCCAGCGACGGCTTGCAGGAAACCCGCCTGCGCCAGGATGTGTACTATCTTGAAAAACCCCGCCGGAAAACCGAAGCGCTGATATTTGGTTCCCACGACAGTTCAACCCTGGAAATGAGCCAGCGGATTTCTGGCTATCTCGACACGCTGTGGGGCGCCGAGAATGTGCCGTGGTCGATGTACTACCTTAATGGCCAGGATAACAGCATGATTCTGGTCTCCACGCTGCCGTTAAAAGATCTCTCTACAGGCTTTAAAGAAGGCTCAATCGCCAGTGTCGTGGATTCACGCCGTGCGGAAATGCTGCAACAGGCGAATGCCCTCGACGAACGCGAAAGTTTCTCTGCGCTGCGCCGCCTTGCCTGGCAAAATGGGTATTACTTCACCCTGCGTACGACCTTTAATCAGCCCGGCCATCTGGCGACCGTGGTGGCCTTTGACTTGCCCATCAACGATCTTATTCCGCCCGGTATGGCACTGGACAGTTTCCGCCTCGATCAGGATAGCGTTCAGAGCGTTCAGTCGGGCAACGATCGTGAAGATCCCGATAGCGTAACCATCAACTTCAACAGCTCGCGCATTGAAGTTACATCGCCGCTTAACTCCACGCATCTGAAGCTGGTGTGGGAAGTTCCGTTCGGCACCCTGGTCATGGAAACGCTGCAAAATATCCTGCTGCCGCTGCTGCTGAATATTGGTTTGCTGGCGCTGGCGTTGTTCGGCTTTACCACTTTCCGTAATCAGCCGACACGTCAGGTGGAAAGTAGCGCCAACAGCTCCTGGCAGCGGGAGATGAAAAAGCTGCGTGCCCTGAATGAAGAAATCGTTACGCTGTTGCCGCTGGGCCTGCTGGTGCATGACCTCGAATCCAATCGAACGATCATCAGCAACAGTACCGCCGACCATTTATTGCCCCATCTAAACCTGCAGAACATCACGGCAATGGCCGATCAGCATCAGGGTGTTATTCAGGCCACTATCAATAATGAGCTCTATGAAATCCGCCAGTTCCGCAGTCAGGTTGTGCCGCGTGCGCAAATTTTTCTCATCCGCGAACAGGATCGGGAGATTCTGGTTAATAAGAAGCTGAAACAAGCGCAGCGGCTGTATGAGAAGAATCAGCAGGGACGTGCGGCCTTTATGCAAAATATTGGCGAAGCGCTGAAAACGCCGGTTAGAAAGCTGGCGGAGCAGGCGGGTATGGCGTCCGACGATAACCGTGCGCTGGCAAACCAGGCGGATGAAATTGTGCGTCTGGTGGATGAGATTCAGCTGTTAAACCAGCTGGAAACCGAGAGCTGGAAAACCACTCAACGCGAATTTTCCATCCAGGAAGTGATCGATGAAGTGGTTCCGCTGGTTCTGCCTGCCGCCAAGCGTAAAGGGCTGCAACTGCTGGTGAAAAACCAACTGGCGGCCAATGAAACCCGTTACGGCGACCGTGAAGCGTTGCAAAAGATCCTGTTGATGCTGTTGCAGTACGCGGTGACCACCACGGACATCGGCAAAATTACGCTGGAAGTGAACGAGGAAGAGTCGGCGAAAGAGCGCCTGAACTTACGTATTCTCAATACCGGGCAGGGGCTGACCCCGCAGGAAATCGACAATCTTCATTTCCCGTTCCTGAATGACACATCGGGCGACCGCTTCGGCAAGGCCAACGGGCTCACCTTCTATTTGTGCAACCAGCTGGCGAAACAGCTGGGTGGTTATCTGAATATTAAATCCCGGAATGAGTTAGGGACGCGCTACTCGCTTCATATCAATATGGCGGTGGAATCCAAAGAGGAAGAAGACGAAGAGCGGCTGCTGGACGATGTCATCGCCATGGTGGATGTAACATCTAACGAAGTGCGTTCCGTGGTCGTGCGCCTGTTGGAAAGTTGGGGCGCCAGCTGCATCACCCCAGATGAACGACTGATAAGTCAAGAGTTTGATATTTTCTTAACTGATAATCCGTCAAATCTTACAGCAACGGGGTTGCTTTTAAGCGATGATGAAGACCGCGTACAACAGTTAGCGCCTGGTAAACTGCGTGTTAATTTTAATATCAGCGCAGCTTTGCAGGAAGCAGTGCTACAACTAATAGAAGAGCAACTGGCGCAAGAAGCTGTTCCGGAATCTCCTCTGGGCGGCGATGAAAATGCTCAACTTCACGCCAGCGGCTATTACGCGCTGTTTGTCGACACAGTACCGGACGATGTGAAGAGATTGTATACTGAGGCAGCGACAAGCGATTTTGCTGCGCTGGCTCAGACGGCGCACCGCCTGAAAGGGGTGTTCGCTATGCTCAATCTTGTCCCCGGCAAGCAGTTATGTGAAACGCTGGAGCATAATATTCGCGAGATGGATGCTCCAGGTATTGAAAAAGATATCAGTGACATTGACGCTTACGTCAATCGCTTGCTGTAGCAAGGTAGCCTATTACATGAACAATATGAACGTAATTATTGCCGATGACCATCCGATTGTACTGTTCGGTATTCGTAAGTCTCTGGAACAAATCGAATGGGTGAACGTTGTCGGCGAGTTTGAAGATTCCACAGCACTGATTAACAATTTACCCAAGCTTGACGCGCACGTGTTGATTACCGATCTCTCAATGCCGGGAGATAAATACGGTGACGGCATTACGCTGATTAAATACATCAAACGCCATTTCCCGAACCTGTCCATTATCGTGCTGACGATGAACAATAACCCGGCGATCTTAAGCGCCGTGTTGGATCTGGATATTGAAGGCATTGTACTGAAGCAAGGCGCGCCAACGGATTTACCGAAAGCCCTGGCTGCGCTGCAAAAAGGTAAGAAATTCACGCCGGAAAGCGTTTCGCGCCTGCTGGAAAAAATCAGCGCCAGCGGCTATGGAGATAAACGCCTGTCGCCGAAAGAAAGTGAGGTTCTGCGCCTGTTTGCTGAAGGTTTCCTGGTGACGGAAATTGCCAAGAAGCTTAACCGTAGTATTAAGACCATCAGTAGCCAGAAAAAATCAGCCATGATGAAGCTGGGCGTCGATAACGATATCGCCCTGCTGAATTACCTTTCGTCGGTGACGCTCGCGCCATCGGATAAAGAGTAATCCCGTAAAAAGCCCTCCGATGGAGGGCTTTTTTTTGGCTGTTAGCGGGCAATATCGCCTCTTTTACACGCCGACTTCTCTGCTTTTCAGCATAACCGAATACTTCACACGCCTGCATCGGCTGGCGCAGACGACGCGCTGGCTGTTTTCGCGTGAGCCAGCCGGGCGGCAAGCATGGCTTCAAGTTTCTCCTGGTCTGCGGCAAACAATCGGATTCCTTCCGCCAGTTTGTCCACCGCCATGGCATCCTGATGATGCTGCCAGTAAAACTCCGCTTCACTCATTGGCGACGGGCGATTTTCCACGGCCACATCGGCGCTGAGTTTAACCTCAACACTTTCATGCCGGGCCTCAAGCTCGCTGAGCAGGGCAGGGGAAATGGTTAAGCGGTCACATCCGGCTAATGCCAGTACCTGCTCGGCTTTGCGAAAGCTCGCGCCCATGATCACCGTTGGGTAGCGATGGGCTTTATAGTAATTATAGATATCACGCACGGATACCACGCCCGGATCGCGTTCTGCCTGATAGTGCTCCTGCGGCTGATGGTGCTGATACCAGTCATAAATTCGCCCGACAAACGGCGAGATTAAATACACCCCCGCCTCGGCGCAGGCCCGGGCCTGGGCGAAGGAAAACAGCAGCGTCAGATTGCAGTTGATTCCTTCCTTTTCCAGCTCTTCTGCGGCGCGAATACCCTGCCAGGTCGCGGCGAGCTTAATCAGGATGCGTGATTTATCCACTCCCTCGCGCTCATACAGGCGGATTAATTTGCGCGCTTTGGCAACACACAGGCCGCGATCGAAAGAAAGGCGGGCATCCACTTCGGTGGAAACGCGGCCTGGCACATGCCGAAGCAGTTCCAGCCCAATGTTCACCGCCAGTTTATCGCCGGCATTCATCATCTGCGTTTCCCGGGAACCGCCTTGTTCAATGGCGAACCGGACTGCGTCGTCGATAAGCGGCTGATAGTGAGGAATAGCCGCCGCTTTCAGAATCAACGACGGATTGGTGGTGGCGTCCTGCGGTTTGAAGCGGCGAACGGCTTCAATATCACCGCTGTCTGCCACGACGGTCGTGACGCGTTTGAGTTCGTCTAACTGACTCATGTTTTGATCCTTTCAGAGACAGAGAATAAGCGGCCCGCAGCGGTTACGCAGGCTTACCCAGCTTCTCGTAATAACTGATTTTGTCGACTTTCGGTGCCGAGCGTCCGCCTTCAAATTCCGAGGCCAGCCACACGTCCACGATATTCTTTGCCAGCTCCGCGCCGATGACCCGTGCGCCCAGCGTCATGACTTGCGCATCGTTGCTCTTGCGGGCGCGCTCGGCGGAGTAGGTGTCATGACATTGTGCAGCGCGTACGCCCGGGACTTTATTGGCGACGATGGCCATACCGATACCGGTGCCGCACAGCAAAATACCTCGGGGATAGGTGCCATCGCCGATGGCGCTGGCAAGGTTAAACGCGATATCCGGGTAGATCAGCGAGTTGTCGGCCACGTCATGGCTGAAGTCGACAACTTCAATGCCTTTCGACTGCAAATGAGACTTCACCAGATTCTTCAGCTCTGTCGCCGCGTCATCCGCGCCAATCGCAATTGTTAACATAATGTTTTCCTCACATCGGGGTACAGGGAAGCTTTGCTGTTCATCTGAGCGGTTGCCATACATGTGAACAATTATCAGCTGGATAAAAAGTAGCTTTTAATAAACATTAGTTCAACACATTTTCATATGTACATTAAAAAATGATGGTTGATACCTCTTTTTAGTGTGCGTAAGCCGCCGTAGCGCTCAAAAAACACATTTTGAGGGCGATCACAGTTTCATATGATGTTCATATGCGCAAATCTTATGAACTGTTAATGTTCATTTGTCATGTAGCGAAAATGTGAATGATTTATGTGATTAGCTATGCAATCTGGCATATCCATAATCGCGAGTAATACGACATCACCCTTTACCCTGATCCCACCGGTAACCAGGTTACCCGGAAGGAGAGACACTGTGACCAGCACTCATCAAAACGTAGCGACTGACGTTGAAAAGTCAGCCATTCGTAAGATCTCGATTCGTCTTGTGCCATTTGTTGCTCTGATGTTCTTTATTAACTTCCTCGACAGAACGGCCATCTCCTTTGCCGGCCCTAACGGCATGATGGATGATCTGGGCCTCCAGGTTGCGCAGTTCGGCCTGGCCTCCGGGATTTTCTTTATCGGTTACATCCTGCTTGAAGTGCCCAGCAACCTGGCACTGCACCGCTACGGCGCACGCCGCTGGCTGGCGCGCATCATGGTTTCCTGGGGTATCGTTTCACTGTTATTCACCTGGGTGAGTAATGTGGAAGGCCTCTATATCCTGCGGTTACTGCTGGGTGTGGCGGAAGCAGGATTCTTTCCCGGCGCGATCTTCTTCCTGAGCGCGTGGGTGCCGGCACGCCATCGCAGCAAAATTCTGGCGCTGTTCTACCTGGCGCAACCGCTGACAGTGGTCTTCGGCGCGCCGCTGGCGGCCTGGTTTATTAATCAGCATGGCCTGTTCGGCCTGGAAGGCTGGCGTGTGATGTTCCTGGGTGTGTCGGTACCGGCTATCGTGGTCGGGATCGTGGCGTGGTTCTATCTGATTGATAAGCCGTCCGACGCGAAGTGGCTCACCCAAAATGAGAAAGACTGGCTAAACACAGAGCTGGCGCGTGAAGACGCCCAAAAATCCAGCGCCGCTAACCACAGCCTGCGTTCGGTGATGGCCAATGGCCGCGTATGGGTGCTGTGCCTGATCTACTTCGGTTTCGTTTACGGCCTGTATGCGCTGGCATTCTTCCTGCCCACCATCATTGGCGGCTTCCAGAGCCAGTTCAACGTCACCTTCGGCGTGATGGAAAAAGGCTTGATCACCGGTGCGCCGTACCTGGTCGCAGCCATCGTCATGTACTTCTGGTCGCGTGATGTCTCCCGTCGCGGCATCAAAACCTGGCATATCGCCATTCCAGCCCTGGTCGGTGCCGTGACCGTTCCTACTGCGCTGTATATGGAAACGCCGTTTGCCACCATGGTGGTGATTTCGTTGACCGCCAGCGCCATCTTTGCCGCGCTGCCTAACTTCTGGACCTTACCGACGCAATTCCTGTCGGGTGCCTCTGCGGCAGCGGCGGTAGCGCTCATCAACACCCTCGGTAACGTGGCCGGTTTCTCGGCGGGCTACATTACCGGCGCGTTGCACGATGTGACGCACAGCTATCTGGCACCGATGATGGTGGTGGGTGGATTTATGTTGCTGTCGGCCATTCTGATGCTGGTGCTGAGCCGCATTCCCCACTCAACGCCCGCCCCGGATGTGAAGATGAAACGAGCAGGAGAGCACTAATATGACATGGCTATTTAATAATCCCTCCGACTTTGCCAAAGAGATGGTGGCGGGTTTTGTCAACGCCAATGCGGAAATCGTACGGCAGGTGCCGGGCGGGGTTATTCGCAATACCCAAAGTCAGCCAGGGACGGTGGCTATCGTCATCGGCGGCGGCTCGGGCCACTACCCGGCGTTCGCCGGGCTGGTGGGACAAGGACTGGCGCACGGCGCGGCGATGGGCAACCTGTTCGCCTCGCCGTCCGCTCAGCAAATTTGCTCGGTGGCGAAAGCGGCCAACAACGGCGCGGGCGTACTGTTAGCGTTCGGCAACTACGCGGGCGACGTGCTGCACTTTGGCCTGGCGCGGGAACGCCTGATGGCTGAAGGCATTCCCTGCGAACTGATTGCCGTCACCGACGACATTACCAGCGCATCGCCAAACGAAAGCGAAAAGCGCCGCGGCGTGGCGGGCGATCTGGTGGTCTTTAAAGCCGCGGCGGCAGCGGCGGAGCAGGGCGCTTCCCTGGAAGAGGTGCTGCGCGTCGCCAGAGAGGCCAATCAGCGCACCCGCACCATCGGCGTGGCGTTTTCCGGCTGTACGTTGCCGGGAGCGGAACACCCGCTGTTTACCGTACCGGAAGGCCAGATGGGCTTCGGAATGGGGATCCACGGCGAGCCTGGTATCCGCGACATGCCGGTACCGGGAGCCAGCGAGCTGGCGGATATGCTGGTGGAACAGTTGCTCAACGATTTACCATCCGGCGTTAGCGTCAAAGGCGCACGCGTGGGGGCGATTCTCAACGGCCTCGGTTCGGTGAAATATGAAGAGCTGTTCGTGGTATGGCACGGGGTTCAACAACGTCTGAACGATCGTGGCGTAGTGCTGGCGGATGTGCAGGTTGGGGAGTTCGTCACCAGTTTTAATATGGCAGGCCTGTCCCTGACGCTGGCCTGGTTTACCGAAGAGCTGGAAGCGCTGTGGCTGGCACCGGCCTACAGCCCGGCTTTCAAACGCGGATCTGTACTGACTGCGCAGCCGTTAGCGGCGAATGTCGACGGAGAATGCGAGCAGGATACGGTGCCGGACGCCTCCGACGCCTCGCGTGAAGCCGCCGTTCGCGTGGTCGCGATGATAGATGCGCTGGCCGATGTGGTGATTGAACATGCGGAAGAGCTGGGCCGGATCGACGCTATCGCAGGCGACGGCGACCACGGTATCGGTATGGAGCGCGGCGTTCGTGCGGCGCGGGAATGTGCGCATCGCTGCCTTTCACTGGGCGCGGGGGCGGGCACTGTTTTGCAACGGGCCGCCGACGCCTGGGCCGACCAGGCTGGCGGTACCTCAGGGGCGATCTGGGGCGTGATTTTAAACACAATCGGCACCGGCATCGGTAATCAACAACGACCAGATGCAAGTCGTGTCGCCAGGGCCGTCAACGACGCCGCCCACGGCGTGATGCATTTCGGCAAAGCCAAACCCGGCGATAAAACCCTGGTGGACGTCCTGCTGCCGTTCAGCGACGCGCTGAGCGCTGAGGTAAATCAAGGTTTACCACTGGCGCAGGCCTGGAGCAACGCTGCCCGTCACGCGGAACAGTGCGCCAAAGAGACCGCGCAACTGCTGCCCAAAATGGGCCGCGCCCGTCCGCTCGCAGAACGCAGTCTGGGTACACCCGATGCCGGTGCGGTTTCGCTGGCGATGATCGTCACGGCGGTGGGCCACTGTTTTACCGGCGTCCCTGCTGATGCAAAAGAGGGGGCGGTATGTCAGTAAAACTGACGCTCGGCGTCAGCCTGAAGATGTATTTCGGCTTTCAGCAAACGCTCGACTGGAGCCGCCAGGTGGCCGACATTGTTCGTCATCACCCCTTGCTGCGCCAGCATCCGGACACCACGCTGTTTACCTTCCCGTCCGCACCGGCAATTGACGCGACGCTGCGGGCGTTCGACGGCACCGCTATGCAGGTGGGCGCACAGAATATCGCGCCCGCCGGACCCGGCGCGTGGACCGGCGAAACCAGCGCGGCGATGATCGCCGAAATGGGCGGAAAGTTTGTCGAAATCGGCCACGCTGAACGCCGTCGTCATTTTCATGAAGACGACGCGGTGATCTGCCGCAAGGTCCAGCTGGCGCTGGAAGAGGGGCTGACGCCGGTGATTTGCATTGGCGAGCCGGAACAAATGACTATCCAGAGCGCCACCGCTTTCGCCATTCGCGAAGCGGACAACATTGTCAATTTTTTGCATCAACACGCCCTCACCGGGGATCTTATTTTCGCCTGGGAGCCGCAGTGGGCCATTGGCGCGCCACAACCGGCTTCAGCTGACTACATTCAGGCCGTGTGCGCAGGGCTGCGGGCCCATCTGGCGTCCCCGGCGGGCGACCATCGCGTGATTTATGGCGGAAGCGCGGGGCCAGGTTTATTGACTCAGCTTTGGCCGCATGTGGACGGGCTGTTTCTTGGCCGCTTTGCCCATCAACCTGCGGCGATGCAGGCGATTCTGGATGAGGCCCACACGTTGCTGACGCACGCTGACCTTAAGGAGAACGCATGAAAATCGGGATCAGTACTTACGCATATTTATGGCAACTGTCAGAAAAAGCACCGCAGCCGATGAATCTGTTCGACGCGATTGACGACAGTCAGCGGCTTGGCGCGACGGTGTTCCAGATTTGCGATTACCCGCAGATAACCGACTGGTCATCCGGCGAGCTGGCTCGCCTGGCACAGCATGCGGCGCAGGCGGGGATTGCACTGGAACTCGGCACCAAAGGGGTGATGCCAGCGCATCTTCAGCGCTATCTGTCGATTGCAGAGGCGCTCGATTGCGCGCTGCTGCGCACCATGATCAACAGCCCCGACTCGCGGCCAACCTTAAGCGATGCCCGGCGCCAGCTGGAGAGCGTATTACCCGCCTTCGAGCAACAGGGCGTGGCGATTTGCCTGGAAACCTATGAGCAGGTGTCAACCGACGACAACGTCGCGCTGGTAAAAGCGATTGACTCGCCGCTGGTGGGGATTTGCCTCGACCCGGCGAACTGCGTCGCCAGTCTTGAGCAGCCTGGGGATGTGGTAGAGAAGACCGCGCCGTACGTTCTGAACTGGCACGTGAAAGATTTTGCTTTCTCCCGCCGCGACGGCTGGGTGGGCTTTACACTCGCGGGCGCTAAGCTCGGGGAAGGTCTGCTGCGCTACGACGAGATATACCAGCGCATCGAGCCGCAAACCCGCGGCATTAACCAAATTATTGAGCACTGGTTGCCCTGGCAGGGCGACGGTGAAAGCACCTGTCGCCTCGAGGCGGCATGGACCGAACACAATATGAAGTATCTGCTGGATAAACAATCCTCCAGTCCTCTTTCAACGAACACCAGGGAGTCACATCATGTCTGCTGAATTGAAAACGATTACCGTCATCGGCGCGGGCGGCAAAATGGGAATGCGTATTTCAGCGAATTTCCAGAAGAGCGATTATCACGTTTTCTACTGCGAAAACTCGCCCGCTGCGCAACAACAGGTGACCGGAATGGGACGCGAGCTTTCCGACGCGCAATCCGTGGTGCCAGTGAGCGACGTGGTGATCCTGGCGGTGCCGGATATCGTGCTTGGGAAAGTTTCTGAAATTGTGGTGCCGCAGATGAAACCGGGCGCGATTTTGCTGACGCTCGATCCGGCCGCCGCCTACGCTAACCTGATTGCCCAGCGTGACGGTATTGAATATGCGGTGGCGCACCCGTGCCATCCATCGGTTTTCCTTGAGCGTTACACCAAAGAAGAGCATGCCGATGCGTTTGGCGGCGTGGCGGCGGTGCAGCACGTTGCGGCGTCTTACGAGACCGGCAGCGAAGAGCAGAAAGCGGCACTGAGCAATGTCATCAGCTGCATGTACGGCCCGGTAGAACAGGTGCACTGGGTCACGGTAAAACAGCTGGCTTATCTGGAGCCGACGCTGGTGGAAACCGTCGCCTGTATGGTCGGCGCGTTTATGAAAGAGGCGCTGGATGAAACCGTCAGGCACAGCGGCGTGCCGGAAGAGGCCGCCAAAGCGATGCTGTACGGTCATATCCAGATTGCGCTGGCCGTGGCTTTCCGCGCCACCAATCCGTTCTCTGATGCCTGCATGATAGCCATGGAATATGGCCGCGAGAAAATTGTGAAGCCGGACTGGAAAGTGATTTTCGAGGAGCAGAACTGGATAAAGTGATTGCCCGGATGCTCAAAATCGATAGCATCAGGCGTTGATAAGCGACTCGCTGCCACCTTCGGGTGGCAGCGTACAGTTTCGGCATAATGTGCTCTTTCTGGTATAATTTGCGCAACTTAACAGAGTATTCATTACTTCCCCCTCATTGGAGAACGCGCCTCGCATGGATAAATCCAGCCAGAGTCAGGATTTTGAACTACTCACCGAGATCGCAATTGCGTACTACTGCGATGAGGTGACTCAGGAAGAGATCGCGAATCGTTTTGGTTTTTCCCGCATTAAAGTAGGCCGCTTGCTTAAGCGCGCCAAAGAAGAGGGCATTGTTGAGATCAATGTCCGCTATCACCCGGTTTTCAGCACCCAGCTCGAAAAGCAAATGCAGGAACGCTTTCCCATCAGCCGCGCGCTGATCGCCCTCGATCATAACGATGAAGACGAGCAGCGCCGTCAGGTGGCCGCCCTGGTCTCCGGCTATCTGGCGAATAATTTGCGCGACAATATGGTGGTGACCGTCGGCCAGGGGCGTAACGTGGCGGCGGTGGCGGAATACACCAGTCCGATTCAGGCGAAAGATTGCCGCTTTATCTGCGGGATCGGCGGTACGCATCGCACCGGCGATGTTATCAATGCTGACCATATCAGCCGCCTGCTGGCGAAAAAATTCGGTGGCAGCAGCGAGTCGCTGTATGCGCCCGCTTATGTGGAAAACCCCGAGCTGAAAGCCGCGTTGATGCGCAACGGCACCATCAAAGAAACCCTCGATCGCGCCCGCAAAGCGGATATCGCGCTGGTGGGCATCGGCGATATGAATGAGAACAGCTATATGGTGAAGCTGGGCTGGTTTACGCCGCAGGAGATTAATGACGCCAGCCTGCACCAGGGGGTAATTGGCGATATCGCGGGCTATGATTTTTTTAACGCCCAGGGCAAACATGTGAATACGGTGATGGATGACCGGGTTATCGGGCTGAATGTGGAAGAGCTACGCCAGATCCCCTGTGTTATCGCGATCGCCTCCGAAAACACCAAGGCCATGTCGATTATGGGCGCATTACGCACCGGCGCGATTGATGTGATCGCCACCAGCGCGCGCAATATCCGCACGATACTGAGCATGACCCAGTAACGCGAAAAGAGATGAAAAAAGGGAGCCGTTTGGCTCCCTTGTTGTTTAGAACAGGACGGAATAATTTAACCCAAAGGTGCGTCCGCGACCTTTATAGGTGTAAAGATCCGCTGCGCCGTAGGTTGGGCTATACAGTCCCGGCGCACGCTGCCCCCAGGTGGTGGTGTAATCTTTATCCAGCAGGTTTTCCACGCTAAAGCTCACTTTACCCACCGGCAGGTTATAGCTGCTTAACAGATCGATGGTGTTATAACCGTCGATTTTTTTACCCGCGCTGTCGGATAAATCGAAGGTTTGCTGGGACTGAACGCGTAATGTCCAGTCGCCCGGCGCCCAGGCCACGTAGGCGGTGGCTTTCGACGGGCTGGCGGCGTCAATGGTCAGTTTCTCCCATTTACCGTCCTGTTTGGTTTCCGATTTGATGACGTTAAAGGTGGCGCCAGTGCTCCAGTCGCTGTCGGTGAAGAAATAATCCAGCGCGCCTTCCAGACCGTAAATACGACGTTCGTCATCGTCGAGATTAATGGTCATGTCGGTTTTGTTAATGGAAATGGTCTTGTCGGAAATCGAGTAATACGCGGCCAGTTGGGTGCGCAAATTATCGCCGGTATAACGCCAGCCGAGCTCAAATGCATCGACTTTAATGCCGTCCAGCCTGGAGTCGTTGACGTTAACACTGTTCAGCAACTGGTAGTGGCCGTTGTTCAGACGATAGGTGCCGGAACCGTAATACTTCGCCAGATCCGGGATCTCAAAGCCCTGGGAGAAGTTAAACCACGCCTGCTGGCGTTCGGTCAGGTGCGCCAGTAACCCGGCGTTAAACAGGAAATTGTTGTAATCGGTTTTTCCGCCCGGCACGGCATCCGCCGAGGTAGCGGCGCCCGTGGCGATCGCCTGCTGCTGCGCGTAGCCAACAAAATCATCCACTTTGTTCTCGGTGTGCTGGTAGCGCACCCCGCCGCTCAGGGTAAAGACAGAGTTGATGTCGTAGCTCGTCTGCATGAACGGGGCGAGGTTGGTGATGCTGTAGCTCGGGTAACGTCCGACGTTATAGCTGTCTTCCAGCGTCATACCGCCGGACTGCTGGGCTTTCGCCAGGTCAAAGAATTGCTGGTTAGCGTCAAACGTTTCATGTTCGGCGTCCACACCGTATGTGAGATCCAGACTGTCGAACAGGGTGCTGTTGAGCGTTAACTTACCGCCGTAGAAATCGGTCTTCTGCTGGGATGCACCAATGCTGGTTACGCCGGTGCGGCCCAGGGTCGGGAACGGATAAAAGGTCAGGGATTCATCGCGGTAATAAATCTGCGCCACCAAATCCTGGCCCCAGAAATCGGTATTGGAGTATTGCAGGTTGATTAAATGACGCTCGGTGGCCGGGATGCGATCGGAATCAAGGTTATTCGCATTATACGCTTTGCCCTGGCCGGTTACCGCCGAGAAGTTGCGTCCCAGGAACAGGCCGTGATCGCCATCGGCCTGGCTTTTGTAATACTGAGTGGTGAGCTGGAGCTGTTGGGTTTCATTAATATTGATCGTCCCGGTGCCCATCACATCGAGTCGATCGGAGTACTGAAGGCCAGTTTGGGTGTTATCAATGATGACTTCATCACCCTTACCATCATACCAGCCACCAAAGCGCTGATAAGAGACGGACATACGGCCCGAGGCATTATCATTTCCGCCGCTCACCGCTGCCGCGACGTTTTCATCGTGATCGTTATGGCTGTTAAACCCGCTTTTGCCGCCGAGTTGCAGTTCGACTTCCTGCTCCGGCTGGCCTTTTTTGGTCACAATATTAATCAAACCGCCGGTACTGCCGCCGCCGTACAGCGAGGTTGCGCCGGAAATGACTTCAATACGATCGATGTTAAACGGATCGATCGCGTCCAACTGGCGGCTGTCGGTACGTGAAGAGTTTAAACGTACGCCGTCCACCATCACCATCATTGAACGGCCACGCATGTTCATACCGTAATTGGTGCGCCCCTGGCTGCTGACATCCATCCCCGGGATCAGTTGAGCAAGGATCTCTTTGATCTCTTTGCCGCCCTGTACCTGTTGTTCGATTTCCTGTTTCTCAATGACCCAGGTAGTTTGCGCCATATCGGTGGCGCTGCGATGCGCGCGGTTAGCGGAAACTACCAGAGTTTCTTCTTTGGTATCCGCGGCGAAGGCGGGAGTGGAAAGCATGGCAAGCAGTACGGGGTTGAGCACCCAGAGGTTACGGCGGTTGGCTATCATCGATTGTTATTCCATTAAGAGTGCCCGCCCACGGTGAATGAAGGTAAGCACAACGGTTGTAAATACGGTAAGCAGTATTGGTTATTATTCTCATAATGATATTTATTCCATTTACAAAGACAAGCATTTTTGCAATATTCAGTTTCATTTTCCGCGGAAATTTCCTTATTTATTGAGCGGTTATAGACCCCCTGTGACCGCTGGTCGTAACAAGGAACCTCATTACCATGTCTGCCAGCTATCGACTCTTTGAACTCAGCCTGAAATCCCGCCATCAGATTACGCCTTCGCTGTTGCGTTGCGTATTTACCGGCGACGACGTGGCGCAAATGAAACATGAAGCGCCGGATCAACGCATCAAACTGCTGTTCAGCGAGAACGGCGCGTTTCCAGAGGGATTAGGGCAGGGGGATAACTGGTATCAGGATTATCTGGCGTTGCCGAAAGCGAATCGCCCGGCCATGCGTACCTATACGTTGCGCGCGCTGCGGCTGGACGAGCGCGAAATGGATGTCGAGTTTGTGCTGCATGGCGAAAATGGCCCGGCTTCACGCTGGGCGACGCATGCGAAACCTGGAGATCGATTACTGGCGGTAGCGCCGGATGCGGCGTTTGACGGCGACAGCGGCGGCTATGAATGGAACCCGCCTGAAAATATCCGCCAGGCGCTGTTGATCGCCGATGAAACCGCGCTGCCGGCGGCTACAGGGATTCTCGAACAACTGGCAAATGCGCAAAATCCGCCACAGGTACAGGCTTTCTTTGAGGTCCCTTTAACGGAAGACATTCTCGACATGAGCGCATATGGCTTTGCCACTATCCACTGGATTGCCCGTGAGCGCGCAGGCGTGAAGCGCCACGGCGAGACGTTGCTGGAAGAGGTGAAAAACAGCGTGGATATTCCCGACTGGGCGCAGCGTCAGGCGCAGTCGCTGGCGTCCAGCAGTCTGCTTGAAGATGAAATCTGGGAGCGCGCCGACGGTGAAAATCCCTTTTATGCCTGGGTGGCGGGGGAGTCTACAACGGTCAAAAACCTGCGTCGCTATCTCACCGGCGAGCGCGACCTGGATCGTGCCTGCGTGAATTTTATGGCCTACTGGAGCCATAAATAACGCCGTTACGCCAGCGGCGCGATTAACTCCGCCCCCTGGTTTTTGATATTTCCCACGCTGCGCGTAACCGGATGCCAGGTAAACTCGCCCGCCGGGATCGCGCCTTTTTTAGCGATATCTTCCGCGTCTTTACCGCTTGTCTCCTGGCTCAACCAGGCTAATGCCGCAGCGGGGGTGAGAACCAGCGGGCGTCTGTCGTGAATATCAATCAACCCCTCGTCCGCGGCGGCGGTCACAATCAAAAATCCTTCGTTTTCATCGCCGCGTTCAAACGGTGCGCTGCCGATGGCGGCGAAAAATAGCGGCTTGCCATCCTTGCGATAAATAAAATATGGCTGCTTTTTGTCGCCTTCTTTTTTCCATTCGAACCAGCCGTCGGCGAAAACAATCGCCCGGCCATGTTGCCACAGAGGCTTAAACATGCGGCTGGATGCGGCAGTTTCGACGCGGGCATTGATAAGCGGTGGTTTATTCCACCAGCCTGGCGCATAGCCCCAGTGCACAGGATCGAGATGGAGTGTTCCGTCACGCTCGTTTAACAGCAGTACTTTGGTGCCGGGTGCGACGTTATAGCGGCCCAGCGGCTCGGGATCGTAGGGAATATCGCGTTCTATGTTCTCAGCCAGCTCGTTGAGATACGCTTCACGCGTTTGCGCCTGGGCGAAACGTCCGCACATAATCACCTCCCGTAGTTTACAGAAAGTATAGGCAGCAAATCGCAGGCATAAAAAAACCAACCGCAATGGGTTGGTTTTTTCAGGGAATTTTGGTCGGCGCGAGATAGGTGGAATCGATACGCTAAGGTGTTTTTTATGAACATTTTTTTGTTCAGAAAATGGTGTTGCGTCTGACCAATAGCCTGATTGAATCGTTTAATGAATGTGTGTTCTCTTCATTTATATACTGCCTGTTGATTCCGTGCTTCGAGTCTCAGATGAAGCGAGCCGTTTGCGGTTGATCTACTGCCCTGCATAATCATGATTTCAGAAATCCGCAAACGTACTTTTCCCTGGGAAGAAAGGCCGGTGAGTTTACCAATCCAACAACAGTCCTGCGAAATACCTGTACAAATAAATACCCGCGTTAACAGAGCATGATGCCGAATTTGTATTTTTTATCCTGATTTATCAAAATGCACAATATATTTATATTCGGTAATGGACTTTTTTCTGATACGGCCTGTAATAAAACAGGCTAAATGTAAGCTTTTACTGATATAAATATTATCAATGTCAGTAGCAATTATTGATTGCTAATTTAATTGCTTAACGTCAGTAAAAGGATTTCAGTGTGAACTTTAAAATGGTTTTATTACCAGATGAACAATTTGCTTATTTTGTATAAAAGCAGTCAATGTTTCGCATCTTCTGTACCATTACGGTAATCATCACAATGTTAATTTTTGGACTAAATTTCCCAGATGTTGTCCTGTTTTGGATTTTATGACTCTTTTATTTATCAATGATGGCTTTTTGTTCTAACATGATTTTGTAAAGAAAGGCCAGTTCACTCACTAATCATTTCTCAGGGAAAGGGAATGCTATGGCTGATACGTTCCAGAATGAAGTGCCTAAAGCACGTATAAATCTAAAATTGAGTCTGCATACGGGGGGCGCGCAGAAAAAAGCTGAATTGCCGCTAAAGCTCCTTACTGTCGGTGATTTCAGTAATGGTAAAGAATCCCGGCCATTATCTGAAAGAGAAAAAATCAACGTTAACAAAAATAATTTCAACAGCGTACTTTCAGAATTTAATCCAGTAGTGAATCTCACTGTACAAAATACTCTGGCAGGAGAGGGTTCTGAAGAAAGTGTAAAGCTGAGTTTCTCCGATATGAAAGACTTCGAACCTGAACGGGTTGCCCGCCAAATTCCCCAACTCCGCGCTATGCTGGCAATGCGTAATTTATTACGCGACCTCAAATCCAATCTGCTTGATAACTCCACTTTCAGAAAAGAGCTCGAGAACATTCTTAAAGACCCGGCGCTGTCCCGGGAATTACGCGACGAAATGAGTGCGCTTGCTCCGAAATGATATTCGGAGATGTCTTTTAATGGATTAACCGAGAGAATGCTGATGTCTGTTAATACTGAAACTGGTTCTGCTCAGGGGCAAACCACCTGCCTTACACAAGAGAGCGTTTACGCTTCCCTGTTCGATAAAATCAATCTCACACCCGCGTCAAGCCTGGGCGATATCAATGCGTTTCTGGACGATGCCGCGCTATCGGATACCCCGGCAGGCGAACGTCTGACCGCAGCGATGCAGGTGTTTATGGATTGTATCCGTAAATCCGGGCAGCAGGTGGAAAAACTCGACAAAACGCTGATTGACCACCACATCGCTGAGCTGGATTATCAGATTAGCTGCCAGCTTGACGCGGTGATGCACCACCCTGAATTCCAGAGAGTGGAATCCCTGTGGCGCGGCCTGAAACAGCTGGTGGACAACACGGATTATCGCCAGAACGTGAAAACCGAGATTCTGGACATCTCAAAAGACGACCTGCGCCAGGACTTCGAAGATGCGCCGGAGCTGATCCAGAGCGGTCTCTACTGGCACACCTACACTGCCGAGTATGACACCCCGGGCGGCGAGCCGATTGGGTCGGTGATCTCCGCTTATGAATTCGATGCCAGCCCACAAGACGTGGCACTGCTGCGCAACATCTCCCGGGTGTCTGCCGCCGCACATATGCCGTTCATCGGGTCCGTTGGCCCGAAATTCTTCCTGAAAGACTCCATGGAAGAGGTCGCTGCGATTAAAGATATCGGCAATTACTTTGACCGCGCCGAATACATCAAGTGGAAATCCTTCCGTGACACTGACGACTCGCGCTATATCGGGTTGGTGATGCCGCGCGTGCTGGGCCGTCTGCCGTATGGTCCGGACACCGTGCCGGTGCGCAGCTTCAACTACGTCGAGCAGGTGAAAGGCCCGGACCACGAGAAATACCTGTGGACCAGCGCGTCGTTTGCCTTTGCATCCAATATGGTGAAGAGCTTCATCAATAACGGATGGTGCGTGCAGATCCGTGGCCCGCAGGCCGGCGGCGCGGTGAAAGACCTGCCGATCCACCTTTACGATTTGGGGACCGGCAATCAGGTGAAAATCCCGTCTGAGGTGATGATCCCGGAAACCCGCGAATTTGAATTTGCTAACCTGGGCTTTATCCCACTGTCTTACTACAAGAACCGTGACTACGCGTGTTTCTTCTCGGCGAATTCCGCCCAGAAACCGGCCCTGTATGACACCGCCGATGCAACCGCCAATAGCCGCATCAACGCGCGCCTGCCGTATATTTTCCTGCTGTCGCGCATTGCGCACTATCTGAAGCTTATTCAGCGCGAAAATATCGGTACGACGAAAGATCGCCGTCTTCTGGAGCTGGAACTCAATACATGGGTAAAAGGACTGGTCACGGAAATGACCGATCCGGGCGACGAGTTGCAGGCCTCACACCCGCTGCGCGATGCGAAGGTGGTGGTGGAAGATATTGAGGACAACCCGGGTTTCTTCCGCGTGCGTCTGTATGCGGTGCCGCATTTCCAGGTAGAAGGGATGGATGTGAACCTGTCGCTGGTTTCCCAGATGCCGAAAGCGAAAGCGTAAGGCGGGGCCGCAGAGATGAAAATTTTTCGCCCGTTATGGGAAGACGGGGCCTTTCTGGTCCCGCAGCAGTTCCAGCAGCAGTCACGCTGGGATGCGCACGTTGCCGATACCGTTTCAAGAATGGCGCACGCCCATCCCTGGGGCGTATTGTGCGCTGAGTTTGATGACAGCGCACTCACACTCTCACGGCTCAATGCCATCCGTCTGGCGGTACGCTTTGCAGATGGAACGCTGATCGATACGGATCTGGCGGATAATTTGCCGCCGGTTTGTGATTTATCCGCGACGGGGCTGGAGAGTGTCGAGGTGCTGCTGTGCCTGCCGCTGCTTAGTGCGAACGGCGGTAATCTGGACGACGGACACGACAGTGCCCGCCCGCGTCGCTGGCAGTCGGAGCGGGTCACGGTGCAGGAGCTAACCGGACACGAGCGCAGCGAGCTCGCCGTGCTGCGCCACGCGCTGACGCTGCGCCTCTCCACCCAGGAAAATGCGGCATATCTGACCTGCCCGGTGGCCAGAGTCATCCGTAATGCGCAGGGGCAGTGGAGCCTGGACCGAGGTTTTATTCCCCCGATGCTGTCGCTCTCGGCAAGCCCTGCGCTGGTGAGTGAACTGGGCGATCTCTTGCACCGTCTTCAGGCCCGGCGCAAACGCCTGATGGCGATGCGACGGGAAAGCAATGAACGGATGGCGGACTTCGCGGTGGCGGATGTCTCCCTGTTCTGGCTGCTGAATGCGCTCAACAGCGCGGAGCCGGTGCTGATGGAGCTCCACCAGACACCGTCCCGCCATCCTGAGTTGCTGTACCGCGAGCTGGCAAGGCTAGCTGGCAGCCTGCTGACCTTTTCCCTCGAACATAACGCGGACGATATCCCGCTCTACCGGCACGATACGCCTGAAGAGGTCTTTCCGACGCTGTTTACCCTGCTGGACCGGCTACTGGAAGCCAGCCTGCCGTCCCGCGTCGTCGCCATTGCGCTCGAGCAAGGCGAGGACAGGGAAATCTGGCGAGGGCGACTACACGACACGCGGCTGCGTGAAGGTGCAGACTTCTATCTCTCGGTGCGCTCCTCCATGCCGAACCACGAGTTGCAGACCCGTTTCCCTCAGTTGTGCAAGGCGGGTAGCCATGACGACGTATCTGAAGTCGTCAACATTGCCCTGAGCGGGATGGTGATTAAACCGCTGAGCCACGTCCCGGCAGCTATCCCGGTGCGTCTGGAAAACCAGTATTTTGCGCTCGATTTTTCGACGGCGGCGGCCCGCGCGATGCTGGATGCAGGAAACTGCACCTTCTACACGCCGGAGTCGCTCGGTGACGTGAAGCTGGAACTGTTTGCGGTGCTGCGCTCATGAATCTGAATAATCTGGATTTAATCAATAAAACGTTTTATCCGGGCTGGCTGATGGTCAGTCAGTTGCGCAGCGGGCAGGAGATTCAGGACGGTGATGCGCTTTACCGCCGCGCCTGCCGCTGGGTAGCGGAGGCCCGCGAGGCATTAACTGACGGTGGATACAGCGCCGCTTCCTGTGAGCGCATGCTTTATGCCTACTGCGCGCTACTTGATGAGAGCGTACTGAACCGCGACAGGCAGGACGATGGTTACCGTAAATGGCGCAGGGACCCGTTACAGGCGCGGTTTTTCAGCACTCTGAATGCGGGGGAAGAGCTGTGGGAGCTTATCCGTACTGTTTTACGTGAGCCTGCACCCGACAGCGCGGTACTGACCTGTCTTTACCGGACCCTGCAACTGGGCTTTGTCGGCCAGTACCGTGAGCAGGACGACGAGCGGCGGGAGGATGTGGTACGTGCGCTCGGCGAGCGCGTCCCGCCGTTTGCGCTAAGTGAGGATGCGCCAGTAGTGGTTCGGGCATCACGCCTGCGTAGCGGACGGCGGATGTACTGGCTGGGCTGGGCAGCAGGTATTGTGGTGCTGGCCGCGCTGTGGCTTATCTTCTCGTCATCTCTGGCGCAGATGGTGGCCCAAATTGCAGGGCAGGGTTAACGGATGCGCGTACTCTCCCGTGGTTTACTGACAGCGTTTGCCCTCCTTCTTGCGCTGTGGCTGGTGCTGGGATTCTGGCCGCTCTCTGCGAGCAGTCGCCTCGTACTGAGTCTGTGTATTCTGCTGGCGGGCGGTGTCGCGCTCTGGCGTCAGTGGCGGCAGCATCTGCACCGTCGGGCTATCAGTGAAACGATAACGGAGCACAGTCTGCCGCCAGAAGATTTTCAGGGCGCAGTGGTGCTGATCTGCGGCGATACCGCCTCCCTGTTTTCCGGTGATACGGGCTGGCGTGAAACCCGTCACGGCTGGTATCTGCGGGTACAGAGTGCCGAAGCACTGCCGCTGCTGGCGCAGCATCTGGCCGCCGTCCGCCCGGCACTGGTGTCTCAGGTTTCGGTCATGCTGGCGGTAACGCCGGAGACGCATGAGTCTGTGGAGGTATTTTCACAGGTCCTGCGTCACTGGCGGCGCAGTATTGTCCAGTGCCGGACATGGCTGAACGGCCTGCCGCCCGTCTGGAGTGTGCTCTGGGTGTCACCACCTGTTTACCATGCGGATGAGGCACTGTGGTTTACCGTCACGCCTGACCTGCCGGGGGTGCGTATACGGCAGAACGGTCATGTTGCTTTGCCAGTGACTGGCTGGCAACAGGAAGCTGCGGGGGATGATGCCCGTCTCGCTGCTGCACTGTGGCTCGACAGCGTGCTCAGGCTGAGTGGCTCGCTTCTCTTCCGGCCGCTCCGCATCCGGCAGGAGGAACTCCCCGTCTGTAATCTCTGTGCTGTTGGGGGCTGTCTGACTCCTGTCGCGGGTGTACCGGAAAACCTTTGGTCACGACAGATAGCAGGGACAACCACACTGCCTCCGTCAACATTGGCAGTAGATGACCTGTTGCCTCTACCGGATGTGCTGCTGGCGTCACTGCCCCGTCGTCACGGCGTGAGCCGCCGGATGCAGGATATTCGGCTGGCGGGTTCGATCTGCTTTGTCTTCCTCGCGCTGGCAATGCTGGCCTCCTTTATCAACAACCAGCGTCTGGTACGCAGCGTGAATGACCATCTTGCCATTTATCATCGTCTCAGCGGTACGCCGCCCGCGCCAAAGCAGCAGGCCCAGCAGCGCCTGCGTGTGGACAGCCATCTGCTTGACGAATGGCAGCGCCGCGGCGAGCCGCAGCGTTACGGGCTGGGTTTATACCAGGGGATGCGACTGATCCCCCTGGTTGAAGCGGCCATCAGTGACTGGGCGCCACCGCCGCCTCCGCGACCAGTGATTAAGAAAGTCGTGCAGGGGCCGCAGACCATCCGCCTTGACAGCATGTCGCTGTTCGACACCGGTAAATGGGTGCTGAAACCTGGCTCAACAAAGCTGCTGGTGAACTCGCTGGTGGGTATTAAGGCCAAACCCGGCTGGCTGATTGTGGTGGCGGGCCACACGGACAATACCGGCGACGACAAATCCAACCAGGTGCTTTCTCTTAAGCGTGCAGAGTCCGTCCGGGACTGGATGCGCGACACCGGGGACGTGCCGGAAAGTTGTTTCGCAGTGCAGGGTTATGGTGAAGAGCGCCCTGTCGCGACCAACGACACGCCGGAAGGTCGGGCGCTGAACCGCCGTGTCGAAATCAGTCTGGTGCCACAGGCGAACGCCTGCCAGTTGCCGGGCGAAACCCGCGCGCCATCACAGGATGATGGCGCTTCTTAAAATGGAAATACACAAGTCATTCGGGCTGCATCGCGGCGGTAACTGAACGCATCCCCGGGAGCATAGTTCACTATGTTAACGGCGCAAATGAAGGCAGCTAACTAAGAGGCAGCCTGAAGGACGACGTGTATAAAAGGAGTAATTAACATGGCAATACCTGTCTATCTGTGGCTGAAGGACGACGGCGGCGCGGACATCAAAGGGTCTGTGGACGTTAAGGACCGTGAGGGCAGCATCGAAGTGGTGGCGCAGGAACATAACCTGTACATCCCGACCGACAACAACACCGGCAAGCTGACCGGCACGCGTATCCACACGCCGTTCCTGTTCACCAAGGAAATCGACTCCTCCAGCCCCTATCTGTACAAGGCGGTGACCACCGGTCAGACCCTGAAGTCTGCCGAATTCAGGTGGTACAAAATCAACGACGCGGGCCAGGAAGTGGAGTACTTCAACACCAAACTGGAAAACGTGAAGGTGGTGAAGGTTGCGCCAAAAATGCACGACATCAAGGACCCGGCGTTCGAGAAGCACAACCATCTGGAACAGATTGAGCTGCGCTACGAAAAAATCACCTGGACCTGTAAAGACGGCAACATCATTCATTCTGACTCCTGGAACGAACGTACCACCGCATGATTCCCAGACGGACAGGGACTCCTGTCCGCCGTTTTTGCTGAGCGCCTGCCATAACGGACGCTCAGCAAAGAACACACAATCTGCCTGCCTGACCTGATGCGCTTTGGTATGTCAACAGCGAGGGGCGGTAGCGTGCCCGGAACTGTTAAGGAGAGAATCTCATGGAACATCCAGCTGTTCTGTTACGGGGTCTTAACCCCTACTGTGCACGCGCGATGGAAGGTACGGCTTCGCTCTGCCAGACATGCGGCCATGCGGAAATCCTGTCTGAGCACCGGTGGCTGCCCGCCGCTACGAGTGGGGTATGGACGCGATATGGCAGGATCTGCTGGCGTTTCTGGATAAACTCTTGCGTCCGGTGTGCGCCCGTCCAAAGCTCCCGGACGGCTTACAGAGCTTACTGCACAACGTGTGGCTGTACGCCTCGCGGACGAAGCACCGCAGTTTATACGATAAACGCCTGAACGGTTTCGGTAACAAGGATGAACGCTAATGAGTCAAAACGATATTATTTCTCCTGTCGCGACTGTTGATACCAGTGAGTGTGCCATCATCACCCCGTGGTTCGTTGAAAATACTGAGTACCCTCCGGTGCCGGCGACATATATGCCATTAGTTAATGGTGAAGAAGCTTTCCGGTCGGTACATGAGGCCATTGCTAATGCCAAAAAAACAGTCGACATCATCTGCTGGGGATTTCAGCCTTCGATGTATTTTATTCGCGATGGCAAGGCTCCGTGTATTGGCGAACTGCTCGTCAGCATAGCCAAAGAGAAGAATGTACAGGTCCGTATTCTGGGTTGGGAAGCACCGTTTAACTCCGCCGGTGTTGCCGGTGAGTCTAATGTGCCCGGAAAAGACATTATCAGGTTCGGTGACCGGAATGGGCAAAGCGCTGAAGATAAGCAACATGCCTATGATCGGTGGTGGTTTTCCCGGTTCTCAAATTCCGGGGAGTGGATAAAAGCAATTAATGGGCCAATCGTAAGCCCCGCGCAGCCCACCCGAAATTCACCAATATTAACCCCTGTCTTTGTCGGGCGCGGATTTGATTTACTTGAGCGTGCAGAAATTGCTTATCAGGAGTTGCTGTACAGCGTTGACAGCGGGCTCTCTGGAATGTCCGCGGCTGTTATGGCTATCGCTCCAACGCATCATCAAAAAACTGTGCTGGTTGACTATGAACTGCCAGATGATGCCGTTGGTTTTGTGATGGGTCATAACATGCTTGATGAATACTGGGATAAGGATGCACATTCATCAAAACGCCGCCCTCCCGCGTTAGGTAGAGAGTTTCCCGACAGAGATACGTGGGCACCCAATACAGGGCCTCGGGGTAAGTGGCCGCGACAGGATATGTCCTGTCGGGTTACCGGCCCTCTTCTGGAACATCTTCATCAAAATTTTGCCCAGGCCTGGAACCGGGAGACGGAAGAAAATTTGCTTCTGTCCCGCAATGCCAAATGTGTTGCTAAAAAACTCAAACCCCTTGCAGGTAATGGCGATCTTGTAATGGCTCAACTCCTTCGTACGCAAATGCGGGAAGGCAGGCGAGATATCGAAAAACTTTACCTGAAAAGCGTTAATAACGCGACGCAGTATATTTATATTGAAAACCAGTATTTCCGATGGCCACCGCTGGCCGAAGCAATTAAAGAAAATATAAAAGCCCAGAAGAAGGCCGGGCGTATTCCGGAAAAAGACGGTTATTTATATCTGTTCGTGGTGTCCAATGTTACGGATGAAGGGATAGGGGCAGGCACGGCAAATACACAGCGCATGCTCGACAGTCTGGGGCGTGGAGATACCATACCTGAACTGACCCGGCTGCGTCGGATGGAGGAACTGAAAGCCAAAATGTACGAACCTTCGCCTTATCCGGCGTTGTCGGATGAAGGTATTGCGGAAGGATTCAGAAAACGTGCTGAATATGAAAAAGCCGCCGGGGAGCTAAAAAAGAAAGTTGCTGATGATTTCATGGTCCCCATAGACGGTCTGAAAGTACATATTTGCTCCCTGGTCGCCAAAGATTCTCCGGCAGAGGCGTGGATGCCAACGTATGTTCATTCCAAGATAATGCTGATTAATGATGTTTTCACCACACACGGTTCAGCCAATATCAATACCCGCAGTATGGAAGTCGACAGCGAAATGAATATCGCCCATGAATGCGCGAAAGTGACAAAAGCCCTGCGTAAACGTTTATGGAATATACATACCGGTGGTCAGGGTGTGCAGGATGATCCTGCGGATGCGTTTGATGCCTGGAATAAGCTCATCAAACGAAACCATGATAACCAATATGGAGAAGAGAAGAAAACGCCTGAAACCCCCCTCATTCAATTTCTTTACGACAAAACGACGTTAAAGGACAAGGACTGATGCGCCGACTGTTATTGCTGTCCTGCCTGATGCTGGCAGCGTGCGACGGAGGCAGTGCCCCGGCCACGGTAAACAAGGATTTTGCCATGAACCCGCTTTCTGATATCAACACCCGCCTGGCCTTTACCTGT
>OKCK01000071.1_pt1 | contig 46884 bp, 37 predicted proteins | sample 1614961 | NCBI WGS metagenome assembly OKCK01 (sample SAMN04436984, study PRJEB24849) | human gut metagenome | biome: human gut; feature: NICU; material: stool | host: Homo sapiens | place: USA: Saint Louis, MO | collected 2010-07-31
CCCTGCCGTTCGCTGGTGGTAGAGACCAGCATCTCTTCGATAATTTCCGGCAGCGTTTGCGCGTGGGACTCCACCGCGCCGGTCAACGGCCAGCAGCCCAGCGTGCGGAAGCGCACCATGCGTTTTTGGATCATCTCGCCCGGCTGTAAATCGATACGATCGTCATCGATCATCATCAGCATGCCGTCGCGTTCCAGCACCGGGCGTTCCGCCGCCAGATACAGCGGCACAATCTCAATATTTTCCAGATAGATGTACTGCCAGATATCCAGCTCGGTCCAGTTGGAGAGCGGGAATACGCGGATGCTTTCGCCTTTGTTAATCTGGCCGTTGTAGTTGTGCCACAGTTCGGGACGCTGGTTTTTCGGGTCCCAGCGATGGAAACGGTCACGGAAGGAGTAGATTCGCTCTTTGGCGCGCGACTTCTCTTCATCGCGGCGTGCGCCGCCGAAGGCTGCATCAAAACCGTATTTATTCAGCGCCTGCTTCAGGCCTTCGGTTTTCATGATGTCGGTATGTTTGGCGCTGCCATGAACGAACGGGTTAATGCCCATCGCCACCCCTTCCGGGTTTTTGTGCACCAACAGTTCGCAACCATAGGCTTTAGCGGTGCGGTCACGGAATTCATACATCTCACGGAATTTCCAGCCGGTATCCACGTGCAACAGCGGAAACGGCAGCGTACCCGGATAGAACGCTTTACGCGCCAGGTGCAGCATCACGCTGGAATCTTTGCCGATGGAATACATCATCACCGGATTCGCGAATTCTGCGGCAACTTCACGAATGATATGGATGCTTTCCGCCTCCAGTTGTCGCAGGTGAGTGAGTCGTTTTTGATCCATAACCTTTCCTTATCAGGCCTGACTGCGCAGGCGTGTTATTACGGCCTTCGCGCCAGAACCTAAGCCAAAGTCACTACGGCAGAGGAATCGTCTTCTGCCTGCGTTGTCGGTTGAAACCAGGCTAACTGGGTGTTGAGTGCCACCACTTCGCCAATGACCAACAAAGCGGGCATCGGCGATCGTTTAGCCAGGTCATCAAGTTGTTGTAATGTGCCGGTCAGCACCTGTTGATCCGACCGGGTTCCGCGGCTGATCACCGCGACCGGCGTATCTGCGCTGCGGCCATGCTGAATAAGTTGTTCGCTGATGTGGGCGGCTTTCATGGTGCCCATATAAATCGCCAGGGTTTGTCGCCCCTGCGCCAGATGCGCCCAGTCGAAAGGCTGGCTATCCGGTTTGTAATGCCCGGTCACGAAAGTCACGCTCTGGGCGTGTTCCCGATGCGTTAACGGGATACCGGCATACGCCGTTGCGCCTGCGGCGGCGGTGATGCCCGGCACAACCTGGAAAGCAATCCCGGCCTGCTGCGCCGCCTGCAGTTCTTCGCCGCCACGGCCAAAAATAAACGGGTCGCCGCCTTTCAGCCGCACCACGGTTTTGCCTTCGCGAGCCAGATCCACCAGCATCTGGTTTGTTTGATGCTGGGCAACGGCATGTTCGCCCGCACGTTTACCGACGCAAATTCGATCGGCGTCGCGTCTGATCAGCTCCAGCACGCCGTCGCTGACCAGATGGTCATACAGCACCACGTCTGCCTGCTGAAGCACCTGTAAACCGCGCAGCGTCAGAAGCCCCGCATCGCCAGGCCCGGCACCCACCAGGATAATCTCCCCGGTTTGCTGTTGCGGGTTCGCCAAACTAGCTTCAAGGTTTTCACGCGCCGCCGTTTCATTTCCGGCCGCCATCAGGCTGGCGAAACGTCCCCGGAACGCCTGTTCCCAGAAACGTCGCCGCGCATCGGTAGTGCTGAGCACGGTTTTGATGCGCTCACGGAAACTCCCCGCCACGGCCGCCATTCGCCCAAGGCTTTGAGGTAATAGCGCTTCTATTTTTTCGCGCAGCAGACGCGCCAGCACCGGCGCATTACCGCCGGAAGAAACGGCCACAACCAGCGGCGAGCGGTCAACAATCGAAGGGAAAATAAAGGAGCACAGCGGCTGGTCGTCCACCACGTTAACCAGGCGATGGCGCGCATTCGCCGCATCAAATACCCGGCGGTTGAGTTCGCGGTTATTGGTGGCGGCAATCACCAGAAAAACCTGGTCGAGTTGCTGCTCATCAAACTCCTGGGCCAGCCATTCAACGTGGCCTGCATCGACATCGCGCTGCAGTTCCGCCGCCAGTTTTTTCGCAACAATACGGACCACCGCGCCGGCACGGCGCAGCAGTGAAATTTTACGTACCGCGATATCGCCGCCGCCGACGACCAATACCGGGCGTGCTTTCAGGTCTGCAAAAAGGGGAAGATAGTCCACTCGCTGGCTCACTCAACATCCGAATCCAGAAGCGACTATAGGGGCCGCCTTAAAACGAATGAAATTACCAATTGGCATGAGTAGTTCCACAAAGGAATAAGACTGTGGCAAAGCTCAGCTCAAAAAGTGCTTAAGGCGTGATTTTTCGGGGCTTTCGGCGCGAATCAAATTGTGTAACGCACGTCACAGTTTCATACTAGGCGGAAAAAATTTTCGTTTATTTCCGTGATTAAGGATTATCTATGATTCCCGCATTGCGTCGTTGCGCGATCGTCTGTGCGATCGGATTGACGCTCAGTGTTGGTATTGTTGTTCCGGCCATTGCCGGCGCTTCCGCGCCCGGTGAAACCGCAAGCGCTCAGGCGCGCCATATCGCAACCTATTTCCCCGGGCGGATGACCGGAACGCCCGCTGAAATGCTCTCCGCAGACTATATCCGTCAGCAGTTCGCCCGCTGGGGGTATAAGAGCGACATACGCACCTTCAATACCCGTTATGTTTTCACCCGCGCCAATAAACTGACCAACTGGCAGAACGTCACGGGTTCCAGCGTCATCGCCGCGCATGAAGGAAAACGGCCCCAGCAAATCATTATCATGGCGCACCTTGATACTTACGCCCCGCAAAGCGATGCCGACATCGACACCAACCTGGGCGGGCTTACGTTGCAGGGCATTGACGATAACGCAGCCGGGCTCGGCGTCATGCTGGAGCTGGCGGAAAAGCTGAAAGATACGCCTACGGAATACGGCATTCGCTTTATCGCCACCAGCGGTGAAGAGGAAGGCAAACTGGGTGCGGAAAACGTGCTTAAGCGGATGAGCGCGCAGGAGAAGAAAAACACGCTGCTGGTCATCAATCTCGATAATCTGATCGTCGGCGACAAACTCTACTTCAACAGCGGGCAATCCACGCCAACGGCAGTACGCAAGCTGACCCGCGATCGGGCGCTGGCCATCGCACGCAAAAACCGTATCGCCGCCAGCACCAATCCGGGGCTTAATACGCATTACCCCAAAGGTACGGGCTGCTGTAATGATGCGGAAGTGTTTGATAAAGCAGGTATACCGGTGCTCTCCGTTGAAGCCACCAACTGGTCTTTGGGTAAACAGGATGGCTATCAGCAGCGGGCAAAAAGCGCCCGGTTCCCGGCTGGCACCACCTGGCACAATGCCCAACTGGATAACCAGCAGTATATCGACAACGCGTTACCGGGCCGCATTGAAAAACGTAGCCGTGACGTGATGAAAATTATGCTGCCGCTGGTGAAAGAGTTAGCAAAGGCGGGCAAAACCTGAGAAAGGGCTCCCTTTCACGACGCGATATGCGCGTTGGCCTCGCGTTTCAGCGGCGTCCTCGGTGCGTAAACGGCAAGCTCGCAGGATAAAAAAATGCCTCCGGCAGGATGACGGAGGCATTGAATGTTATCCGGGATTTACCCTTCGTGAAGGCCGCATTCGCGTTTCAGGCCGAAGAAGCGCGTTTCCTCTTCCGCCATACCCGGTTCCCATTTGCGGGTGGTATGGGTATCGCCAACCGACAGATAGCCCTGATCCCAGAGCGGATGGTATTTCAGACCGTGCTTTTGCAGGTACTGGTACACCGTACGGTTATCCCAGTCGATAATCGGCAACACTTTAAAAATGCCCCGACTAATCGCCAGCACCGGCAGGTTAGCGCGGCTTCCTGACTGTTCACGGCGCAGGCCGGCAAACCAGGTTTGCGCACCGAGCTCGCGTAACGCACGGTTCATCGGCTCGACTTTATTGATGTCATTGTATTTCTCAATGCCCTCAACGCCCTGCTCCCACAGTTTACCGTAGCGGGCTTCCTGCCAGGCCGGACTTTGCGCGGCACGATAAACCTTGAGATTCAGCTTCAGCTTGTCGGTCAGTTCATCAATAAACTGATACGTTTCCGGGAACAGATAGCCGGTATCCGTCAGGATCACCGGAATATCCGGGTATTGTTGGGTAATCAAATGCAGGCTGACTGCCGCCTGGATACCGAAGCTCGATGACAGGACGACCTCGCCCGGCAGATTATCCAGCGACCAGGCGACACGTTGTTCCGCGCTCAACGATTCCAGTTGAGCGTTGGTTTCAGCCAGCGCCAGAATGCGATCCACCTTCGGTAATGCATTCAGCGCCTGTAAATCCGCAATGGACATAATGACCTCTTTTGTTGATGCCGCCGTAGCCGGGTTATTCCCAGAAATCCCGCGCCGGATCGAGAACCGGACGGATAATACCGGTACGCACGGTAAAATCGCCAAACCCTTCATCGCCTTCGCGCTCTTTTGACCAGCGGCCAATCAGCTCATCCAGCGACGCCAGAATTTCCGGCTCGGTGATATTTTCTTTATACATGCGCGGGATACGGGTCCCGATTCGGTTACCACCCAGGTGCAGGTTGTAACGTCCGGGCGCTTTACCCACCAGACCCACTTCCGCGAGCATGGCGCGGCCGCAGCCGTTCGGGCAGCCGGTCACGCGCAGGACAATATGTTCCTCACCGACGCCATGCTTTTGCATGACCGCTTCTACTTTGTCGACAAAGGTCGGCAGGAAACGTTCGGCTTCCGCCATCGCCAGCGGGCAGGTCGGGAACGACACGCAGGCCATGGAATTCTCACGCTGAGGCGTTACCGCATCCATTAACCCGTGGCGACGCGCCAGCTCTTCAATTCTGGCTTTCTGGCTTTCCGGTACACCCGCGATGATCAGGTTCTGGTTAGCCGTGATCCGGAATGCGCCCTGATGTATTTTGGCAATTTCCAGCAGGCCGGTTTTCAGCGGACGGCCCGGATAATCCAGGATACGGCCATTTTCGATAAACAGCGTCAGATGCCATTTATCATCAATGCCTTTTACCCAGCCGATGCGATCGCCACGACCGGTAAATTCGTACGGGCGGATCGGTTCGAATTTAATGCCCGCACGGCGTTCCACTTCGGCTTTGAAAGTATCAACGCCGACACGCTCAAGGGTGTATTTGGTTTTGGCGTTTTTACGATCGGTACGGTTACCCCAGTCGCGCTGCGTGGTGACCACCGCTTCCGCTACCGCCAGGGTATGTTCAACCGGGATATAACCAAATTCGCTGGCGCCGCGGGCGTAAGTTTTTTTGTTGCCATGCTCAATGGACAGACCCCCGCCCACCAGCAGGTTAAAGCCCACCAGCTTGCCGTTTTCGGCGATCGCGACGAAGTTCATGTCGTTTGCATGCAGATCGATATCGTTCTGCGGCGGGATCACGACGGTCGTTTTGAACTTACGCGGCAGATAGGTTTGCCCCAGGATCGGTTCTTCATCGGTGGTCGCCACTTTTTCCTGATCGAGCCAGATCTCTGCGTAAGCGCGGGTGCGCGGCAGCAAATGTTCGGAGATCTTCTTCGCCCACTCGTACGCTTCGGCATGGAGTTCCGATTCATACGGGTTAGAGGTGCACAGCACGTTACGGTTCATGTCGTTCGCGGTGGCCAGCGCATCCAGCCCAACTGAATGCAGCATCTGATGTACCGGTTTCACATTCTTCTTCAGAATGCCGTGGAACTGGAACGTCTGGCGGTTGGTCAGGCGAATGCTGCCGTAAATGGTGTTGTCACGGGCGAATTTATCAATCGCCTGCCACTGCGTCGGGGTGATCACCCCGCCCGGCAGACGGCAGCGCAGCAGCATGGCATGACGCGGCTCCAGTTTCTGCGCGGCGCGCTCGGCGCGGATATCGCGATCGTCCTGCTGATACATGCCGTGAAAGCGGATCAGCAGGAAGTTGTCGCCTTTAAAACCGCCGGTCAGACCGTCATTTAAATCTTCGGCAATGGTGCCGCGCAGGTAGTTGCTCTCTACCTTCATGCGCTCGGCGTCAGACAATTTGCCTTCGACCACCAGTGGGCCAGGGTGTTTTTCGCTCATTAGTAGACATCTCGCTGATAACGGCGCTCTACGCGCAGCTCACTTAAATATTCATCTGCCGCTTCGGTATCCATGCCACCAAATTCGGCAATCACGTCCAGTAACGTCTGTTCGACATCTTTCGCCATACGGTTGGCGTCGCCACAGACATAAATATGGGCACCGTCATTGATCCAGCGCCACAGCTCTGCGCCCTGTTCGCGCAGTTTGTCTTGTACGTATATTTTTTCTTTCTGATCGCGGGACCAGGCGAGATCGATACGGGTCAGTAAGCCCTCTTTCACATAGCTCTGCCATTCCACCTGATACAGGAAGTCTTCCGTGAAATGCGGATTGCCAAAGAACAGCCAGTTTTTACCGCCTGCGCCTTCTGCGGCGCGCTGCTGCATAAAGGCGCGGAACGGCGCGATACCGGTACCCGGGCCAATCATGATCACCGGCGTCTCCGGATTAGCGGGCAGACGGAAGTTGTCGTTATGTTCGATAAACACGCGCACTTCGCCATCTTCTTCCACGCGATCCGCCAGGAAGCTGGAAGCTCCACCCGCGCGGGCGCGCCCTTCAACGTCGTAGCGCACCACACCAACCGTGATATGCACTTCGTTTTCGGTTTCCGCCTGGGAAGAGGCGATGGAGTAAAGACGCGGCGTCAACGGGCGCAGCAGGCCAACCAACTGCGCGGCGTCAAGCTGCGCCGGAGCAAAACGCACCATATCAACAATCGGGGTGATAGCGGCGTAATGCTGTAGTTTGGTTTTATCGCCAATCAGATCCTGCAACGTTTCGGCGCGGGTTAGCGTGGCGTAATTTTCCACGATCGTGGCCGTATTCACCGTCAGTTCGAAATGCCACTGTAACGCTTCGCGTAACGGCAGGGTTTTACCATTCACCTCGACGGGTTCATCCCCTTTCAGCCACAGCAGGCCCACCAGTTCGTCAACTAGCGCAGGATCGTTTTGATACCACACGCCCAGCGCATCGCCGGGTTGATAACGTAAACCGGAATCGCCTAAGTCGATTTCCAGATGACGCACGTCTTTCTCAGAGTCGCGCCCAGTGATTTTTTGATTAACCGCCAGGCTGGCCGTCAGCGGCGCGTCTTTAGTGTATGGCGTAGTGGTAATGTCGTTTACCGCGCCGCTGGCGGTTTGCGGAACGGCGCCGGTTGACGCAGGCACGCGGGATTTCAGCACTTCAACAATCCGCTCACGCCACGCCTGTGCGGCAGGCTGGAACTCCACGTCAGTGTCCACGCGATCCAGTAAACGCTCAGCGCCTAGCTCCGCCAGTTTGCTGTCAAAGTCCTTGCCGGACTGGCAGAAGAACTCATATGAGCTGTCGCCCAAACCAAACACCGCGAAGGCGGTGTTATCCAGCTTCGGCGCTTTTTTGGAAAACAGGAATTTATGAAGCGCAACCGCTTCTTCCGGCGGTTCGCCCTCGCCCTGGGTTGACGTCACGACGATCAGCAGTTTTTCCTGCGCGATCTGTTTGAATTTGTAATCGCCCGCGTTGACCAGGTTAACGTTCAGTTTGGCGGCCAGCAGGTCATCGCGCAGTGCTTCCGCCACACGGCGCGCATTGCCGGTTTGCGAAGCGGAAATCAGCGTGATGGCCGCCGCTTCCGGCGCCGCCGTTTGTTGATTAACCACGCCCCAGAAATAGCCGGATACCCATGCCAGCTGTGTGGGGGAAAAGTCCGTAGTGGCCGCCTGAAGGCGCGCCAGTTGTTCCGGGCTCAGCGGGAGCAAAGCGGTCGGAGGGGCCTGAGTCGTCATGCGTCGTTATGTCCAGTATTAAAATCGACACTGTTTTCATCATAAAAACAGAACAGAATGTAAGGTTACCGGGCGACATCATATCTATTAAATAAGCGGTTGAAATATTAAATAACCAAAATGACTAACCGTTTTTTCCGGTACGTATTAACGGGAAAACAGATTAATTAACATATTGAAATAAAAGATAAATAACATAAATAGCGTTATAAAACGCCGTCTCGCCCCATGATGCCGGTTTTAGTTAATGCTAAAAAAAGACATTTCCTGTACCCTACGGCGGTTTTTTTTGCACCAGGATTGCGTTATGCCAACCACCATTTATAAAGATTTCGTTTTCGAAGCCGCCCACCGTTTACCTCATGTCCCGGAAGGGCATAAGTGCGGTCGCCTGCATGGCCATTCATTTATGGTGCGCCTGGAAATTACCGGCGAAGTTGACCCGCATACCGGCTGGATTGTGGATTTTGCCGATCTGAAAGCCGCGTTCAAACCGACCTATGATCGGCTTGATCACTATTATCTCAATGATATTCCGGGGCTTGAGAATCCGACCAGCGAAGTGCTGGCCCGTTGGATTTGGCAACAGATGAAACCGAAAATGCCGCTGCTGAGCGCTGTGACGATTAAAGAAACCTGCACGGCAGGCTGCGTATATCGCGGGGAATAAACCTCGTCGCCCGAACCGCCTGGCGTGCGCGTTCGGGCGGAAAAGTGTCAGGCAATATTCAAATATTTATGCGTCTGCATAGATAAGCGCCAGTTACGGGCAATACAGGTTTCAATACACAGGCGCGTCGCATCTTCTTTCTGGCTGATGGGCTGAAGCGCAATCACACGCTGTTTCTGATCGTTGAGCGTCGCCAGAAGCTCATCCAGCGCCTCGATATCCCGCACCCGTCCTACCGGATGTTTAATCTCGTCCGCACGCTCCAGCGCCTGATGCAATACATCGTATCCGCCGCGCATATTCACTTTCGGCGACACGGTTACCCAGGTGGTGGCAATAGCGCGCACTTCATGCGTACCGCTGGTTTCTATCTGGCAGCTAAAGCCGCTTTTCTCGAGCAGATGCGTCAGCGGGATCAGATCGTGAATGCAGGGTTCGCCGCCGGTGATCACCACATGACGGGCAGTCCAGCCCTGACGTTCAATTACCGCCAGCAACTCTTCCGGGCTGGCGGAACCCCACTTGTCGCTCTCTTTGGTTTTGGCGAGGATGCTGTACAGCGAGACTTCCCGATCGGCAAGCTTGTCCCAGGTGTGTTTAGTGTCGCACCAGGCGCAGCCAACCGGGCATCCCTGTAAGCGAATGAAAATGGCAGGAACGCCGGTAAAGTAACCCTCACCTTGTAGGGTCTGGAACATCTCATTTATCGGGTACTGCATAATCTTCTCAGTTAAAGGGATAAACGATAAGTATCGCAGATCCCTCAACAGGGATCATGCGCCATCGGTGCTTTGCGTGGTGATTGCCGCCATAAACCGCTCGGTGATCTGTTGCGGACGCGTAATGGCGCCGCCCACCACGACCATGTGCGCGCCCAGCTGAAGACATGTGGCTGCACACGCCGGGGTGAGGACATTACCTTCCGCAACGACGGGGATCGAAACGGCGGCAAGCACGGCCTGCAAAAAAGCACAGTTATTGTCAGGCAACGTGTGCCCTGCCGTTTCTGCCGTATAGCCATAAAGCGTGGTGCCAACGCAGTCGAACCCAAGCTTTTGCGCCGTAACCGCATCGTCGACCGTCGCGATATCCGCCATGAGCGTCAGCGCCGGGTAACGCGTGCGAATCTCCGTCACCAACGCCGCCAGTGATTGCTTGCCAGGCCGGGGGCGTGCAGTCGCATCAAGCGCAATAATGTCCGGCTGCACGGTCATGAGTTCATCCACTTCTTTAAGGGTGGCGGTAATGAACACTTCGCTGTCCGGATAATCGCGCTTGATGATGCCAATCACCGGCAGGGAAACCTGCTGTTTGATGGCCTCGATATCCGCCACGCTGTTGGCCCGGATAGCGGCTGCGCCTCCCTGCGCGGCCGCCAGCGCCATACGCGCCATAATAAACGGGCTATGAAGCGGCTCGTTCTCCAGCGCCTGACAAGAGACGACCAGTTTTCCTTTCAATGCTTCCAGTATATTTTTCATTACGACAACATCTCTTCTACTTCGTTTTTAATGATCGTGACATGCGGGCCATAAATAACCTGGACCCCGTTACCGCGCACAATGACGCCGCGTGCGCCGGTGGCTTTTAACGCCTGTTCATCAACTTTGCTGCCGTCTTTCACCGTCACGCGTAATCGCGTTGCGCAGCAATCCACCTCTTCCAGGTTTTCTCTTCCGCCCAGGGCTGTGATGACAGCGACGGCGCGCTCGCTTTGGGTGAAAACGGTTTGATCGGCGACCGGCTCTTTTTCCCGTCCCGGCGTGGCGAAATCGAAACGATTAATCAAAAAGCGGAAGGTGAAGTAATACAGGAAGAACCACGGGACACCGACCAGCGGTACAAACAGCCAGTTCGTTTTGGCTTCGCCCTGAAGAATGCCGAACAGCACGAAGTCAATGAACCCGCCAGAGAAGGTCTGCCCAATGGTGATATGCAGGATGTGCGCGAGCATAAACGCCAGCCCATCGAAGAAAGCATGGATAACGTAAAGTACCGGCGCGACAAACAGGAACGAAAATTCGATAGGTTCAGTGATCCCCGTCAGGAAGGATGTCAGTGCGGCGGAAAGCAGCAGCCCGGCGACGCGTTTTTTATTCTGCGGCTTTGCCGTGTGGTACATCGCGAGGCACGCGCCAAGCAGGCCAAACATCATGGTGATGAAACGCCCGGACATGAACCGCGAGGTGCCTTCATAAAAATGTTGGGTGTTCGGATCGGCAAGCTGCGCGAAAAAGATCCGCTGCGTGCCCTCAACCAACTGGCCGTTTACGATTTCGCTGCCGCCAAGCGCAGTGGTCCAGAACGGAAGATAGAAAATATGATGCAAACCGAACGGGCCCAGCATACGTAAAATGAAACCGTAAAGCAGCGTTCCCAGATAGCCGGTGGCGTCAACCAGCCCGCCCAATCCAAAAATGAGTTTCTGGAAATGGGGCCATATCACGGTCATTAGCGCGCCGACCAGGATAGCCGCCAGTGAACTGATGATAGGGACAAAACGCGACCCGCCAAAGAAGCCGAGGAACTGAGGAAGCGCGATTTTGTTAAAGCGGCTATGAAGCGCACAGGTCACCAGCCCAATCACTACGCCGCCGAACACCCCGGTTTCCAGGGTTTGGATCCCCAGCGTCATACCCTGCCCAACCGCGCCGGGATTCTCCTGCGCCAGTTTGCCCGTCAGCGTCAGTAGCGCATTGATAGTGGCGTTCATCACCAAAAATGCGAGCAGAGCGGCCAGCCCCGCCGTGCCTTTATCATTTTTAGCCAGCCCGACCGCCACCCCTACTGCGAACAGGACCGAGAGGTTGGCGAACACAATCGAGCCCGCGCTGCTCATGATGGTAAAGATGGCTTGTAGCCAGCCCACATTCAGAAACGGATATGCCGTCAGCGTGTTGGGGTTCGATAGCGCGCCCCCTATTCCCAGCAGTAACCCTGCCGCAGGTAATACGGCAATCGGCAGCATGAATGATTTACCAAAGCGCTGCGCTTTTTCGAACCATCCGCCGGAAGAAGCCCCACTGAACATGTGCATCATTTTTTTCACCCTCGTCATTTGATGAAATTTTTTACCATATTATTTATTAATACTGAAAATTATCACCAATAACCTGGACGGCGATCATACTCTTTTAAAATGACTGGTAACTTTCCCCCGCTTTCCGTCACACTACGTGGTAGAGAAACGCGTAAAGGATCTTGCATGTCAGACAATCAAAATCTGCTGCTGCGGCTGCGTCAGGGGATATCCGGCTACAGTCCGACGCAGCAAAAATTGGGTGAGTATGTGCTCGGCGATCCGGCAAAGGTGCTCTATCTGACCATTACCGAGCTGGCGCGGGAAAGCCAAACCAGCGAGGCCAGCGTCACGCGTCTGTGCCGTACGCTGGGCTGTAAGGGATACAACGAATTTAAAATGGCGCTGGCGCTGGATATTCAGCAAGGTCAGCCCGCCCGTAAGCCGGTGGATGAAATCGACAGCGTCGTCGAAGAATCCGTTCAGGCGTTGCAGGACACCGCCAAACTGCTCGACAGAGCGCTGCTTGAAAAAGCCACCCTGGCGCTGCATCAGGCCCGATCAGTGGAAATCTACGGCGTCGCGGCCAGTGCGATTCTGGGCGAATATTTGCATTACAAACTGTTGCGTCTGGGTAAACCTGCCCAGCTTTTCAGTGATATGCATCGCGCAGCGATGAACGCCGCCACGCTGTCAAAAGAGACGCTGGTGGTGGCCATTTCAAGTTCCGGATCAACGCGGGATCTGCTGCATGTGGTCAGGCTGGCCCGCAAGCGCGGTGTTCCTGTGCTGGCGCTGAGTAATACCTCGCGCAGTCCGCTGGCTTCGTTATGCGATATACAGCTGGTGGCGGCAAAACCGGAGGGGCCGCTCAGCGCAGGCGCGCTCAATACTAAAGTAGGGGTGATGCTGTTAGTGGAATTGCTGACGATGTCCTTAATCGCCCTTGATGAACATTACGGCGACGTCAGCCAACAGACGGCCAGCGCAACACTGCCTTTGTTACTGTGATAGCAGGCGTTGCAGGATACAAACAAATCTCTGCAGCGCTTTTTTATATCCGCAAAAATGTTACTAAACGTAATTTGTCTAAGCGTTTGCCATTTTATCTTTCGCTCTTGCCTGCAGATTTGTGTCGATAAATTTCATTGTTATTCAAAAAGATAAATAAATTATTTCTTGCGTTGGGATTTATTATTTTGTTTTGCTGTCGTAGATTAATCCTCTTTAAGACTTTCCTTAAAAAACCTTAATTTCCCCCATTTTTATGCCACGCCGTTATTTATCTGGCGTTTACTTTTCTGCTCCTACAATCCAGCCCATTACCCCAACTGGAATAATACAAATGAAAACATTATTAATTACGGGCGGAACGGGTTTTCTGGGCGGAGCAGTTATAGAGAAAATTCTTCAACGCAATGAAAAGGTCAATTTATTGCTGCTGGTACGTGCCGGGGATGCTGAAGCCGGGCTGGCACGCGTACTCAACAATATGCGCAAGTTTAACCTTACTGAAGCGCAGCTTTCGATGCTGACGTCCTCACAAATAGTGTGCGGCGATTTAGGCGAGCCGGAAAGTTTCCTGCATGACGTCCGTCTTGATAGCGTGACGCACGTTATTAACTGCGCAGCGGTAGCCTCGTTTGGCAATAATCCTCTTATCTGGAAAGTGAATGTCCTGGGGACGCTGGCCTTCGCACACCGCATGGCGGAGGTGGCAGGTCTGGAGCGTTTCCTGCACGTGGGCACGGCCATGTCCTGTACGCCAGAACAAGATTCGCTGGTACCGGAAAGCGCGGAGTTTCGTGAAAATGCCGAGCACCTGGTGGCCTATACGCATTCGAAATCGACCATCGAACAACTGATGCGCCAGCAGTGCCCACAACTGCCGCTGGTGATCGCGCGTCCTTCTATTGTTGTGGGTCATACCCACCACGGCTGCCAGCCTTCTACCAGCATTTTTTGGGTTTTCAGCATGGGGCTGATGCTACAAAAATTTATGTGCTCGCTGGAAGATCGTGTGGATGTGATCCCCGTGGATTATTGCGCAGAGGCATTACTGTTGCTGCTGCAAAAAGAGCTAGCCCGGGGCGAAGTGGTCCATATTTCTGCGGGTGAAGAGAATAGCGTTCGCTTTGCTGATATTGATATCGCGATGGCGCAGGCACAGAAAAAGGCGCCTGTTGCGGATAATTACGCCCAGGTAAATTATGAAGCGTTAGTGAAAATGCGCCGCGAACTGAAGGATATTTTCGGGCCGTGTAATGAACGCCTGATGTTAAAAGCGATGCGTTTATATGGCGCTTTCGCCATGCTGAATGTGCGCTTTAGCAACGATAAACTGCTGAAGCTCGGCATGACAAAACCGCCGCGTTTCACCGATTATATTGCTCGCTGTGTGCAAACAACGAATGGATTAACCATTCCACAGCAGATGGAAGTCGATTTTAAATAAAAAAAATGCCAGTCATTCGACTGGCATTTTTCTTTGAGAAAGGTCTGGCGATTACGCCTGGCCTTTCACTTCTTTCAGACCGTTGAACGGTGCGCGGTCACCCAGTGCTTCTTCGATACGAATCAGCTGGTTGTACTTAGCAACGCGGTCAGAACGGCTCATGGAACCAGTTTTGATCTGGCCTGCAGCGGTGCCCACAGCCAGGTCGGCAATGGTCGCGTCTTCAGTTTCGCCAGAACGGTGAGAAATAACGGCAGTGTAGCCGGCATCTTTCGCCATCTTGATTGCAGCCAGAGTTTCAGTCAGAGAACCGATCTGGTTGAATTTGATCAGGATGGAGTTAGCGATGCCTTTCTCGATACCTTCTTTCAGGATCTTGGTGTTGGTTACGAACAGGTCGTCACCAACCAGCTGGATTTTGTCGCCCAGCACTTTGGTCTGGTAAGCAAAACCATCCCAGTCAGACTCGTCCAGACCATCTTCGATGGACACGATCGGGTACTGTTTGGTCAGTTCTTCCAGGAAGTGAGTGAACTCTTCAGAAGTGAAGGCTTTGTTGCCTTCGCCAGCCAGAACGTATTTACCGTCTTTGTAGAATTCAGAAGCTGCGCAGTCCATCGCCAGAGTAACGTCTTTACCCAGTTCGTAGCCTGCTGCTTTTACCGCTTCAGCGATAACAGCCAGCGCTTCGGCGTTGGAGCCCAGGTTCGGCGCGTAGCCGCCTTCGTCGCCCACAGCGGTGTTCATGCCTTTAGACTTCAGCACTTTTGCCAGGTTGTGGAACACTTCAGAACCGATACGTACCGCTTCTTTCAGGGTTTTCGCGCCAACCGGTTGAATCATAAATTCCTGGATATCAACGTTGTTGTCAGCGTGCTCACCACCGTTGATGATGTTCATCATCGGCAGCGGCATAGAGAATTTACCCGGGGTGCCGTTCAGTTCAGCGATGTGCTCATACAGCGGCATGCCTTTAGCGGCAGCAGCAGCTTTAGCAGCAGCCAGAGAAACAGCCAGAATCGCGTTAGCGCCGAAGTTGGATTTGTTTTCGGTACCGTCCAGCTCGATCATGATTTTGTCGAGGTTAGCCTGGTCTTTAGCGTCTTTACCCAGCAGAGCCTGAGCAATCGGGCCGTTTACCGCGCCAACAGCTTTGGTTACGCCTTTGCCCATGAAGCGGGATTTGTCGCCATCGCGCAGTTCCAGCGCTTCGCGGGAACCGGTAGAAGCACCTGACGGCGCAGCAGCCATACCTACAAAACCGCCTTCCAGGTGAACTTCTGCTTCAACAGTCGGGTTACCACGGGAGTCGATGATTTCACGACCGATGATTTTAACGATTTTGGACATTAGATTTTCCTCTAGTCACAAGTTAACTAAAACTCCAGACAAACAGTGCACCGAAAAGGGTGCACTGCCGTACTAACTCGTTTTACTTCGCCTGACGCTTCTGATACTCAGTTGCGGCCTTCACGAAGCCTGCAAACAGTGGGTGTCCATCACGCGGTGTGGAGGTGAATTCCGGATGGAACTGACACGCCACAAACCAGGGGTGATTCGGCACTTCGATGATTTCGACCAGTTGATCATCGCCGGAACGACCCGCAACACGCAGACCCGCTGCTTCAATTTGTTTCAGTAACAGGTTGTTGACTTCATAACGATGACGGTGACGTTCAACGATGGTTGGTGCGCCGTACAGCTTGCGAACCAGGCTTTCATCATCTAACTGGCACTGCTGTGCGCCCAGGCGCATGGTGCCGCCGAGGTCGCTCTTCTCAGAACGTACTTCGACATTGCCGTCTTCATCACGCCACTCCGTGATAAGCGCCACGACAGGGTACTTACAGTCTGGCACAAATTCGGTTGAGTTGGCGTTGTCCATGTTTGCCACGTTACGGGCAAACTCAATCAAAGCAACCTGCATCCCCAGGCAAATGCCCAGGTAAGGAATATTGTTTTCACGCGCATAGCGCGCAGTGGCGATTTTGCCTTCCACGCCGCGATAGCCGAAGCCGCCAGGGATCAGGATCGCATCCAGACCTTTCAGCACTTCGTCGCCACGGGTTTCCACATCCTGCGAATCAATCAGCTTGATGTTGACCGTGACGCGGTTTTTCAGGCCGCCGTGTTTTAGCGCTTCAATCACCGATTTGTAGGCATCAGGCAATTCAATGTACTTGCCGACCATACCGATGGTTACTTCGCCCGCAGGATTGGCTTCTTCGTAAATCACCTGCTCCCATTCTGCCAGATTTGCCTCAGGGCAGTTCAAGCTGAATCGTTTACAAATATAATCGTCCAGCCCCTGTGATTTCAACAGGCCCGGAATTTTATAGATGGAATCGACGTCTTTCAGAGAAATAACCGCTTTTTCTGGAACGTTACAGAATAAAGCAATTTTGGCGCGTTCATTAGCAGGGACTGCGCGATCGGAACGGCAAATCAGAATATCTGGCTGAATACCAATGGAAAGCAGCTCTTTAACAGAGTGCTGAGTCGGTTTGGTTTTCACTTCACCCGCCGCCGCCATATACGGAACCAGCGTCAGGTGCATATACATGGTGTGCTCGCGGCCCACTTCAACCGCCATCTGGCGAATCGCTTCAAGGAACGGCAGGGATTCGATATCACCTACGGTACCGCCGATTTCCACCAGCACGACGTCATGGCCTTCGCCGCCTTCAAGAATGCGTTCTTTGATAGCATTAGTGATATGCGGGATAACCTGAACGGTTGCGCCAAGATAGTCGCCACGACGTTCTTTACGCAGAACCTCGGAATAGATGCGACCTGTGGTGAAGTTGTTGCGACGCGACATACGCGTGCGGATAAAACGCTCGTAGTGGCCGAGGTCTAAATCGGTTTCAGCGCCGTCTTCAGTAACGAACACTTCCCCGTGCTGGATAGGGCTCATGGTGCCCGGATCGACGTTAATATACGGATCCAGTTTCATGATAGTTACGTTGAGGCCACGGGCTTCAAGAATGGCTGCGAGGGAGGCTGCGGCAATGCCTTTACCCAGAGAGGAAACGACCCCGCCGGTCACAAAAATATAGTTCGTTGTCATGCTGAACCTGAGAAGTTAGGTTTAAAGACGATGGAATACCAGGACGGGAAAGTAGTATACCCGAACACGCCGGGGCTCACAAACATTCATTCTCAGCAATCAACGCCAGACCTCGCTTAATAAAGCCGGAAGAAAATAGCCTGTCTGGAATAAATGTTTTTGACGTAAATCAAGCGCTTGTCAGTTACGTTTTGCAACAACAAGCACTTGATCGCAAAAAATGTTTAATAATCAGATTCCTGGCTTTTTACCTCGCACCAGGCGGCTTCCATCTGATCGAGCGTTGCGTCTTCCAGTTTCAGGCCCTGCGCGGCAATAATCTTTTCCACCTCGCGAAAGCGGCGCTCGAATTTGCGGTTGGCCTTCTGCAAGGCTATCTCCGCTTTACTGCCCAGATGACGGGACAGGTTCACCGTAGCAAACAGCAAATCGCCAATCTCTTCTTCCAGTTTCGCCTCATCCACCACCGCCTGATTCGCTTCATGCATCACTTCATCCAGCTCTTCATGCACTTTGTCCACCACCGGGCCGAGGGTGGTCCAGTCAAACCCTACTGCCGCGCAGCGTTTCTGGATTTTATAAGCGCGCATCAGCGCAGGCAGGCTTTCCGGAATATCATCCAGCGTGGAATGTTGGGCTTTTTCTGCCCGTTCCGCGCTTTTGGTTTTTTCCCAGTTCGCCAGCACCTGTTCACTGTCGGTAAAATTCGCATCGCCAAAGATATGGGGATGACGGCGCTCCAGTTTGTCGCTGATCGCCCGACAAATCTCGTTGAAATCAAAGCGCCCCTGCTCTTCCGCCATCCGGGCGTAAAACACCACCTGAAACAGTAAATCGCCCAGCTCGCCGCGCAAATCGTCGAAGTCCTCACGCGCAATCGCGTCCAGCACTTCGTACGTTTCTTCCAGAGTGTAAGGGGCAATGGTGGCGAAGGTCTGGGCTTTATCCCACGGGCAGCCGGTTTGCGGGTCGCGCAGGCGTTGCATAATGCCCAACAGGCGATCGAGTTGATTCATGATGAGATCCTTGACTAAGAAAAAACGGGGGCGCAGCGGGTTTACGCTACGCCCCATCCCCGACGACGGGGAGAGAGGATTAGCCGTGCAGACGGCGGGCGTCGATAACGTCAGGCACCTGATTCAGTTTGCCCAGTACGCGCCCCAATACCTGCAGGTTGTAGATTTCTATGTCCATGTCGATGGTCGCCACTTGCTGCTTCGTATCGCTGCGGCTGGCTACGCCAAGCACATTGACTTTTTCGTTGGCCAGTATCGTGGTGATATCGCGCAACAGCCCGCTGCGATCGTTGGCCGTCACGCGCACCACCAGTGAATAGCCAGCGGAGTAACTTTCGCCCCACACCGCGTCGACAATGCGTTCCGGCGCATGCGACTGCAACTCGGTGAGCTGGTCACAGTCGGCGCGATGGATAGAAATACCGCGTCCCTGGGTGATAAATCCGACAATATCATCCCCCGGAATTGGCTGGCAGCAGCGAGCGATGTGATGCATCAGATTCCCCACGCCTTCCACCACCACGCGACCATTATCTTTACTACGGTTTTGCGGCTGGAACGTTTTCTGCTTGAGCTGCTTCAACGCCGCCGCATCCTGCTCGGCCGCGCTCGGCTTATTGAATTTCGATTGCAGGAAATTAATCATCTGATTGAGACGGATATCCCCGCCGCCAATCGCTGCCAGCAACTCTTCCACTTCATTAAAGTTGTAACGTGGCAGCAGATGTTTTTCCGCTTCCTTCAGGCTGATGCCGAGATGCGCCAGTTCGTCGTCGAGGATCTGGCGACCGGCAAGAATGTTTTTGTCGCGATCCTGTTTACGGAACCAGTTATGGATTTTGGCGCGCCCGCGGCTGGTGGTGACATAGCCCAGATTGGGGTTCAGCCAGTCGCGGCTCGGGTTCGGCTGCTTCTGGGTGATGATTTCGATCTGATCGCCCATTTGCAGCTGATAGGTAAAGGGAACGATGCGCCCGCCGATTTTTGCCCCGATGCAGCGATGCCCCACGTCGCTGTGAATGTGATAGGCAAAGTCCAGCGGCGTTGAGCCTGCGGGCAGATCCACCACATCGCCTTTCGGCGTAAACACATACACGCGATCGTCAAACACCTGGCTGCGGACCTCATCGAGCATCTCGCCGGAGTCGGCCATCTCTTCCTGCCACGCAATCAGCTTACGCAGCCAGGCGATGCGGTCCTCATAACCGGCGTGACCGCCGCTAACGGTGCCTTCTTTATATTTCCAGTGCGCGGCAACGCCCAGTTCGGCGTCTTCATGCATCTGACGGGTACGAATTTGGATCTCTACCGTTTTGCCGCCAGGGCCGAGCACCACGGTATGAATGGACTGATAGCCGTTCGGTTTCGGGTTCGCCACATAGTCATCGAACTCATCAGGCAGATGACGGAATAACGTATGAACGATACCCAGCGAGGCGTAGCAGTCCTGCAAGCGCTCCGCCACGATGCGCACCGCGCGCACATCAAACAGCTCATCAAACGCGAGGTGTTTTTTCTGCATTTTGCGCCAGATGCTGTAGATATGCTTCGGACGGCCATAAACCTCGGCTTTTACGCCTTCTTCTTTAATCGATTTGCGGATCAGTCCTACGAACTCGTCGATGTAGTGTTCGCGATCGATCCGCCGCTCGTGCAGCAATTTAGCGATGCGTTTATATTCTGCCGGGCGCAGGTAGCGGAAGCAGTAATCCTCCAGCTCCCATTTCAACTGACCAATGCCTAACCGGTTAGCCAGCGGGGCGTAAATATTGGTGCACTCTTTCGCCGCCAGGACGCGTTCGTCTTCCGGCGCGTCTTTGACTTCGCGCAGATGGGCGATACGCTCAGCCAGCTTGATTACCACGCAGCGGAAATCATCCACCATCGCCAGCAGCATGCGGCGCACGTTATCGACCTGTTCGGAAGAGACGGAATCATTGTGGGTGGCTTTAAGCTGGCGGATAGCGTCCATATCGCGCACGCCATGGATCAGGGTGACGATGGATTTGCCGACGCTCTCTTCGAGCACCTCTTCGCTGACCACGTCTGCGTCGGCGATGGGGAATAACAGCGCGGCGCGCAACGTATCGCTATCCATGCTTAACATGGAGAGGATTTCCACCATTTCGACGCCGCGCCACAGCAAAAGCTCCGCTTGCGGATGCCCTTTAGTAAGCTGCTCGCAATACGCCCAAGTTTCGGTTAAGCGTTCACACGACTGCTGGTTATTGATGCCAAGACTCGCGACCCATTTTTCATGGTCAAATTCACCAGCTTTATTGAGATGTGCACTTCTTACCGCAACCATTGTCCTCTCCTTCAGGGACGCGCTGGCCTGCTAACAGACCTTCACTCATGCCGTACAAACAGCACCATAGACTCCAGATGCCCAGTGTGGGGGAACATATCCAACATCGCCAACTGCTGAATGTGGTATCCCGCCCGCAGTAATTCTTCGCTATCCCGCGCAAGCGTTGCCGGATTACAGGAAACATAGACCACGCGACGCGGCATTAATTTCACAACATGCTGCATCACGCCCGGCGCGCCCGCCCTGGCCGGGTCCAGCAATATCTTATCAAATCCCTGCGCTGCCCAGGGCTGACGGGTAACATCTTCTTCCAAATTTTCATGAAAAAAGATGACATTTTTCAGGCCATTACTCTCTGCGTTCCGTTGGGCCTTGGCAACCAGCGCCGGTACGCCTTCCACACCCACCACGCTTTGGGCGCGGCGGGCAAGCGGCAGCGTAAAATTGCCCATTCCGCAAAACAGATCCAGTACCCGGTCAGTCGGTTGCACATCCAGCCATTCCAGCGCCCGCGCCACCATCTGCTGATTCACCGCATCATTCACCTGAATAAAGTCGCGCGGACTAAAGGTTAAGCGTAGACCGTCAGAATGATAGTAAGGCTCATCGCCGGTGATGTGTTCCAGCGCATCACTCTGCGGCGCTAAAAAGAGCGCAACGTCATGCTGATGCGAGAACTGTTCCAGTTTCTGTTTATCGTTCGCCGATAACGGCTCCGTATGACGCAACACCATCAGCGGGCCGTTATCCGCCAGCACCAGTTCCACATGTCCCAGTCGCCGAACACCCTGTAAGCCATTCAGGCAGATCCGAAGCTCCGGCAGCAACGCCTCAAGCCGGGGCACCATAACCGGGCATTGCCGGATATCCACCAGGTCGCTGGATGCCGCTTTACGAAATCCCATCTCTAAGGTTTGCGCACGTGACAAATAATTCAAGCTTAACCGCGCACGGCGGCGATAGCCCCACTCCGGGCTGGCGATAATATTGTCAACGGGATGGTTCATCAGCCGCGCCAGGGACTGCGCTTTACTGCTTTGCTGGAGCGCAACGCTGGCATGTTGCTGCTGGCAGCCGCCGCATACGCCAAAATGCGGGCAGCGCGGCGTGACACGGGCCGGGCTGTCGGTGAGCCGTTTTTTTACCGTGGCATGTCCAAAATTGCGTTTGTCCTGAGTAAGCGTGACTTCTGCACACTCGCCGGGCAGTAGGCCGCTGATAAACAATGCTTTCCCATCGTGCCGCGCCACGCCCTGGCCAAAGGGGTCAAGGTCGTTTACCGTTACGGTTATGATCTGACGCGTCGTCACGCGTCGCTTTGCAGAGTAGAATTGCGCCATTGCCTACACGTATTCATTAAACTAAGTGACGCTGATTGTCCCATAACGGAAGCCCATGACCAACTACAGCCTGCGGGCACGCATGATGATTCTGATCCTGGCGCCAACCGTGCTTATCGGGTTGCTGCTGAGTATTTTCTTTGTCGTCCACCGCTATCACGATTTACAACGCCAGTTGGAAGACGCTGGAGCCAGCATTATTGAGCCGCTGGCGGTATCCAGCGAATATGGCATTAACCAGAATAACCGCGAATCCACCCGCCAGCTCATCAGCGTTTTGCACCGCCGCCATTCGGATATCGTGCGGGCTATCTCGGTATACGATCGGAATAATAACCTGTTCGTGACCTCAAACGCCCATGCGAAAAGCGAGATTCTCCAGCTTCCGCCAGGCAGCGCGCTACCGAAAGAACTGACCGCTCACCGTCAGGGCACGATGTTGATTATGCGCACGCCCATCATCTCAGAAAGCTATTCGTCAGATGAGTCAGCCTCAACGGACGCTAAGCCCGATGGGAATATGCTGGGCTACGTGGCGCTGGAGATGGATCTCAGTTCGGTACGCCTGCAACAATATAAAGAGATGTTCGTCTCGGTATTAATGCTGCTGCTTTGCATATTGTGCGCGATGATTTTTGCCTGGCGGTTGATGCGTGACGTGACCAGCCCGATCCGCAATATGGTGAATACCGTTGACCGTATCCGGCGCGGGCAACTGGACAGCCGCGTGGAAGGTTTCATGCTGGGCGAGCTGGATATGTTGAAAAACGGCATTAACTCGATGGCGATGTCGCTGGCGGCTTATCACGAAGAGATGCAGCACAACGTCGATCAGGCGACGTCCGATCTGCGGGAGACGCTGGAGCAGATGGAAATCCAGAACGTCGAACTGGATTTAGCCAAAAAACGCGCCCAGGAAGCCGCACGTATCAAATCGGAATTCCTGGCTAATATGTCCCATGAATTGCGTACCCCGCTCAATGGCGTCATCGGCTTTACCCGTCTGACGCTGAAAACAGACCTCAATCCTACCCAGCGCGATCACCTTAATACGATTGAACGTTCGGCCAATAATCTGCTGGCCATTATTAATGATGTGCTGGATTTCTCGAAGCTGGAGGCGGGCAAACTCATCCTTGAAAGCATCCCGTTCCTGCTTCGCAACACCCTGGATGAGGTGATGACGCTGCTGGCCCATTCGGCGCACGATAAAGGCCTTGAGCTCACCATCAATATTAAAAACGATGTGCCGGATAATGTGATTGGCGATCCGCTGCGCCTGCAACAGGTGCTCACCAATCTGGTGGGAAATGCCATTAAATTTACCGAAAGCGGCAATATCGATATTTTTGTCGAGAAGCGGGCTATCAGCCACAGCAAAGTGCAGATTGAAGTGCAAATCCGCGACACCGGCATCGGTATTCCTGAACGCGATCAGTCGCGATTGTTCCAGGCATTCCGTCAGGCGGATGCGAGTATTTCCCGCCGCCATGGGGGGACCGGGCTGGGTCTGGTCATCACCCAGCGGCTGGTAAACGAAATGGGCGGAGAAATATCTTTTCATAGCCAGCCAAACCGCGGCTCGACCTTCTGGTTCCATATCAATCTGGATTTGAACCAGAACGTCGTGGTTGATCGCCAGACCACTGAAAATCTTGCCGGACGGCGTATCGCCTATATCGAGCCTAATCCCAGCGCCGCGCAAAGCACCCTGGGTATCTTAGCCACCACGCCGCTGACCGTCATATACAGCCCGACGTTTGCCGGCCTGACGGACGATCACTACGACATTCTGCTTTACGCCACATCGGTGACCCAACGCGAGCCGCTGACCATGCAGCACGAACTGCTGGCTAAAGCCGCGACGATGACGGATTGCCTGTTGCTGGCCCTTCCCTGCCATGCCCAGGTGGATGCCGAGGCGTTGAAAAAAGAGGGCGCGGCAGGCTGTTTACTGAAACCCATTACCGAAACGCGGCTTATTCCGCTGTTGCTGGAACACTGCCCCAATGGTCAGCCCGCGCTTCGCCCGGTTGATGAGCAGGGCAAATTGCCCATGACGGTCATGGCCGTGGATGACAACCCGGCAAACCTGAAGCTCATCGCCGCGTTGCTGGAGGATCATGTTCAGCACATTGAGCTGTGCGACAGCGGGCTTCAGGCGCTTGAGCGGGCCAAAGCACAACCGCTGGATCTGATCCTGATGGATATCCAGATGCCGGAAATGGACGGCATCCGCGCCTGTGAACTGATTCGCCAGTTGCCCCATCACCAGCATACGCCGGTGATTGCGGTCACCGCCCACGCCATGGCCGGACAAAAAGAGAAGCTGCTGGCGGCAGGCATGAATGACTATCTCGCGAAGCCGATTGAAGAAGAGAAACTGCGCGCCCTGCTGCTGCGTTATCAGCCCGGCCAGGTGGTTGCCAGCCAGCCCGCGCCAGCGATAGCAAATGTTGATCCGCAACCCGATGTCACCCTCGACTGGCAACTGGCGTTGCGCCAGGCGGCCAATAAACCCGAGCTGGCCAGAGAGTTGCTGCATATGCTGCTGGAATTCCTGCCAGAGGTGCGTAACACCCTTGAAGAGCAACTGGTGGGTGAAAAACCAGAAGGTCTGGTGGAGATCATTCATAAACTCCACGGCAGTACAGGCTATAGCGGCGTTCCTCGCCTAAAGAAACTGTGTCATTTGATTGAACAGCAGTTACGCAGCGGGACGCCTGCGACGGAACTGGAGCCGGAAATGCTGGAACTGCTTGATGAAATGGATAACGTGGCGCGGGAAGCGCGGAAAATCTTAGGGTGATCCTCTCCCGTATCAGGAGAGGAGACGTTCAGGGTTTTGCCCGAGCCAGCTTCATGACAGCAGCAATATTGCGGGCGTTCATTCGCAGATTGTCGGCGGCGTTCTCCAGCGCTTCATCCAGCGTGCAAATGCGCGGGATCACGCTGAATATCGCGTCCAGCCCGTGGTCATAGACGACCCCGACATCTTTCGTCAGGCTACCTGCAATGCCAATCACCGGAATGTCATAGCGTTTCGCCACGCGAGCCACGCCAATCGGCACCTTTCCATGGATGGTCTGGCTGTCGATACGCCCTTCGCCGGTGATCACCAAATCCGCATGACGCACGGCGGCATCAAGCGATAGTGCTTCTGTCACGATCTCTACGCCCTGGCGCAGCTCCGCGCCGCAGAAGGCGTACAGCGCCACGCCCATTCCCCCCGCCGCGCCACCGCCTTTCAGGGTTAATACGGACTTATCGAGATCGCGCTCAATAATTTTGCCGTAATGGGTCAATGCCTCATCAAGCTGGCGGACCATGTCAGGCGTTGCCCCTTTTTGCGGGCCGAATACCGCCGTTGCGCCCTCTTCGCCCGTAAGCGGGTTGGTGACATCGCAAGCCACTTCTATGCGGCATTCCGCAAGACGCGGGTCCAGCCGCCGGGTGTCGATGCGCTCAAGCTGACTCAGCGCTTCGCCGCCACCCGCGATTTGCTCGCCCTGTGCATCCAGCAAGCCTGCGCCCAGCGCCTGCACCATGCCTGCCCCACCGTCGTTGGTGGCGCTGCCGCCGAGGCCGATTATGATATGCCGCACGCCTGCATCCAGCGCGTGACGGATTAATTCGCCGGTTCCCCAACTGGTGGTGATACGCGGGTCGCGGCGCGCCGTCGGTACAGACTCCAGACCACTCGCCGCCGCCATTTCAATAAACGCCTGTTTTTCATCGCCGGATAATCCGTAAAACGCCTCAACGGGCTCGCCCAACGGTCCGGTGACGCTGAGCGTCACGATTCGTCCCTGAGTCGCGGCCACCATCGCCTCGACCGTTCCCTCGCCGCCATCGGCCATGGGAATTTTTACCACTTCCGCATCGGGAAAAATCTGCCGGAAGCCGTCCTCAATGGCGGTCGCAACCTCCAGCGCAGACAGACTCTCTTTCCATGAATCAGGAGCGATAACAATTTTCATAGCTGTTCCTTTCGCGCGGTGTTATCTCGCCTCTTTTAATAAAGCATAAGCGACGTCAACGGCAGCCGCCTGCCGTTAAAAAAAACGGTGCCCGAAGGCACCGATACGATTAACGCACCATACAGGGGCGCTTGTTATCGAATTTCCAGTCAGGAATAAGATACTGCATACCCATGGCGTCATCGCGTGCGCCAAGTCCATGTTTTTGATAAAGCGCGTTGGCTTTCATTACCTGGTCCATATCCAGCTCGACACCCAGACCCGGTGTGGTCGGTACCTGCACCATGCCGCCTTTGATTTCGAACGGCGCTTTGGTCAGGCGCTGGTTGCCTTCCTGCCAAATCCAGTGGGTGTCGATCGCGGTGATATTGCCCGGCGCAGCGGCCGCCACATGGGTGAACATAGCCAGCGAAATATCAAAATGGTTGTTGGAATGCGAGCCCCAGGTCAGACCGAAATCATGGCACATCTGCGCCACGCGTACTGAGCCCTGCATGGTCCAGAAGTGCGGGTCCGCCAGCGGGATGTCGACAGATTGTAGTGACAGGGTATGCCCCATCTGGCGCCAGTCAGTGGCAATCATATTGGTCGCCGTCGGCAAGCCCGTCGCACGGCGGAATTCGGCCATGACTTCACGACCGGAATAACCCTGCTCGGCGCCGCACGGATCTTCTGCGTAGGCCAGCGAACCTTTCAGGTATTTACCGATTTTAATGGCTTCGTTCAACGACCAGGCACCGTTCGGGTCCAGCGTGACGCGGGCCTGCGGGAAGCGTTTCGCCAGGGCGATGATGGATTCAGCTTCCTCTTCGCCAGCCAGTACGCCGCCTTTCAGTTTGAAATCGTTAAAGCCGTATTTTTCATATGCCGCTTCCGCCAGGCGTACCACCGCCTGCGGGGTCATCGCTTCGTCATGACGCAGGCGATACCAGTCACATTGTTCATCCGGCTGGCTTTGATACGGCAGCGGTGTGCGCTTGCGGTCGCCAATGAAGAACAGATAGCCGAGCATTTCCACTTCGCTGCGCTGTTGGCCATCGCCCAACAGTGAAGCCACGTTAACGCCCAGGTGCTGGCCCAGCAAATCCAGCAATGCCGATTCGATACCGGTCACCACGTGGATCGTGGTACGCAGATCGAAGGTTTGCAGACCACGGCCAGCCGCGTCACGGTCGGCGAACGTGGCACGCACCGTATTGAGGATATTTTTATATTCTCCGAGCGTTTTACCTACCACCAGCGCTGCCGCATCTTCCAGGGTCTGGCGAATTTTTTCGCCACCGGGGATTTCGCCCACGCCGGTATGGCCAGAGTTGTCTTTGATGATGACGATATTACGCGTGAAGAACGGGGCATGGGCGCCGCTCAGGTTCATCAGCATACTATCGTGACCCGCCACCGGGATAACGTTCATTTCGGTGACCACAGGAGTGGACTGGTAAGTCGTCATTATGTAAACCCTTTATCTAAGCTTTCAGGAACGTCCGAATACCGGGCGTTTGCGGTCAAATGTCCAACCAGGAATCAGATACTGCATCGGACCGGCATCGTTACGCGCGCCGCCGGGCAATTTTTTATACGCTTCATGGGCCTTATGGATCTGATCCCAGTCGATCTCCACTCCCAGACCTGGCGCATCCGGCACGGCGATTTTGCCGTCTTTAATTTGCAGCGGATCGCGGGTGAGGCGTGATTCGCCTTCCTGCCAGATCCAGTGTGTATCAATGGCGGTAGGGTTGCCCGGTGCCGCGGCGCCGACATGGGTAAACATCGCCAGCGAAATATCGAAATGGTTGTTGGAGTGGCAACCCCAGGTCAGGCCCCAGTCGTCGCACATTTGCGCCACGCGTACCGCACCGCTCAGGGTCCAGAAGTGCGGGTCCGCCAGCGGGATGTCCACTGCATTCAGCATCACCGCATGGCCCATTTCACGCCAGTTGGTGGCGATCATGTTAGTGGCGACCGGCAGGCCTGTCGCACGGCGGAATTCCGCCATCACTTCACGGCCGGAATATCCCTGTTCCGCCCCGCACGGATCTTCCGCATAGGTCAGCACGTCGTTCAGCCCTTTGCACAGCGCGATGGCTTCGTCCAGCAGCCATGCGCCGTTCGGATCCACCGTAATGCGCGCATCCGGAAAGCGTTTTTTCAGGGCGCGTGCGGTGTCGATCTCTTTTTCGCCGGGCAATACGCCGCCTTTGAGTTTGAAATCTTTAAAGCCATAGCGATCCTGTGCCGCCTCTGCCAGACGCACCACCGACTCGCTGTCCATCGCTTCCTGATGACGCAGGTGATACCAGGGATGCTTACCCTGCTCGCCCGCCTGATACGGCAGATCGGTTTTCGTGCGATCGCCGATATAGAACAGATAGCCCAGCACGGTAACCGCGTCGCGCTGTTTACCCGGCCCAAGCAGTTCGCACACCGGCACGTTCAGCGCTTTGCCCAGCAGATCCAGCAGCGCCGCTTCCAGTGCCGCCACGGCGTTCACTTTCAGTTCAAACGTCCAGGCACCCTTGCCGAAGGTATCGAAATCCGCCGCCTGGTTGCCTTTGTGGACCTGTTGCACCACGCGGTTTAACCGCGCCACTTCCTTGCCAACCACGGTGGGAATCGCATCCACCAGCGTTTGATAAATAACTTCGCCGCCGGGCGCTTCCCCAACGCCGGTATTGCCGGCGTTGTCCGTGAGCACCACGATATTACGGGTAAACCAGGCGTTATGTGCGCCGCCGATATTCATCAGCATGCTGTCCTGACCGGCGACGGGTATCACCTTCATCTCAGTGATAACGGGGCTTGATTGCGTGGTCATGTGCGACTCCCGGTAACAGGTTTGAGTTCGATACGTTTGATATCACCAACGATCACCAGATAACTCAGTACGGCGATAAAGGCGTGAACACCGACGTAAATCAACGCGCCGTTGAACGAGCCAGAAACCCCAACGATATAACCGATAGCGATAGGCGTCACGATACCGGAGATGTTACCGAACATATTGAACAGACCGCCGCTCAGGCCGCTGATCTCTTTCGGCGCGGTATCTGCCATCACCGCCCAACCCAGCGCGCCGATGCCTTTACCGAAGAACGCCATGGCCATAAAGCCGATAATCATCCATTCCACATCCACGTAGTTACAGAACACCATGGTCATGGAGAGCAGCATACCGAGCACGATAGGCGTTTTACGGGCAATATTCAGCGAACCGGTACGGCGCATCAGCCAGTCGGAAATAATGCCGCCCAACACCCCGCCCGCGAAACCGCAGATAGCCGGGATAGACGCCACAAAGCCCGCTTTAAGGATCGACATACCGCGCGCCTGGACCAGGTACACCGGGAACCAGGTAATGAAGAAGTACGTCAGGGCGTTGATGCAGTACTGACCAATATACACGCCAATCATCATGCGGGACGCCAGCAGTTGCTTAATCTGGCCCCATTTCTGGCTGAACGGCACACTCTGCTTGTTGTTTTTCTGATCCATATTGACCAGTGCGCCGCCGGCTTCGATGTAATCAAGCTCGGCCTGGTTGACGCCCGGATGTTTGTTCGGTTCGTGGATCATTTTCAGCCACAGGAAGCTGACGAAAATACCCAGACCGCCCATGAAGAAGAACACATGCGACCAACCTACCGCGTGGGTCAGCCAGCCCATGATCGGGGCGAAGATAACCGTTGCGAAATACTGTGCGGAGTTAAATATCGCAACCGCCGTGCCCCTTTCCTGCGCCGGGAACCAGGCCGCAACGATTCGGCTGTTGCCGGGGAAAGAAGGTGCTTCAGCGAGGCCCACCAGGAAGCGCAGAGTGAACAGCGCAACAATGATGCCGAAGCCGCTAAAAATATCGACGAAGCCTTGCAGCAGGGTAAACATGGACCAAATAAAGATGGACCAGAAATAGACGCGTTTTGAACCAAAACGGTCGAGCAGCCAACCGCCCGGGATCTGGCCGATGACGTATGCCCACGAAAACGCAGAGAAAACGTAACCCATGCCCACCGGATCCAGCCCGATATCTTTGGCCATTTCTGAACCAGCGATCGAGAGCGTGGCGCGGTCGCCATAGTTAAATGATGTGACGATAAACAGCATCACCACTATCCAATAACGAGCATTGGTGCGCTTTTGCACTGCACTCGCCGTCTGGCTAATCGTATTCATTGTTGCACTCCTGAATCATAGCGTTTTGCTACATTCATTCTGAACAGCACAACCTGGAGGGTAATCAGAATGAGTATTTGTTGTAAGTCGCAGTATTGTCGTCCCAGAGTCGTTACCGCCCTGATTTCTGCGTTTTAAGAACTGGCGAAAAAAGTATATGAAGGGGAGTAAAAGAGCTCACCGTGCAGGGCCACAACATTACAGGGCTTTCCAGGAAGGGTTTATGGCATCCGCACAACGTAGTGGGCGATGCCTCACGGAAATGAAACAGGAGCCAGATGAAACGCTATTTCAAATGATATCAACAGCAGGAATGTGAAGCGTATCGCTTGACGCAGAGGTCTGGCGGGATCACAAAAAATGGCGGAAGGGTAGAAAGGATTTCTTTTTCAGTATGTTAAGTAAGAGTTAATCACTACGGGTTAAATGCGTATCGGGAAAAATGCCCCCGGATGAGGGCAATGATTTATTTAAGCTGTGCGCCCCATGCTTCAACCCACGGGTTGGAAACCGTTTCTGGTTCCGGGTCTTCACTCGCGTCTATCATCAGCACATCGCCGACGCGTTGTGCATGTTGTTCCGCAAGCAGCGCATCAAATCGCTTACCGGCGCCGCAAAAATTCTGGTACGTGCTGTCGCCCAGGGCAATCACGCCGTATCGCAATCCAGGTTGATAGCCAAGCTGGTCTTTGATGGTCTGGAATAACGGGGCAATGCTCTCGGGGAAATCTCCCTGTCCGGTGGTAGAGGTGACGACCAGCACATGATCGTGCTCATATTGCCGCCAGTCGTTGAGTTCCGGATCCTCATAAACGGTAGCGCTATGGCCCTGGCCGCGTAAGATGGCTTCTGCCTCCTCGGCGACCAGGAGTGAGTTGCCATACATGGTGCCGACAAAAATCCCTATCTTTGCCATTGCTGTGACTCCTTACGATTGTTCCTGATGAACATCATCCTGGCCGCTGAGTGCAGGAAACTCAACCCTTTCAATATCAGGGAGAATCCCGCACCAGCCGAAATGTGATAACGCCGACATCCAGACCTTATCCAGCGGCGCGGTGAGGGTTAGCGGCGCGCCCGTTACCGGATGATTAAGCGTTAGCGAGCTGGCATGCAACATCAAGCGATCGCAGCCGAAATGCTCTGCCGCCGCACGATTCTGGCGTAAATCTCCGTGTTTGCTGTCGCCGATAATGGGATGACGCAGATGCGCCAGGTGACGGCGCAACTGATGCTTACGCCCGGTTTGCGGCAATAACGAAACCAGGCTGTAACGCGCGGTGGGATAGCGTCCGACGGCGACCGGCATTTCCACGGTGGCGATGCCACGATAATGGGTAACCGCAGGCTGCGGGCCTTTATCAGCGCGGGCATACTTATCGCCGATTTTATCAAGCTCTTCCGTCAGCGGATAATCCAGTACCGCCTCATCCTGCAACCAGCCCCGGGTGATGGCATGATACTGTTTCTGGATTTGGTGATGTTCAAACTGCTGCGCCAGTAAGCGCCCCACTTCGCTGGAGAGCCCCATCAGCAATACGCCAGACGTCGGGCGATCAAGGCGGTGGGCAGTAAAAACATGCTGACCAATCTGATCGCGCACGGTTTGCATCACAACCACTTTTTCATCGCGGTCAAGCCAACTGCGGTGAACCAGCCAGCCCGACGGTTTATTTACCGCCACCAGCCACGCATCCTGATACAGGATCTCAAGACTCACGCTTTTACCTCACTGAACCAGGCATCCATTTCCTGGAGCAGGGCAATAATGTCTTCACGCGCCGGATGACCCGGATGCAGCGCCACTTCATAGTACGGCGCAATCGAAAAAGCCTGCGGCAACGGGCTGTCGCTGTCGAGCAGCGCGTGCATTCGGGGAATGAAAATCCACTGCAGCCACTCATAAGGCGCAAGGGTGTCCAGGCAAAAAGGCTGATCGCTGGCAAACGCGGCGGCATCAGGCGGATTGCCCTGCCACTGCTGGTGGTTGCGCAGCGTTGTTTCGATAAGGAGAAGTTGCTGACGCACAGCATTCGCTCTGTTCATGATTGACCTCGATTCCGGCAAACAGGCGCGCAGCATAGCATTTCATGACGGGAATAAAAAAAGGGAGCACTGTAAAAACAGTGCTCCCGGTTCGTTTCGCAGCAGTCCGGCTACTTTTGTTGCTCCCTGCTCATCCTTGACAACTTTTCCTGTGAGCTCAAGAGCTCAACGTCCTTATTTATGCATCCTGCACGCCATCATCATGACAGCTTATTTGCACCTTCCTGGCGCTGAATCCCTGATCGTCCTGATCCACCGAACATCCCGACCGGCTCTCGTTCTCCCTCCTGGAGGTGTCCTTTAACGCGCCCTTGCGTTATCCTTGCTTCGTCCTGAAGCCTTCCCTGAAGCACCATCCTGGTGTGTTCCCTGGCTGAAGCAACATCTTCCTGATGTAAACTTCATATCGTGACGTCCTGTCAACGGATATAGAATCCTCTATTACGACTCGTCTTACAAGGGAACCCCGATCACAGATTGCAGTTAAGTTTCATTCGAAAGTGCCGAAAAAGTTATTAATTCATTGAATTTTAATAATATTCAATTTTAGCCCAGGTAAACACGCCCAGACGTTAGCGGCAATGTCTTACAAACTTGTAAGAGATATCTCACAAAGCAATTAGCAAAAAATGCTTACACCTGCGGCTCAAGGCCAGAAAGGAAGGCGCTAAGCGAAGGCGCAATCACGGTGCGCTGACGGGTGCCCAGTTTTTCTACCGTGACTTCGCCGCTTAAATTGCACAGCGAAACCACCTCCATTTCATCTTCGCGCGTGGCGATAAAAAGCGTCGGTGAAAGCTTCAGGCGCTTTTGGGTAACAAGATGGCCAATGAGGTTTTCCTGAACGCGACGGAAATCATCTTCGCTCCAGGTTTGCAGCAGCGTCAGCGCGTCGCCGTCAAATCGCGCCGCCATATCGCCCGCATACTGCGTGGTATAAAACGCGTGGATATCTTCCTGCACCACGATGTCCATGGCCCGTTCCACCGCACTCAGGCTGGCGGCGGGTTCAAAGGGTTGCGGCTGCCAGATAACCCGGTCCTGCAACGTCGAGATAATGCAGGGCGACGGGACGCCATAGAGATCTTCGCTTTGCGGCCATGTACTGTGCGCATCATGCCACGCATCGCAAAATCGGCGGGTAAAGGCTTTCAGGGCTTGCTGCACATCACTTTCCACTGCGTTTCTCTCTCATTGCCAGGTACGATACACTAGGCCAATTATTGTACCTGCTTTATTTTGGTGACACATGACTTCTTATGAAAATCACGCGGCGTTAAGCGGCCTGACGCTGGGTAAATCCACTGCCTACCGGGACATTTACGACGCCAGTCTGTTGCAGCCGGTTCCCCGTAGCCTGAACCGTGACCCGCTGGGGCTCAGGGCCGACGCGCTGCCCTTCCACGGCGCGGACATCTGGACGCTGTATGAGCTTTCCTGGCTGAACAATAATGGGTTGCCGCAGGTCGGCGTGGGGCATGTCAGCATTGATTCCGCCAGCGTCAATCTGGTGGAGTCCAAAAGCTTTAAGCTCTACCTCAACAGTTTTAATCAAACCCGCTTCGCCAGTTGGGATGAGGTGCAACAGACCCTGGCGCAGGATTTAGGCCGCTGCGCGCAAGGCAATGTGGACGTAAAATTGTTTCGCCTGCACGAACTGGAAGGCCAGACGGTAGCGGCGTTTGACGGAACGTGTATTGATAATCAACCCATTACGATTGATAACTATGAGTTCGATGCGGATTATCTGGCGGGCGCTGCCGGCGATCGCGTGGTGGAAGAAACGCTGGTCAGCCATCTGTTGAAGTCAAACTGCCTGATTACCCATCAGCCTGACTGGGGCTCGGTGCAAATTCGTTATAACGGCCCGCAAATCGACCGGGAAAAGCTGCTGCGCTATCTGGTTTCTTTCCGCCATCATAATGAATTCCACGAACAGTGCGTGGAGCGAATTTTTAACGACATTATGCGTTTTTGCCAGCCGACATCCCTCAGCGTTTACGCGCGCTACACCCGTCGCGGCGGGCTGGATATCAATCCATGGCGCAGTAATACCGATTTTACGCCAGCCACGGGGCGTCTGGTGCGCCAATAACTGGAATATGTCTCGCATTTGACACACCATTTTACGTTAGCGGGTTGTTAAACCTGAGCAGGCAGGGCTATTGTAATCACAGGGATCGGCGCGTGGTGCCCGTAAGGAGTTCACTTGATTACACATATTAGCCCGCTTGGCTCAATGGATATGTTGTCGCAGCTGGAAGTCGATATGCTTAAACGCACGGCCAGCAGCGATATTTATCAACTCTTCCGCAATTGTTCTTTGGCAGTACTGAATTCCGGTAGTCAGACCGACAACAGTAAAGAACTGCTTTCTCGATTTGAAAATTTTGACATCAACGTATTACGTCGCGAACGCGGCGTTAAGCTTGAACTCATCAATCCGCCCGATGAGGCCTTCGTCGATGGTCGCATCATTCGCTCTTTGCAGGCGAACCTGTTTGCCGTGCTGCGCGATATTTTGTTCGTAAATGGGCAGATAACCAGCGCGGGTCGGTTGCAGCATCTCGATCTGGAAGACTCTACCCATATCACTAACCTGGTCTTCTCTATCCTGCGTAACGCCCGTGCGCTGCACGTCGGCGAAGCGCCGAATATGGTGGTGTGCTGGGGTGGGCACTCCATTAATGAAACCGAATACCTCTATGCCCGTCGCGTAGGGACGCAACTCGGTTTACGTGAACTCAATATTTGCACTGGCTGCGGACCGGGCGCGATGGAAGCGCCCATGAAAGGCGCGGCAGTCGGCCATGCGCAGCAACGTTATAAAGAAGGACGTTTCATCGGCATGACCGAACCGTCGATTATCGCCGCTGAACCGCCTAACCCGCTGGTGAACGAACTCATCATCATGCCGGATATTGAAAAGCGCCTCGAAGCCTTCGTGCGCATCGCTCATGGGATCATTATTTTCCCGGGCGGGGTAGGCACGGCAGAAGAGTTGCTTTACCTGCTGGGGATACTGATGAATCCGCATAACCAGGATCAGGTGCTGCCGCTTATCCTCACCGGGCCGAAACAGAGTGCAGATTATTTCCGCGTGCTGGATGAGTTTATCGTCAGTACGCTTGGGGAACAGGCGCGTCGCTATTATCGCGTGATTATTGACGATGCCCCGGAAGTCGCGCGCCAGATGAAAAAAGCCATGCCGCTGGTTAAAGAGAATCGCCGCGAAACCGGCGATGCATACAGCTTTAACTGGTCGATTCGTATTTCACCGGACCTTCAGGTGCCGTTTGAGCCGACGCACAGCAATATGGCGAACCTCAAACTGTATCCCGATCAGCCGACTGAAATCCTGGCAGCGGATTTACGCCGGGCCTTTTCAGGCATTGTGGCGGGTAACGTTAAAGAGAACGGCATTCGCGCTATTGAGCAATTCGGCCCCTACAAAATTCATGGCGATCGCCGCATGATGAAACAGATGGACGATCTGTTGCAGGGATTTGTTGCCCAACATCGTATGAAGCTACCGGGAAGCGCATATATCCCCTGCTATGAGATATGTACCTAGCATAATCTAAACAACCGGGCGGCCATGGGCCGCCCTTTTTTTTAACATACCCGCTTCGAAGTAAACGTTTGCTTATCCGCCTCAGGCATAAAACATCATCCTAACTAATCAATTTGCCTTCAAAAATTCCGTTTAACCTCAATTTAACAGTCGAAAATCTGATATCCACATCAGGACATATCCTGCTCTGCTCTAAGAATGCTAGTCTTCGCGTCCAATAATCTGGCAAAGAAGCAAAAAATCAGCTCAAAGACCCAAAAAATACCCTTATTAAAAGTAGATTATTGCAATTGAGATCCCGATCACTGATAGATTGACGGCATAAATGTATCTTTCCGCCCGAAAATAGTTACGGGAAAAAATTATAAAAATCCCCTCTTTACCAGTATTTCGTTTTACAGTCAGGCAATTTTGCATTGGATATCTCTAAAAGCCTGATTTTTATGCTTCCTCCAGGAGAAACAGATGGAAACCACCCAAACCAGCACCATTGCGTCAACCGCGACGCGTAGTTCATGGCGCAAAACCGACACCATGTGGATGCTTGGCCTGTACGGCACGGCAATCGGCGCAGGTGTTCTTTTCTTACCTATTAACGCCGGTGTCGGCGGCATGATCCCGCTGATTATCATGGCGATCATTGCCTTCCCAATGACCTTCTTCGCACACCGCGGGCTGACCCGCTTTGTGCTGTCCGGTAAAAACCCAGGCGAAGACATCACTGAAGTGGTTGAAGAGCACTTTGGTATTGGCGCAGGCAAACTGATCACCCTGCTCTACTTCTTCGCGATTTACCCAATCCTGCTGGTTTACAGCGTGGCCATCACCAACACCGTGGACAGCTTTATTACCCACCAGTTGGGTATGACTGCGCCGCCGCGTGCGATCCTTTCCCTGATCCTGATTATCGGCATGATGACCATCGTGCGTTTTGGTGAGCAGATGATCGTGAAAGCGATGAGCGTGCTGGTATTCCCGTTTGTTGCCGCCCTGATGCTGCTTGCGCTTTACCTGATCCCGCAGTGGAACGGTGCCGCGCTGGATACCTTATCTTTCAGCTCCGCAGCAACCACGACCGGCAATGGCCTGTGGATGACCCTGTGGCTGGCAATCCCGGTAATGGTCTTCTCCTTTAACCACTCCCCGATCATCTCCTCCTTCGCCGTGGCGAAGCGTGAAGAGTACGGCGTGGACGCGGAGAAAAAATGTTCACGTATCCTGGCTTTCGCACACATCATGATGGTGCTGACGGTCATGTTCTTCGTATTCAGCTGCGTTCTGAGCCTGTCCCCGGCTGACCTGGCTGAAGCGAAAGCGCAGAACATCTCTATTCTGTCTTACCTGGCTAACCATTTTAACGCGCCGGTCATCGCCTGGATGGCGCCGATCATTGCGATTATCGCCATCACAAAATCCTTCCTCGGCCACTACCTGGGCGCGCGTGAAGGCTTTAACGGTATGGTGATTAAGTCTCTGCGCGGTAAAGGTAAAAGCATCGAAATCAACAAACTGAACCGCATCACTGCGCTGTTCATGCTGGTCACGACCTGGATTGTAGCGACCCTGAACCCGAGCATCCTGGGCATGATTGAAACCCTGGGCGGCCCGATCATCGCGATGATTCTGTTCCTGATGCCGATGTATGCCATTCAGAAAGTCCCGGCTATGCGTAAGTACAGCGGCCACATCAGTAATGTGTTTGTGGTTGTGATGGGCCTGATCGCCATCTCCGCTATCTTCTACTCACTGTTCGGTTAATTGCATCGTCCGCGCCGCTCTTTGAGCGGCGCATGCCCTTACCTCTAACTACGCATTGGATGCATCATGATTAGTGTTTTTGATATTTTCAAAATCGGTATTGGTCCTTCCAGTTCCCACACTGTTGGGCCGATGAAAGCGGGCAAGCAGTTTACGGATGATTTAATCGCACAAGGATTGTTGCGTGATGTTACCCGTGTTGTTGTTGATGTTTACGGTTCACTTTCCCTGACGGGCAAAGGGCACCACACCGATATTGCTATCATTATGGGTCTGGCGGGAAACCTGCCGCATTCTGTTGATATCGATAGCATTCCTGGCTTTATCCAGGACGTTAACACCCATGGACGCCTGCTGCTGGCGAACGGAGAACATGAAGTCGAGTTTCCGGTCGATCAGTGCATGAATTTCCACGCTGATAACCTTTCCCTGCACGAAAACGGGATGCGCATTACCGCGCTTGCCGGTGACAAGGTGGTTTACAGCCAGACGTATTACTCCATCGGCGGCGGCTTTATTGTTGACGAGGACCACTTCGGCGTCACCACCACATCAGCCGTAGAAGTCCCTTATCCGTATAAAAACGCGGCGGATTTACAGCGCCACTGTCGTGAAACCGGCCTGTCCCTTTCCGGCCTGATGATGAAAAACGAACTCGCGTTGCGTAGCAAAGAAGAGCTCGAAACCCATCTGGCGCAGGTATGGGAAGTGATGCGCGGCGGTATTGAACGCGGCATCACCACCGAAGGCGTATTGCCGGGCAAACTGCGCGTACCGCGCCGTGCCGCTGCGCTGCGCCGTATGCTGGTCAGCAGTGACAAAACCACGCAGGACCCAATGGCGGTGGTGGACTGGATCAACATGTTCGCACTGGCGGTCAATGAAGAAAACGCCGCAGGTGGACGCGTGGTTACCGCACCGACTAACGGCGCATGTGGCATTGTTCCTGCGGTGCTGGCCTATTACGACAAGTTTATCCGTGAAGTGAATGCCAATTCACTGGCGCGCTACCTGCTGGTCGCCAGCGCCATTGGCTCGCTGTATAAAATGAACGCATCCATCTCCGGCGCTGAAGTGGGCTGCCAGGGCGAAGTGGGCGTTGCCTGCTCAATGGCGGCCGCGGGCCTGGCGGAACTGCTGGGTGCAAGCCCGATGCAGGTCTGCATCGCAGCGGAGATCGGCATGGAGCATAACCTCGGCCTGACCTGCGATCCGGTTGCCGGGCAAGTTCAGGTGCCGTGCATCGAGCGTAACGCCATTGCCGCCGTCAAAGCGGTAAACGCCGCACGTATGGCGCTGCGCCGCACCAGCGAGCCGCGGGTTTGCCTCGATAAAGTCATAGAAACCATGTATGAAACAGGTAAAGACATGAACGCCAAGTACCGTGAAACGTCACGCGGTGGCCTGGCGATGAAAGTCGTCACCTGCGATTAATCCCCTTCTCCGCCTTCCCTCGTGAAGGCGGAGTTGTTTTTGCGGCATATCTTCCTGATTTCCCCTCGTTTGTGGTTCACGCTACTGAGAAATGGTAGGGTAGCCCCACATTGAAACGGAGGTGGACCCCATGGCTGTTCTGTTAATCGTTGACGCACTCAACCTGATTCGTCGCATCCATGCCGTGCAGGGATCGCCCTGCGCCGATACCTGCGTCCACGCATTGCAGCAACTGATCGTTCACAGTAACCCGACCCATGCCGTCGCCGTCTTTGATGATGAGGCGCGCTCAACCGGCTGGCGGCATCAGTTATTTCCTGATTACAAAGCCGGACGCGCGCCGATGCCGGATGATTTACACGCAGAAATGCCCGCCTTACGCCGCGCTTTTATTGACCATGGCGTGGCATGCTGGCATTCGCCAGGCAATGAAGCCGACGATCTTGCCGCCACGCTGGCAGTGAAAGTCGCCAGCGCCGGGCATCAGGCGATGATTGTGTCTACGGACAAAGGCTATTGCCAGTTGCTGTCGCCCGCGATCCAAATTCGTGACTACTTCCAGAAACGCTGGCTGGATGCGCCGTTTATTGAAAAGGAGTTTGGCGTCGCGCCGCAGGCCTTACCCGATTACTGGGGACTGGCTGGGATCAGCAGCTCGAAAATTTCCGGCGTGGCGGGCATCGGCCCGAAAAGCGCGACTCAACTGATCGGCGAATTTGGTTCGCTGGAAAATCTGTATGCGAATGTTGAACAGGTACCGGAGAAGTGGCGTAAAAAGCTCGAAGCGCATCGCGATGACGCGTTTCTCAGCCGCACGATTGCGACCCTGAAAACCGATTTACAGCTGGACGGTAACCTCCAGCAGCTCAGATTGACGCGCCGCTAAGCGCACAAAAAAGGGCGCCAGGCGCCCTTCAGGAAAAGCTTAACGTTCGTCGCGGCGGCCGCCCACCGCCGCCCACATGCGGCGTACGTGAACGGTCACTTCTTCACGGTCATGGTATAGCTGACGCGCCTGGATCTGCGCACTGACGTTATTGGCATCCAGTTGCTCCTGGATGAAAGCGATATTCTGTGACACCTCTTCATAGCGCTTTTTCATCGGCAGCTTGAGGTTAAAAATCGCCTCGCGACACCAGCCGTTAACCAGCCACTGCGCCATCAGCGCCGCCACTTTGGCGGGTTTCTCTACCATATCGCACACCAGCCAGGAGATATTATTGCGGGTCGGGCGATAGCGGAACCCGTCTTCACGCAGCCACGTAACCTGCCCGGTGTCCATGAGGCTTTGCGCCATCGGACCGTTATCCACCGAAGCCACCCACATGTTGCGTTTCACCAGCTGATAGGTCCACCCGCCGGGGCACGCGCCCAGGTCAACGGCGTACATACCATTTGCCAAACGCTCGTCCCACTCATCGGCCGGAATAAACACGTGGAATGCCTCTTCCAGTTTGAGCGTCGAGCGGCTGGGCGCATCGGCCGGGAATTTCAGGCGCGGAATGCCCATATAGAACGGCGAATTGTTATGGGAGTAGGAATAACCGGTGTAGCAGCAGCCGGGCGCGATAAAGAAGACGTGTACAACCGGGCGCTTCGGCGTTTCGAACTTCGCCAACACCCCCGCTTCGCGTAGCGCAGCGCGCAGCGGTACGGTAAATTTGCGGCAGAACTTCATTAGCTCTTTGCTTTCATTGGTGTCAGCCACTTCGACACGCAAATCCCCGCCTTTTTCCACCACACCCTGCAACATCCCCACGATGGGCGTAATGCGATCTTCCGGCGGCAGATTTTGTAACAGCTCGCCGCCGACAAACATCTGGCGAGCAAAAATCAGTGAGCTGAACGGGAGTTCGCGCGCCAGCTTATCGGCCTCTTCCGGCTGATAGCACTCAAAAATGACATAGCCGGATTGCTCTTTTACGCGCGCAAAACCGTAAACGTTCAGGAGAGCCGCTTTATCGGTAATCTCCGCCGCACACTCTTTTTCAAAACCCTGGCGGCAATACAAAATTACCTTATTCATGCCCACTGCCTTTTCGTTTCAGGCGCAATGCGCCGATTAACATCAATACCCAACCGGCAAGGAAGCTAACGCCACCCACCGGCGTCACAAACGCCCATAAACGTAAATGGGATAACGCCAGGCAGTAGAGGCTGCCGCTAAACAGCACGGTGCCTAACGCCATAAACACGCTGCTCCAGTAAAACCAAATACTGATTCGGCGCTGCATCGCCACCGCCAGCCCCAGAATAGCCAGAGTATGAAACGCCTGGTATTCCAGACCGGTATGAAGCCAGCCCATTTCCATCGGCCCCATGGTTTTACTTAATACGTGTGCGCCAAATGCGCCCAGCGCAACAAAAATAAAGCCGCTAACGGCAGAAAATATCAGCATAAATCGGCTGGTCATGGTGTAGCCCTAAAGTCATCCGTACGCGTGGTACGCGAAAAAGTGGTCATTGCTCATAGCGAAAGCGAAATTTTTCCTGCTCGCTGGCCGCTTTCGACAGGATCCATTGTCGGAAGGCCGCTATTTTACCCAGTTCTGCCTGACTGTCATGGCAAACCAGATAAAACGCGTTCTTACTGACCAGCACATCATTAAACGGGCAAACCAGACGCCCGGCTTCGATTTCCGTTTGAGCCATCACATTATTGGCCAGCGCAATGCCCTGACCGTGGATAGCCGCCTGCAGCACCATCGCGCTGTGGCTGAATATCGGTCCCTGTTGCACGTTAATGTGGGTAAGACCCAACTGGCGGGTATAAGTTTGCCAGTCGCGGCGAGAGGCGTCGTGCAATAAGGTGTGCCGCGCTAAATCTTCAGGCACTTTCAGCGGCTTTTCACCGGTTAACAACATCGGTGAACATACCGGAAGCAAATATTCGGCGTAAAGCTTCTCTACCCGCAATCCCGGCCAGTTGCCGCGGCCATAAAAAATTGCCACGTCAACGTCATCGGCCAGCTTATCTTCCTGGCGGTCTACCGCCTGAATACGCACATCGATGCCCGGATAAGCCATATTAAAGCTGGAAAGCCTGGGCACCAGCCAGTGAATGGCGAAACTGGGCAATAAGCTGACGGTTAACGCGCCTTTGGCGCTCCGCGCCTGGAGTTTACGGGTTGCCTCCGTAAGCTGCGAGAAAATTTCTTTGATGTCCAGGAAATAGCTCTGTCCTTCTTCCGTGAGCAATAACGAGCGATTGCGTCGGCGAAATAGTTTTAATCCGAGGAAGTCTTCCAGGGACTTGATCTGATGGCTTACGGCTGCCTGTGTAACAAACAGCTCTTCAGCCGCCTTGGTGAAGCTTAAATGGCGCGCTGCAGCATCAAACACGCGTAATGCGTTAAGAGGGGGTAATCGCTTTGACATGGTCACCGGACTTATATGTTAATGCTCAATAACAAACAGGAAACAAGAGTTAACCTATTAGTTTTTTTTATCTGAGCCATTATAAATTGTCCGTTGAGGTTGCACCAGCAAATACCTATCATTGCGGCACTTCCTGAGCCGGAACGAAAAGTTGTTAGGATGGTCGTTGTGAACGGGCGTTCTGAGGGCTTTTGGCTTACGGTTGTGATGTTGTGTTGTTGTGTTTGCAATTGGTCTGCATTTCAGACCTCGGTAGCAAGACTACCCCTTTTCACTTCCTGTACATTTACCCTGTCTGTCCATAGTGATTAATGTAGCACCGCAAATTGCGGTGCTTTTTTTTAGCTGCGATTTGTGACTGCTTAACGTTCCAGCTCAACCATTTCTTTCACATCGCTGTGGTTGATTTGCTGTTTGTTACCGTTAGCATCGGTATATTTGATCATACCGGTATCGTTATCAGTCTGCGGCTTACCTTCCGAAACAATAGAACGGCCATCATTGGTGTGCATCACATAATTCGGGCCAGAACAGGCGCTCAGGGCAAAAGCCATTACACATGCGGATACTACTGCGGCTGTCTTATTCATATTCTTCTCCTCGTAGAGTTTCGTGCTATGTAAAGGGCATCTACTAACAGGCAAAAATATTTGCCAAACAATAATTAGCATAACCTTCTTTTCGGGATCTGCCTGGATAAACAGATTAATCCGAGGATTATCAAGTGCCTTGTACCCATGGCTGAAATGCGCCACGATCGTATGAAATGAGAGGATCGCCATGACAGCTTTTAACCCTAGCCTATTTCGCAGCGCGTTTCCCGCGCTGCCTGATGCCGGCGTGTATCTGGATAGCGCCGCTACGGCGCTGAAACCCCAGCCGGTCATCGATGCTATCCAACAATTTTATAGCGTAAGCGCGGGCAATGTTCACCGCAGCCAGTTCGCCAGTGCCCAGCGCCTGACGGCACAATACGAAGCGGCGCGCGAGCGCGTCGCCAGGCTGATTAACGCACCGCTAAGCCATGATATTGTCTGGACCCGCGGCACCACCGAAGCCATTAACATCGTCGCTCAGTGTTACGCCCGCCCGCGCCTCAGGCCGGACGATGAAATTATTGTTAGCGTGGCCGAGCATCACGCCAATCTGGTGCCGTGGTTGATGGTGGCGCAACAAACCGGCGCGCGAATCATCAGATTGCCGCTTAATGCCGGTTATTTACCTGATATCGACCGCCTTCCCGAACTGATTACGCCGCGTACCCGGATTCTGGCGCTGGGGCAAATGTCCAACGTCACCGGCGGCTGCCCGGATCTTAAACGGGCTATCGCCTTCGCTCACGCCGCAGGCGCGGTCGCCGTGGTGGATGGTGCGCAAGGCGCGGTGCATTGCCCGGCAGATGTCCAGGCGCTGGATATTGATTTCTATGCCTTTTCCGGCCATAAGCTTTATGGCCCGACGGGCATCGGCGCGCTTTATGGCAAAACGGCGCTGCTAAGTGATATGGAGCCCTGGCTGGGCGGCGGGAAGATGTTAAGCGAGGTAACGTTTGAGGGTTTCACGCCTAAAGCGCCACCCTGGCGTTTTGAAGCCGGGACGCCGAATGTCGCAGGCGTGATGGGATTAAGCGCGGCGCTGGAGTGGCTGGCGGAAATTGATCTCGTCGAATCGGAGAGTTACAGCCGCGGTCTGGCGACGCTGGCGGAAGACGCCCTGGCGCAACGGCCCGGATTCCGGAGCTTCCGTTGCCAGGATTCCAGCCTGTTAGCCTTTGATTTCACAGGCGTTCATCACAGCGACATGGTCACGCTGCTGGCCGAATCCGGCATCGCGCTCCGCGCCGGACAACACTGTGCACAACCCTTACTGGCGGAGCTTGGCGTAAGCGGCACCCTGCGCGCCTCGTTCGCGCCTTATAATACCCGACAAGACGTTGATGCGCTGGTTAACGCCGTTGACCGCGCCCTGGAAATTCTGGTGGATTAAATGACAAGTACCAGCCTGGCCGGACACCCGTTCGGTACATCAATTACGGAAGAGACCCTGCGCCAACAGTTTGCGTCGCTCAGTCAGTGGGAAGACAAGTACCGCCAGCTGATTATGTTGGGCAAACAGCTTCCGCCGCTGCCTGCCGATTTAAAACAGGCCGATATCGAGATAGCCGGTTGCGAAAACCGCGTCTGGCTGGGCCATACCCGCCACGCTGACGGTACGCTGCATTTCTATGGCGATAGCGAAGGGAGAATTGTGCGCGGTCTGTTGGCAATCCTTCTGACCGCCATTGAAGGCAAAACGCCGGAGGAACTGGTCAGCCAGGATCCGCTGGCGCTGTTTGATTCGTTAGGCTTGCGCGCCCAGATCAGCGCTTCCCGCAGCCAGGGATTAGACGCCCTGGCGAACGCAGTGGTGCAGGCAGCGCGTAACGCCTGACGCTTACGCGCTACGTGCCGCTTTGGCGAGCATTTTCTTTAATGCATGGGACACGGCGACAAATCCAAAGGTCGCCGTCACCATGGTCGCCGCGCCAAATCCTGATGCGCAGTCCATGCGTTTAGGCCCTTCAGCCGTACTTTTTGCGGCGCAAACCGAACCGTCAGCCTGCGGATACACCAGCGCTTCTGTCGAAAATACGCAGTCCACGCCAAGCTTACCCTTGCTGTTTTTAACCACGCCGAAATCGCTTTTCAGCCGTTCACGCAACTTCGCCGCCAGCGGATCCTGAATGGTTTTCGCCAGATCCGTGACCTGAATTTGTGTGGGGTCGATCTGCCCGCCCGCGCCGCCCGTGGTGACCAGCGGTATTTTATTACGGCGGCAGTAAGCAATGAGAGCAGCCTTAGGACGGACGCTGTCAATGGCATCAATGACGTAGCTGAAGCCCTGACTGAGCATAGCGGCGACGTTATCAGCGGTAACGAAGTCGTCGATAACCGTAACGCGGCATTCCGGGTTGATCTGACGCAGACGTTCTGCCATGACGTCTGCTTTCGCCTGGCCGACCGTATCGCGTAACGCATGGATCTGACGGTTAGTATTCGTGACGCACACATCGTCCATATCGATCAGCGTAATGGCGCCGATACCGGTACGCGCCAGCGCTTCTGCCGCCCAGGAGCCTACACCGCCGATTCCAACCACACAGACATGCGCGTCAGCAAACACTTGCAGCGCCTGTTGACCATATAAACGCGCCGTACCGCCAAAGCGGCTACGCCAGGCGTCCGTCATCACCACAGCCATGAAAACCTCAAAACGTCGATGGCGGGTCCGGATGGGCCCGCCGTAAGATAGGATTAACCGTTAAATACGTTGCCGGTGCCGGGGGCGGTTTTCAGTACCCACACCCGTCCGTAATGATTATACCAGCCTGCACGGTGCCCGGCTTCCGGGCCGATTCCCTGATAAATATCGAAGTGCTGGCCTTTAATCGCGCCGCCGACATCCAGCGCCACCATCACCCGCAGTTCATATTGTCCGTTGAATTTGCCGTTGTTGTCCAGCAGGGGAACCTCCGCCAGCAGCGTCGTCCCCGCCGGAATAATAGACCGGTCAGACGCTACTGACGCGCGGCCAATCAACGGCACCGCGCTGGCCCCTTTCACCGGCGAGTAGCTTTGCGGCTTGAAGAATACGAAAGAGGGATTGTTCTCCAGCAGTTCACGGACCTCCGCTTCGCTGTGGGTTTCACCCCAGTGGCGAATAGCCTGCATCGACATATCTTCTTTCTTCACTTCGCCACGGTCGATCAGCACTTTGCCAATCGCGTAGTAACCGTGACCGTTTTTCCCGGCATAGCTGAAGAAAGTCAGCGGGCTGCCGTCGCCAAAATCAATATAGCCGCTGCCCTGCACATCCATAATGAAGTTGTCCATCAGGGAGTTGCTGTAAGCCAACACGTAAGATTCGCTCAACGCGCCGGCATAAATTTCAGCACGTGACGGCAGGCGGCCGCCACGCTTAGGCGGCATGCGATAAATCGGGTACTGGAATTCACCCTGTCGGGTGTGGCGCGCCTGGATTACCGGGGTGTAATAGCCGGTAAACTGGACGTTGCCGTAGTTATCCGCGCCTTCCATCTGCCACGCATCCAGCCCATACTGACGCATAGTCCGGGTATCGCCGCCCGCGCGCAGCCATTGCTGCACCGCGGCGTACACATTGCTTTGGTTGTTATACAGACGCGGCGACGCATTGCGGATTTCCGTTACCTGCTGGGCAAAGTCACCGCCATTGACCGGCGCGCCGACCGCATCTGGCTGGTTAACCAGAGAGAATGGCTGGTTTAATTTGCCATCCTTATACTGTTGACCGCGATCGGTCGGTTTCGAAGAACAGGAAGCGAGTACGATGACCATCGCTCCGGTGAGTAAATATTTCGCCCAACGTCCTTTCATGCTTATCTCTCAGATTACCGCGCCGTGCAGGCGAAGATAGCAAACCGCTCCGGCTAATGAAATGCGCACGCTGTGCGATCTCGCCATAACGTCTAAAAATTGCACTACTGGCGAGATATTTTGTTCAGGAGCGCCAAAAACAGCGGTTTTGTTACAAAAAGGGTTGCATCGAAACGTCAGCGGAGTATAGTGCGCTTCCACGGACGCGGGGTGGAGCAGCCTGGTAGCTCGTCGGGCTCATAACCCGAAGGTCG